>Ga0114933_10000040_pt1 | contig 160814 bp, 153 predicted proteins | sample 4SBtaG_FD_89691 | JGI IMG/M metagenome (GOLD analysis project Ga0114933, IMG submission 89691) | Deep subsurface microbial communities from Kolumbo volcano to uncover new lineages of life (NeLLi) - 4SBTROV12_W25 metaG | ecosystem: Environmental > Aquatic > Marine > Volcanic | place: Kolumbo...
GTATTATACTTTCCTAAGTAATCATGTGTATTGATATCATATATGTCTTCATCTTCTCCCCTTAGATACCTTCTTCCATTTATCTCTATCCCCTTCACTTCTTTCTCTATACTTTCCACGACCTTCCCCCTTTAAAATTAAAATACTTATTGCAAAATTAAAATAGTATATTAAATTTATATTTTCTCTCTCTTTTTTATTAATGAATAAGACAAATAAAATTAAATATTCTTTGGATAAAGATTTAATTCAAAAAACATTCTATGATAAATTTAAAAATAATATAATAAAAACTATTAATTCTGATGATCCTAATATTAATTGGATCGTAGACTTATACAAAGAAATAAAAAACAAAATGATATCTTTATTAAAGGTGAACTCTGAACTCTATAATGAAATTGATGAATATATGGATACTTGCCTTTTTAAACAAATGATTACTCACAAAGCACATACGTCTGATGATATTGTAAAATTAATATATTATGTTTTTCATATCTGTAAAAAATTAGGTTCACCATCACAAGATAAAGTAATAGACAAAAAACTAGATGAAATCAAATCATTATTACAAAAAGAAAATATAGATATTGGAAATATAGTAGCTACATTTATAATATATGCAAATGAATCATTAGATAAAATATACGAACAATTACATTTGTTTTTAAATAATATACCAGTATCCAAGGAACAATAAATATTTTTTTCTATTGTTAATGTAATAATGGGAATATTTAATAGACATCGTTGTGCAATATGTTCATCAAAAAATAAAAAAGGAAGAAAAACAATATGTGAAGAATGTCTCTTTGTTCTTGATTTTGTTGTCAAATATGGAAGAGAAAACCTTAGAAGTATTATTAATAATGTTATTAATAAATCATTAAATGCTTCTAATCAAAATATTTCTAATCAAAATATTTCTAATCAAAATACTTCATCTCCTTCTTTAAAACGTACGGACAGTATTCATAGTATTAATATACATACAAATCCAAATAGTTCCAATTGTGGTCGTTCGTGCAAAGAAGCTACTTGTTCTTGCCACAATAGAGAATCTTTTATAGCAATGGCGCCTCCATACAACTAAATAAAATATTTATTTATTTTAGTAAAATGAATAAATATTTTATAATTAAAACTTTAGGAAAAGGATCATTCGGTTCCGTTCTTAAAGTTAAATATAATGAAAATTACTATGCTATGAAAAAAATTATGCTATTTAAAAATAATTATAATAAAATAATAACGGAAATAAGTATTTTAAATTATAGCAAATGCCGATATATTAATAAATTATTTGACTTTTTTATTGAAGACAATTATATATATATAATAACTAATTTGTGTAATCAATACGATTTATATCAATATATTTTATACCACAAAAAAAATAATATTATTATTGCTGAAAAACAGATTTGGATATTCTTTATTCAGATATGTTACGGTATAAGATATTTACATAATAACAATATTATTCACCGAGATTTAAAAACCGCAAATATATTTATACATAATAACAATATTCAAATTGGTGATTTTGGTATTTCAAAAAAGCTTCATCTTACGAATGACTTTACTAAAACTGTTATCGGTACGCCTTATTATCTTTCACCAGAACTAATTAATAATATACAATATAATAAAAAAGTAGACATATGGGCTTTAGGATGTATTCTCTATGAAATGATATTTCTTACACATGCATTTGGATATAATAATTTAAAAGACGTTATTGTAATGATAAATGAAGCAAAATATATAAAAAAATATATTACACTTAATTATTCTATTGAAATATATAATATTATAGATTTACTCATTTGTAAACATCCAAAGGATAGATTATCTATTTATGAAATTATAAATAATATTACTAATAGACTTTATCTTGTTGATTCATATGACCAAAATCTAATAGATAAAAATATAAAAATTATAAAAAATTTACCTATTAGAACATTAAAACAATTCAAATATTCACTCCGAAATATTAAAATTATACCAAATTTATTTTATGAAGAATATTATTTATATAAAAAATTACCACCAATTAAATCATAACTCACTGACTTTCAAATTTTCTTTTTTTGTTTCTTTTTTTGTTTCTTTTTTTGTCTTTTTCTGTTTAATAAAATGCTGATTCATATAACCTTGAATATTAAAATAAGTTATTTCGTCATTTTCTTTCACATTTAATAACTCGTTTAATTTATCATCAGGATTAATAAATTTCTTATTTTCCTCGCTTTGTAATTTATTTGTCTTAATATAATTAATTAAATATTGTGTAACATCTGTTCGTGCTACCTCACTACCAAAAGGCTTATTCATAAATTTACATAAACCATCTGAAATCTTTGTTGGTTTAGCAAATCCAGAAGGAGAACGTGTGGTTTTACGTTTACGCTTATCTAACTCCTTTTCTAATTGTTTAATTTCTCTTTTTGTTGATTTCTCTAAATCTTTCACTTGATGCTGTACCATTGATATATAACATTTGAATTCTCCGATTTTCTGTAATACATCATCAAATTGCTTTAAAATATTTGTTAAATTAGTTTTTGACATTTTTATTTATTATAACTATATATTTCTTTAAATTTAAACTTATATAACTATTTAATATCTGTTAAAATTACGTCGAGTAGAAGGACGTTCGTCTAAATTTCGTTTTACTAAATACCATTCTGTATTACCATCACTCTGTGACATAACACTATTAATATTAACAGCATTGTCAGGGCGATTATTAAATTTACGTCCTGTACCACGTTGAGGTTTTCGTGTTCCTTGTGTAGGTGATGTATTAGTTCTCTGCTCATTACGTGTCTCACACATAAGTGTTCCACCGTTTACTCCACGAACATTTTCTGCTTGATATTGATGCTTTTCATTATCAGGAGTAAACAAAATATTAAATGTTACATATTCACCAGCAATCAAATATTTATATTGCTCTTTATCTACTGTAAGCGAATTCCAATGAACAAAAATGTCTTCTCCATCAAAACTACCCGATGTTATTTTAATAAATCCCCAACCGCCCGTCTTCTGAAACCATTTTACACATCCCGAATATGTAGATTCTCCATATTTAGATGTTTTGTTATCGGTAGTCGCCATTGATAAATATTATTATTAATATTTCTTTAAATCTGTTCATAAAATATTATAAAGAATAAATCATATAATATAGTAATTAAAAGTCATGTATGAAAATCTACAACAAATATTATTTGAACAAGTTCTCTCAATTATAGTTTTTAATAAGTGGATTTCCCATAAAGAATTAATATTATTATCAGAAACATCCAAGTTTTTTTATGATTTTTGTCATAATATTCGTTTATCAAATAATCTAGCAAACATTACTATTTATAATATTGATGTTGTTAAAAATAAATTTCCATTATATTTAACAAAATGGAATAATTTAGACTTTGAAATAACATTTTCATATAATACTATAGTTAATTATAAACGTATTGAAAAGAAATTTAATAATATTCTTTCTATATTAAAAAAATATTCTAACATTAAAGGATTAAACATAAGAGAGTTTACACTAATAAATCATATTAATAATATTAATAATTACGAAAATGTTGATTTAAGTTATGATAATTCAATACTAACTGATTTTAATTCTATTAAAAAACATTTTACATTTAATAATTTACATCTTAATAAAATTAATAATTTATCTCTCTCTGGTTGGTATCATTTATTAAGTACACAACCTCTTAATAATTTAAAGTATTTAGATCTTTCTTATTGTGCTGAATTAGTTGATACTTCTTCATTAACAAATATCCATACACTTAATCTTAGTCATTGTCAAAATATTGTTGAAGTTAATCATCTAAAAAACACACACACTCTCTTACTTAATAATTGCCAAAAAATTAATGATGTTTCTGAATTAGGTAATATTCATACGCTTGAATTATCTTCTTGTAATCTCAAAGATATATCTGGTTTAGGTAATAATTATAATCTTAATCTTTGTTTTTGTTATGATATTGAGAAAGTTAATCATTTACATAAAGTACATACGTTAAATTTAAGTGGATGTACTAATGTTAAAGATGTTAGTAAATTAAGTAATATTTATAGTCTTAGTCTTGATGCATGTATTTATATTGAAAATGTAGATAACCTAACTAATAATAAATATTTATATCTTACAGGATGTGATAAAATAAAAAGTCTACCTTCTCTCAAAGAAACTAGATATCTTTCTATCCGTTATAATGACAATATTAATGAAATTACTATTGAAAATAAATTAGAATACATAGATCTCACATGTACAAAGATAAAAAAAATTCATATTAAAAATAATATTCATACATTGATATTAAGCGGATGTAATTATCTTAGCGAATTGAAAAATATAGATAAAATAAATTCATTAGATCTTAGTTTTTTAAAACATACTTTATTTAAAACTAATAATAGTTTTAATTCACAATATGATAATCATCCTTATAGTTGTGTTATTCAATTAGAAGACCTAGCACATATACATACTCTCAATCTTAGTCATTGTCCAAATATTACTGATATTAGTTGTTTATGCAATGTTCATAATCTTAATCTTAGTCATTGTAAAAATATAACTGATGTCTCCGCATTAGATAATGTATATAATTTAGATTTGGCATTTTGTAGTAATATTACAGAAGTAAACTGTTTAAAAAACGTATATAAACTTAATTTAAAATTTTGTAAAAATATTACAGATGTGAGTAAATTAGGAAATATACACAGTCTTGATCTTAGTTATTGTGATAAAATTATACATGTAAATTGTTTAAAAAATGTATACAATTTAAACTTAAGTTACTGTACAAATATTCGTGATGTTAAAAACCTAGGAAATGTACATATATTACAATTAATTAATTGCAATAAAATAAGAGATATTAGTAATTTAAATAATGTCCGTTATTTAGATATTAATTTCTGCTATTCAGTAGAAAATATTAAAGATTTTATTAAAAATAATTATAACCATGTACGGTATTGTTATAAAACTAGGGATAATTTATATCATAATAATATATTATAATTCAAACCATAATAAAGATTAAATATATTATTATATAATCATGGTGCTCATATATAATGATACATATCCATCTGAATCTCAATATAATGATAAATTTCAAAATTATGATTTTGAGGTGGATCATTTTCAAAAATATGCTATTCAAAGCATAGAAGAAAACAAACATGTTCTTATTACAGCCCATACTGGTTCTGGAAAAACATTACCAGCTGAATATGCTATTCAAAAATATTGCAATGCTGGAAAAAAAGTAATTTATACTGCACCAATTAAAAGTTTATCCAATCAAAAATTTAATGAATTTACAAAGAAATTTCCAAATATTACATTCGGTATTTTAACTGGAGATATTAAATTTAATCCTGATGCTCAATGTATTATAATGACAACCGAAATTTTAAGAAATACACTATTTCAAAAAAAAATGAAAACAGATAAAGATATTATGCTTTTTGATATGGACATTGAAAATGAGTTAGGATGTGTTATATTTGACGAAATACATTATATTAATGATGAAGATAGAGGTAAGGTTTGGGAAGAATCTATTATGTTAGTACCTCATCATATTTCATTAGTTATGCTTTCTGCTACAATTGATAATATTCATAAATTTGCAGAATGGATTGAAAAAACAACGGAAAAAGAAGTTGCTATTTGCTCAACAGAAAAACGAATTGTTCCTTTGATACATCAATCATATATTACTGCTCCTAATGTATTACTCAAATATATTCCAAAAGAAAAACACAAAGAATTCAATAATATAATTAATCATCCTCAAACATTAAAGGATTCTAATAATAAATTTTCTGATCGTTCATTTTATAATATTAAAATGGTCAAAGATGCATTATTAAATAATAATGTTTATGTTAAACCTTCTTTTGTATTAAACAATTTTATTAAATATTTAAATGATTCTGACTTACTTCCTGCTATTTGTTTTGTTTTCTCTCGTAAAAATGTTGAAAAATATGCAAATATGATTAATATTAATCTTATTGATAATAGTTATGAGATTGAAAATGAATGTCTCTCTATTATAAAAAAATTACAAAATTATAAAGAATATATAGAAACAGAAGAATACCTTAATATGCTTCATTTACTTAAAAAAGGAGTAGCTATTCATCATTCAGGAGTTATTCCTATTCTTAGAGAAATAGTTGAACTTATGTTCAGCAAAGGACATATTAAAGTTCTTTTTGCTACTGAAACTTTTGCTGTTGGTGTTAATATGCCTACAAAAACAGTTGCGTTTACAAATTTTATGAAATATAGTAGTCGTGGATATCGTTATATTTTACCACACGAATACACACAAATGGCAGGTAGAGCAGGAAGACGTGGTCTTGATAAAATTGGTTATGTAATTCATCTTAGTAATATAATGGAAATACCAGTAATCAATGATTATAAAATAATAACAAATGGAAGACCACAAAGCCTTATTTCAAAATTTAAAATCCATTACAACTTGATTTTACAACTTATTGCTTCAGGAAAAAATATGGAAGAATTTATCAATAACAGTATGATTAATAATGAAATAAATAAAGAATATGATTTAATTAACACTGAATTACTTGAACTTGAAAATAAATATAATAATAAAAAACAATATACTAAACAAACCGATGAATTAAAGTTATATCATAAATTACATAGTGATATTATATACGCAAAAAATAAAGAAAATAGACGTATACGTAGTCAAATTAATAATTATGATTATCTAAAGAAAGATTATGAAAAATATAAAGAATTAATAAAATTAGAAGAAAATATCAATAATAAAAAAACAACACTTATAAATATTAAAAATTATATTACAGACACAAATACATTAATTAAAAATATTCTACTTGATAATAATTTTATTGAATATAAAGATGATCAAGAACAAGTTACAATTAAAGGAATGATTGCTTCTCATATTCAAGAAGTTCATAGTCTAGCGTTAAGTGACATATTAACCGTTAATTTTCTTCAAGAACTCACACCAGAAGAAATAGCAGGATATTTAAGTATATTTACTCATATTGTAGTAAATGAAGAAAATGATATTCAACTAAACAATATTAAAAATCAATCATTATATTATGCTCTTAATTACACATATAATAAAATGATATATTATGAAGAATTAGAAGAAAAACATCATTTAGATAAAGTATGTGAATACAGAACACATTATAATCTTTGTGATATTATGATAGATTGGTGTAGGGCAGAAAATGAGAATGATTGTAAAGCTGTATATTTTAAATTAAAGGAAAAAAAAATCTTTGTTGGAGAATTTATCAAAGCAATTCTTAAAATCAATAATATTATAAATGAAATTGAAAAAATATGTAATATTACTAATAACATTGAATTATTACAAAAAATAAATGAAATTCCAAAATTAACTCTTAAAAATATTGTTACAAATCAATCTTTATATTTGTAATTCTATTCTAACTTTTCTTTTTAATTGTTCTTTATCTTGAAACAAATATAATTTAAAATTATGTTCAGTATAATCAGATATTTCTTTATAAGTTATTAATTTACTTACTAATTTCAACTCTTTTAAAAATACAACGTATTGAAATAAACCATCTTTACGTTGTATTTTATCAAAAACACAACCTGAATATATCGTTTCTAATAAATATGGTATTTGTATTAATTTGGTTAATAACTCACAATCATTTTGTACTTTTCTAATTGAGCGCATGGTTAAATTTATATAATCAATCATATCATCTTTAATCCATTCATGATAAAATAATTTTGATTTATCATTAAACGATAATATATTTAAATTATCCTGTAATTGCAATAAATTCAATAAATCTACTAACCGTCTAATTGGTGAGGTTATATGTATATATTCATTAAATTTCATTATGTCATGATGATGATCATCTTCTACCTTTACATATTTACTACCATTACCATACCAAGTTTTCAAAAACTTTTTTAGTTCATCTGATATACCATCGGGTATATAATAATCATTATTATATTTAAAAGAACGGAATAATCCATTATTATATTTTAAAAACTCCTTAGCAGATAAATAATTCATTAATACCATAAGATAATTAATTACATCATGACTACTATGAATATGGTCTAAATAATAATTTTGTTTATTCATTAATTTAACTATTATAAATAACTTCTTATACTCCGAATTATTTAATAAATCTTTTTCTTCATATGCAAAATTTCTCTTTACTTTTATAGATGTATTCAAATACTTTTTTTCTATTATTACACCATTTTCATCTAAATATATATCCATTGTAAATGCAAATCTAATAGTATTTTCATTTAAACTACATAAAACATCTGATAAAATAGTAGGTAACATTGGACGCTTACGATCCGGCAAATATATTGTAGAAATACGCTTTGAAAACGAATTCCATAAATTCATAATATTCATCCATAATGATACATTCGCAATATATATACTTAACAATACTGTATTATCATTTAAGGTTCTTATACTAAATGCATCATCATAATCCTTACTTGTTTTTGGATCTATAGTATATACATTCCAAGATTCTCTATTTTCTATCTTATTTGCTTCTTTAATTAAATGAATATATGTTTCTTCAGATTTATTCTTTAACGCTTTCATTGTTTCTTTATTAAAATTCTGTATTGATGCATATAAACTTTTACAATATAATTGATATTCATAAAAATTTCCTAATTTATCAACATCACCAATAGAATTAATAAGTTCTCCAATGGGATGTTTGTCATTCCAATGTTTAAATTTAAATATAACATATTTGTTAATTGCCTTCTTACTAAACTTTTCCTTTTTATTATATGTAATTAAAAATACGGGTAGTCGTCTATCATCAGGAATACATTGATAATAAAATTTATTATCTACTTTTCCATATGTGGTTTTAGTATCCAAAACTAATACACCTAATAACATATCTGTATTTCGCACTGTTGAATGTTTAATATGAATTTCTGTTCCATTCATATTAAATACATCTTGATTAAATAACTTTGTTTTATAAGGATCTATCTCTGGATTATCCACATCTTCAAAATTTAAATAGTTGATTATTTTCCATACTTTATATTTTCTATCATCAACAATAATTTTTAAACTCATTATTATGTTATTACATACTTAAATTTTAAATATTCTATTCAATTTTCTTTAATTTTGGTTTTACATTTTGTTTTTGTAATATTTGTCTTATTGTGTCAGGTAAATTAGATAATGAACTAAAATAAGTTTCATAATGACTAATAAATAATATTGTATTTCTCTCCATTTTTATTGAATAAGACCAATATGGAGGTATAAAAATTATTTCCCCTTTAGTTAATTTTATATCTATGCTGCTACAATTTTCTATATTAACTTCCGAAAATGGATTTATCTTTGAATAAAAATCTAATGATGTATAATCTTTAATTATATTTAAGTATTTGGCACTTTTAGGATTAAATAATTTAATTGTACACTCACCCTCTGTAACATAATAATAATTTCTATAATTATTTTTATATTTTAATGTTGTTACTAAATCTTTCTCTCCATAAATAATATCATATTCACTTTTTAAAATAAGAGGAGGTTTTAAAAAAGACATTGATGGTAATTTGGATAATATATTTATTTCATCTAAAAATGATTCATTCTTTTCACTATAATAATTATGACTTGCATCTTTAATAAAAAGATCATGAGCTTGTGATAATTTCATTGGTAATACCATACTCTCTTCTGCCTTTTTAACATTAATATTATAATTACCATACTCTTTAATAAAATTCTCTTCATTAAAGTTTTTTAATAATTCGTTATTTTGATATAAAAATTTAAATGGTTGTTTTAAATTACAAATTTTCTCAAACCTTTCTTTACTTACTTCATCGGTAATATTGAAACATTCTAAATCATTATTTACTTTGGTATGATAATATACATGTAAATATACTAGTAATATTAAACAAAAAATAGCAATACTTAAAATAATATTTAACATTTAAAATAATATATAATATTTTTTATTATTTTAAACCTAAAAAGTTAATCTTTAATAACAGGAGCTACCCAGAATTGAATACTTGAATTATCATCTAATGAATAAGTAAGATGAATTGGTAGTTCTCTACTTAATCCAATCTTTGTTAGATTTGCAATTTTTGAAAAATTAGTAATCCGTTGCATTAATTTTATATCAAATGTCTCATTAACTACTGTATTTTCTTCTATACTATACTCATCTAAATCAGTAATATCTATATTTACTTTCATTACTGTATTATTTAAACTCTCCGAATTACATAATACAATAGTTTCATCATCACAAGTAAATGTTACCTTATTACCAAATGATGATAACTGGTCTATAAGTTTCTTTAATAATACAGATTCTATTGTTATATCTAATTGATATTCTGTATCATGGATTTCTAATGTATCGTAATCATAATCAAATATAACAGTCTCAAAATGTTTTTCAATTGCTTTACATTTCTCTCCATTAATGAATGAAATATTAATTTTATCTGTTTCATTCTCATAATTAAAAGTTATCTGTTGTTGATCTTGATAACAACTAAGAATTTTTGTTAATATAGATAATTTAATTCCAATGTTTACTGTTTCATCACACTTAAATTCAGAAAACCAGTCTGACATTAATTTTAATTCAACTAAACAAATATGAGAATCATCCATACATTGAACATATAAATGGTCTTCTTCAAATGTCATATTGATTTCATCAATAACATTACTGAGTATACTAATAATATTATTAAAATTTTTGCATTTTTCAGTGGTATTAATATTGAAATGAGCCATTTTTATTGTAATTAATATTATTGTCTATTTATTTAATACTAAATCAATTTTTATTATTTTATATACCTAATTTTATTACTATAATAATAATAATAAAATATTATTTACTAAATATATACCAATGGAATATATTTTTACATTTGTTTGTAGTATAGATACTAAACTATTAAAAAAAATAAAAAATATTGATACAAAGGTATTAATATCTAAAGATAAGGATGTTTACTATTTTAAAAACATAAATCAAGTTAAAAAATATATTTATGAAAAAAATATAGTTTTTATAGAGAGAGAAGATAAAAAAAATATAGGATATTTTGGGTATAAAATTTGTGATAATACATGTTCCATAGGTCCTATTCATGTAAAGAATAAATATAAATCAAATGTAAATAAGTATTTTAACTTATTTATAGATGATATTATAAATGAATATAATATCAGATATATTATTTTATATTTGTCTCCATTAATGATTAATGAAATTCTTTTTTTTCAAACTCTTGGATTTAAATATAATACTGAATATCAAAATGGACAATGTATTACTATGATTAAAGATTTATTCTTCGTTTAATTATGTTTCTTCTTCACTTGTTTCTTCAACATCATTTGTTTCTTCTTTATTTATTGGTTCTATCTGTGTTGATTTTTCTTCAATATCTAAAGTAATCTTCTCCTTTTCTTCAACAGCAGTTTTAAATCTTAATAATTCTAAAGTTAATTCTAAAATAAGTTTTTCATTTCTCGCTACTTTATCATTTAATTCTTTGATAACAGTATGAAAATCTTTTATAGCATTCTCAGTCATTGTTAATCCATTCTTTAAATTTTCAACATTCTCATTCGTTTTTTCCTGTTCTTTTTCCTTCTCCTGGTCCTGTTTCTTTTCTACAAAAGTTACAGATTTTTCATTTTTATTGTTTTCTTTACTTTCATCACTCTTAGTAGTATTATTACTCAATCCTTCCTTTAAATGATGTTCTATATTTGTTAGTCTAATTTCATGACGTTCTAAGATAGCCATTGGAGATACTCGTTTTCCTGCCATTAAATTAAATACTTAATTTTTTTTCTGATTATATACGCATATTCATTTTTATTGTTGGATGAAATTTATAATCAATTATTTCAAAATCTTCTAAAACATAATCATTTATATTTTCTCTCTTTCGCAAAATATTTAATTTAGGAAACTCATAAGGAATTCTTTCTATTTGTTTTTTTAATACATCTACATGATCATCATAAATATGAGCGTTTCCTATATGATAATTAAAACTTTCCACTTCTAAATCACAATGTTTCGCTATTAAATAAGTTAGAAAACTATAAGAAGCAATATTGAATGGAACCCCTAAACCTATATCTCCACTTCGTTGATACATAGATGCACTTAACCGATTTCCTTTTGTTACATTAAATTGTACCAAAATATGACAAGGGGGTAAAGCCATTTCATTTATTTGATATGGGTTCCATGCTGATAACACTAATCTCCGAGACGTTCTCTCTTTTGGATCCTTTAAATTATTTATTATATATTGTAATTGATCAAATCCTTGTCCTGAATAATCTGTATGACAATCTGTATATTTCGCATTAAAAAATCTCCATTGATGACCATAAACCGGTCCTAAATCATTTTCCTTTAAATGTTGTAAGTTACGAGAATCTAAAAATTCACGACTAGCATTTCCTTTCCAAATATTACACTTCTGTTCCATTAAAATAGTATTATCTGTTTGTCCTTTAACAAACCATAATAATTCTTTAAGACATGTTTTCCATGCTACCTTCTTTGTAGTAAGCAATGGTATTGTATTATTCTTTAAATCAAAATACATAGATGCTCCAATAACAGTATATGTTATTCCATTTCTTCCTTCCTCTAAACTACCTTCTTGAATAATATCACGTATTAAATCAAGATACTGCATTTCATACTTGTTGTTTTTATTATCATCATAATAGGAATTTATCAAGTTCTTTAGCATAATAATAATATTAAACCTATATATTTTAATTTCTTTTTATAAAACATATGGAAGTTATCAATGAAATAGATATTGAAACACCTCAACCAAAAACATTTACATCACATGTTTTAAATTTTGACGATAATACAAAAAATACACTTTTTAATATTGCTCAATATGTTGTTTTAGCTATTATCCCAATTGTTATTCTTAACAAATCTATTCAAAGCTTATTTGATGAACCCAATGAATCAAAAAGCAATTTAGAAATACTTACTGAAGTTGTTCTTCAACTTCTAATCATCTTTACTAGTTTAGTTTTTATTCATAGAACTATTAGTTATATTCCAACATTCTCTAAAACATCTTATCCAGAAATTAATAGTTTCTCTACTATTTTACCTATTCTTGTTATTCTTCTTAGTTTACAAACTAAAGTTGGACAAAAAACAAACATCTTATTTGAAAGATTAAAAGACTATTACTATGGTACTCCTACTAGTGTACCTACACCTAAAAAAACTGATCCTACTATGTTACCTCCAACTCTTCCAACACGTCCAGAACAACCCATGCCTGACTATATCACATCTAATCAACTTTTAACTGATGACCATATGCCAGGACAAATTCCTCATGCAACTACACAAAATATACATTCTATATCAGGATCTCATAATACATCATCAAATCAATCCCAACAACCTAACTTTAATCAAATGTTTCAACATAATAATGGTAATATGGGAACTACAAGTATTAATAATATTGAACCATTTTCTATGGGAGGAAACAGTATTGGTGGAGCTCCATTTTAATCTTATTAAATTTATATTAAATAAAATTTAATAAAATATATTATTAAATGGATATTAATAATATTATTACAGCATTAGATAATGATAATAATTATTCAGTAGCGAATCTTTCAAAAGCAAAAATTAAATGTATTAATAATGATATACTGCAAAAATTACAACTCCCAAAAGAAACGCTGAAAAGTTATAATGAAAAATTAAAAAATTATAGATATATTGATGACATTAATAACATTAATATGTTTTCATACATTCGCTATATTAAACTGAATGATCCAAATAATCTAACATTAAAAAATCCCTGTAAATTATATGGAATTATAGAAAAAAAAGATAAAATTTCATTAAAATGTTCCATTGCCAATAAAATATTTTTTTGTATTAACTATAATGAATATCTTGTTTTTCAAAAATTAAGTCAACAAGAAGAAATAATATTGAGTATTGTTGATTATTTAGATAAATAAATTATTACTAAATTATATGTATGACAAAAAAAGTCGTAGTATTTGACTTAGACAAAACATTGGGTTACTTTAGTCAATTAAACTGTATTTGGGAAATCTTAACACAACTTTGTGATTCATATAGAGAAAAAGATTTTTATGATTTATTTAACCTATTTCCTGAATATAAAAGAACAAATATAATGACTATCTTAACCTATCTTAAAAAGAAAAAAGAAGAACAGATACTTGATAAAGTAATGATTTATACTAATAATAATAGCAATAAAAAATGGGTTCTCATGATAAAAAGATATTTTGAATATAAATTAAATTATAAACTTTTTGACCGTATTATTGCCTGTTTTAAATTAAACGGTCAAATTATTGAACCTTGTAGAACTACTTATGAAAAAACATATGACGATTTTATTTCTTGTTCTAAATTAAATAATAATATTAAAATTTGTTTTATAGATGATTTATTACATGAACAAATGATTCACGATCAAGTATATTATATTCATATTTCACCTTACATTCATCAATTACCTATATCAACAATATTAAAACGTATAAATTACAGTCCATTTGCAGAGAATATTAATATTAATGAGTTTAAAATTAATCTTGAATTAACACTAAATCGTTATCATCTTGATGAAGTTATTAATCATACTGATAAACATTCTACAGCACAATTAATGAAACATTTACAATCCTTTTTAAAATCATCTTCATCCCCAGCCCCATCATCCAAAAAAAATACAAAAAAGAAATATAATAAAAAAAATAATAAAGGCACTAAGAAAGTATACGATTCTTAGTATCTGATACTTTATTTAAAATAGCTGTTAATGATGTTGATAATAGTAACATGATTCCAGCATCAAACGCTACATCCTTATGAAAATTAGTAATATTTTGTTTATATAGTGGATTATAATAATATATTAAAATTACTGATATAATTACCTTTAAAAAAAATTGTACATCATCTAAATAATTCGGTGCATTTTTCCATATATTAAAATATATCGCAAAATATAAAAAATACATAAAATATTTCAAAAACTTAACTATATACTCTGAATAATTCATGACTATATAATTACTTTACATTTTTATAAATATCTAAAGTTCGTGCACTAGCATCCGTTGCATTTACATATTTCGGCATCCAGAAATAAGGTATAATATGACTTCTATTAGAATAATGCTTTTCAAATATATATCGATAATAATATTGCTCTTTAGTTTGTGGACAATTAAATTCATAATTGATACCATTGTCTATATTTAATGTTTCTATATATTCTTGAATTATTTGAAACCAGGAACGTGTTTGCTTACTTACTCCATCACTAAATGCTTCCTTCTTTCTAAATAATACTTTATTTGGTAAATAACCTATAAAAGCATTTCTTAATAAATTCTTTTCCATTACTTTATTATTATTATGATTTCTAATATGTGATGGTATAGATAAATATGTAGTCACAAATGATTTATCTAAAAATGGTGTTCTAGCTTCTAATCCATGAGCTGCTATACAACGATCTGAACGTAACACATCAAATAAATGTATATTACTTAATAAACGTTTACATTCCTTATCAAATTCTATACTATCTGGTGCCTTATGAAAATATAAATATCCTCCTGTTATTTCATCAGAACCATCTCCATTAAAAATAACCTTCGCATCACTATGCTCTTTGATATATTTAGCAACCAAATAGTTTCCTACACTTGCTCTTATTGATGTTGTATCATAACTTTCTATCATTTTTATCACTTCCGGAATAACATTAAGAAAATCCTCTTCACTCACAATAATCTCATTATGAGTTGTATTCAAATACTCCGAAACTTGTTTTGCGTATTTTAAATCTTCTGAACCTTCTAATCCAATACTATAAGTTTGTAATGATGGATAATATTTAGATACTAAACTTGTAATTAAACTACTATCCAAACCACCTGATAATAAACATGCTATGGGTCTATCACTTGTATCTATTCGCTTTCTTACCGCTTCTATTAATGTATTTCTAATAAGCGATAATATATTATGTCTATCTTTTAACGAATAATTTATAACATAACCCTTAAAATAATCAATACTATATTGATAACATTCATCTTTATAATAAGAATATATTCCTGGTTTAAAAACATAGCATTTCTCAAACAAATGATGTATCATCTTTAATTCTGACGCAAATCCATAATTACATTCATTATTACTATAACCATAAAATAATGGTCTTACTCCATAAAATAATGGTCTTACTCCATATAAATCCCGTGCAACATATATTTCTGATGTATCCTTATCATATAATATAAAAGCAAAAACACCATCTAACATTTCAATTGTCTGATCTATTCCATATCGCTTATATAAATGAATAATTACTTCACAATCTGAATGAGTCTCAGAAGTAATATTCATTAATTCATATAATTCTTTATAATTATATATTTCACCATTACATATGAGCTCAATATTATTAATTGCAAGTGGTTGATGAGACCCTGTATCTAATCCATTAATAGCTAAACGATGAAAACCAAAAATTATATTATCTGTTACTTGTTTTAATTTAGAATATTCGGGACCACGTTCCTTACCTTTATTAAATGATGTCTCTATTTTATTATTGATTTTTAAGTTGCCCAATAATGCAAATATCCCACACATGCTTTATTATATATCAAGGTTAAATATTTTTATATTTTTATATTTTTATATTATAATAATATAATGAATAGTGTATCTTATTGTCAATTAGAACGTACAGAGGAATTAAATAAACGAATTTTAAATAGAACTAATCCTAGTCAACAACTTCAAATGAATTTCTCTCCTCGTAGTGTTCCTACTCGTTATGTTAAATTTCCTATTCTAGATTGTAGAATGCCAGCTAAAACTCCTATCGTTAAACGATCAGAATATAATATGTCTACTATGTTTAATCCTGGTACAGATTCTCCGTATGCTGGTTATGCAAATGAAATTGATATTGAATCTAATTTAGATAATCTTTTCTTTCCGGATCAACGTGCCGCCCAAAGTAAATATATACCTGATTCAAGCAGTGATTTATATCAATATTCTATACCTTCAGCTCCTTGCAATAATCCTCATCCCTTTATTTCCAAAACAGAATCTTTCTCTCCATTTGATCCTAATGAATGTAATTTAGGAAATGAACAATTCTTTAATTTTACTAGACAACAAGTTAAAAATTTAAAAATTTAATTATTATTAAATGATAATGGATATATCATTTAATACAATCGGTTATTTAATAAATACAAATTATCAAAATAAACTCATATCTAAACAAGAAAAACCTAATGTTAAACAACAATATATAAAAGATTTGAAATTTTATAAAAAACGAATTTTTGATATTACAAAAAAACTATTAAAACACGAAAAAATTAATAATACAATTGATAGTATATTTGAAGACTATTGTAAAACATTAATAGAATTTTTTAAAATGACAGATACTAAAGATATTATACAACAAGAATATAAACAACAAAAAAACGTTTCGTTTCAACTTAATAAAACAGAAGAAGAAATAGACGATAATATCATTACAAATATAGCTAATGATGATTTTAATAATCTGATTATGAAACAAAATAAAAAAAATATTACTATAGAACAATCAATGAATATTATAAAACATAAAAAAACAAGCAAACCACAATTCATTCCAAAAAAAAAAAATATTAATTTAAAAGATAGTCAACTAAAATATAAAGGGTTAAAAAAAGAAAAAGAAAAATAAAAAGAAAAATATAAACAATAAATATACAAAAGATATGCCAAAAAAATATATTAAAGAATCATGTGCACCAAATAAGAATAAGAATAATAGTAATTTTACATGTTATAGTGAAGAAGCCTTATTAAACATGAAAAATATATGGAATAAAAAACATCCCGATATACATATTCAATCTAATAATCCTAAGGAAATCTGGAATAATTTTAAATTTCTTATGAATAACACATGCAATAAAGAATCATGTTGGTTAAAACAAGAATTTATTAAACATAACTTAGATAAAAACTTATTAAATTATACGTTTGCACCTACCTCTCCATCATCATGGAAATCTAATCCAAATCAATGGTTAACTAGTTTAGATATTATTAAAGTAATGACACAATATGAACATAGTTATCCATATTTCTCCTTTATAGGACCTTCACCTATTGATTATGATTCAAAAGATTCATATTCTAACGATATATGTGTGTGGAATGAACTTTGTCATTTTAATTTACTTGATTTTTATAAAAAAAATAAATGTAAAATCGGAATCATATTTAATTTAGATAAACATACATTACCTGGTTCCCATTGGGTATCCCTTTTTATTGATACCAAGAAAAAATATATCTACTACTTTGATAGCACAGGATATTCTATACCTCCACAAATAAAAAAATTAGTAAATAATATTAAAAAACAAGCATCAGATATGAAAGAAAAATATACTTTAAAAATAAATACAAAACAACATCAAAAAGGCGATTCTGAATGTGGAATATATTGTCTCTTCTTTATTATTGAAATGTTAAAAAACAAAGACTTCAAATACTTTTTAAATCAAGACATCACTGATAAAACAATAGAAAAATTTAGAAATATATATTTTAATAATCATTAATATAAAAATACATTATATATTTGTATATGAATGATTTTTATTCACAAGAAAATAAAACCCTTGTTTATGAAATACTCAATAACTTATCAGAAACTAAATTCCATAATAAATTAAGTTCATTTATAGATGATAATGATATTGATAGTTTTATTGCTAATATCGGTGTTCAATATCATGATAATTCATTAACAGAGAAAAATAAAAAACTTATCATTGAAGTACATAATTATATTAATAATAAATTAACATATTCATTTGATGATAATAATAGTAAGTTTTCTAATTATTCATCACATATAACATCTAATTATTCTACGTCTTTTAACAACTCCTTTTTAAATCAACAAGAAACTAAATTAAATGATAAATATAAAGAAGTAGAAAATAACTATAATAAAGCGTTACAAAATAGAGAATTACATAATATTAATAAACCAAAAGAAATATCTTTCGAAAAAGAAGACAATACTCTTTATGAAAATACTTCTGAAAAATATGATATTGCATTAGACACAAGAGAAAAAGAATTAAAAGATATTCATGAACTACAAAAAAATGAAAATATAAAAAAATTTAGTGATCTAAATGAAAAATCACACCCAAGTATTAAAATATTAGATGATGTTTCCATGGATAATAATAAAAAACATGTTACATTTAATGACATTAATGCTAATGCTAATGCTAATGCTAATGCTAATGATAATGATAACAATAACAATAACAATCCTATTTATATTAGTCCAAACGAAACAACATTAACTCACTATACAAATATATGCAATGAATTATATGATAACTCTATCATTTTTAATAATATATTAAATATTGGAAAAAAAATGTATATCAATAATCTTACTCTTTACAATAAAATATATAAAATTACTAATAATTATGGTTTCACTAAAACTAAAGAACTAAAAGATATTCCTTATTTAATTATTGATATTTATATTAATAATAAATTTGTTAATAAATTTCATTTCTTTCAATATAAAATTATTAAAAATACAATCTATTACCAATGTCATAATACTATCTATTACGACGATCTTATTACAAAATTAGAATTTAAAATTTGCGATAATTATAATTATCCATTAGAACAAGAACATACATTAAAAATGCTTACCTTAATTAATGGTCCTTCATTTAAAAACACTAACAAAGAATTAAAAAAACTTACCGAACCTGATTTATTTTTTATTTATTTTGACCAAAATGAAAATTCTATTGATATGGAAGACACATTAGAAATCAATGATATCCTATATCCCATTTTATCATTGTGTAAAATTAAAATACAAAGTCTTGATTTAATGACTATTGAAGATACAAATCAAAATAGTAATTATAATTGTGCTATTATTAAATTAGATAAAGAAATCCAAATAAATAATAAAATTAAAATTATTAACCGTCGTTCTATTCTCTCTCTTACTATATTTTCTTAAGGACATATTTCCCTTCTTTTTTTATAAGTTTACCTATCAAAATAGGAGTTGCTAATGCATTCTGTATCACTTTTATATAACTATCATAATCATATACTTCTTTTGTTTCCTTCCTATAAGCATATTTCTTTCCCTCTATTTTTACTTCTACTGCTTTCCATATTACTTCCTTTTTATTAATATCACTAATATTATCTTTTTCATCAGTTGATAATGATGGTTTATATGAAAACTTATCTGGTCCAACACTTCCAAATGACAAACATACTAATCCTTCCTTCTCATTGTTTTTCGCATATATTGAACAATCTATTGATGTTTCCTTAATAGACTTTAATATCTGTTTATTTATATTTCCTTTAATTGTAGATATTTCATATAAAAACTCATCACTCGTTAATGGCGTCTTCTTATCCATTTTACTCTTATCTTGTAATCTTAATTCTATAGAACTATCACTATCTAATTGTTTTTCAGAAAATGTCATTAAATATAAATATACTCGCACATTTCTCTCGGGTTCTAATAAATTATTATGACTACAAATACGACGAGCACGTCCGATTACCTGTTCTATACGTACCGGATGCCAATATGGTTCTATTATATGAACATATCTTACATTCATTAAATTAATTCCCTCTGACCCCGCTGCTGTTATCATAAGTATTTTTATTAATTCCCCATAATTGTTATTTTTTGCTGTTTCTTTTAATTGTTTAGCAATAGTATTTGGAACATTTTCCCACGTACCATTAAATATATTACGTATAATTTCTTTTTCTTCTACTGTTTCTGTTCCTGTATAAAGAGCAAATTTCGGTTTATTAACATCTTTTTTCTTAATATTAAGTGTCCATTCTTTATTTGCTAATCGCTTTATTTTAAACTCTGCAAATCCATTGACTTCTAATACTAATTTCAATATACCAATTCCTTCAAGTGTTCTAAACTGCGAATAAATTAAATTTAATCCTTTATTTTCTGGATTTTTTATATTTTCTAATATACGTAAAAATTTAGGTGAATAAGTTTCTAATGCTTCTGGATTCAAATAAGTTTTGTCTTCTTTCTTTAATAATTTAATTGCATTGTTAATACGTTTTTCATATGTATCATCTGTTTTATCTTTTAATTCTTCTTCTACAGCTTTTAATTCATCTAATGTAAATCTTCCATCTACATTATCTATTCTATCTTTTAAAGATACAATATCTAGTGTTTCTTCATCTATATTCTCATCTATATTACTCTTAATATCCTTCTTTGCATCTGGTAAAGGTCTCTCTATATCACGTGGAAATACAAAATTACAAAATGCTCTTGAAAAAATACGATATGTTGATACCGTTTCAGAATACATTTCTCCCTCTTTTGGTTTCTTCTTTTTCTTCTTCGATAAACGCTCTAATTTTCTCTCTTGAACACGCGCATTCTCATAAACTCCAAACTGATAATCACTCATTTCAATATTTTCTACTATAAAATCTTCTTCCTCATCATATTTAGGTAATAATTGTTCTTCTCCACTTCTATAATATGACGTTAATCCCATTATCCGTCTTTTAAATAAATTGGTATTTGTAAGATTTCCACTGTCTATCTTCACAAATAAATTTAAAAAATCATCTAATTTATCTGGTAATGCTTTGAAATTTTCAACACGAATACCCGCCTGTAATATGTCTATATCATTCTTATTTAATATTCTTTGAACGATTTTGATAAAATCATCATCACTCATATTACCTTTATCATCTACATGTACACCTTCATACAAGTCATCTTTTATATCAGATACATATCCAAATGGATTTCGCGTTATTACTAACATTTTTAATGATGGTTTATAATCAATATAATCTACTAATCCTATCTTTTCTAAAATACTTTTTATATTTTCATTATTCATTTTACGTGAAGTTTTTATATTTAATGGTATGTGATACGTTTTGATATATCCACGTAATATATTAAATAAAACACCTATTTCATTGGGATAATTAATAATTGGTGTTCCTGTTAAAAACACAATACGACATTGCTTGGCACTCAGTAAATATTCATATAGGTCTACCCACAATGAGTTCTTGCTACTTAATTTATTTACAATACGACCAACAAAATTATGTGCTTCATCTATTATTACAACTGCATTATCAAATGGATTTTTTTTGTTTTTTGTTAAACTCTTTAAATGACTCTTTCTTAAACCATTGTAATTTATAAAATTATATTTTGCACTTATCATTTCATCTATTTGTTTATCTAAACTATTTTTTTCATCTTGAGATAATACTTCATAATTTGGTTTCTTGTTTATATTAATAAACCATGCTCCACCATTTTTCTCTATTATAGTTACAGGAAGTGATAATATATTAGCTAATACGGGTATAGTTTCCGGCTTATTTACAACTGATATAAATTCCCAATATTGACTCTTTCTATATAATATATCACCACATTTCTTTATTTCTGATATATAATTACTTCTTAATGATGCTGGTGTCATAATAATAACTTGTTGATTATTCTTAATACCTTCAGCAATAGCTATAGAAGAACACGTTTTCCCTGATCCTAACCCGTGATATAATAATAATCCTCTGTATGGACTATATATATTTATATAATCACGCACTATTTTTTGATTAATAAGTAATTGAAATTCCTTATTTTTATTATCACTATCACATGTATATTTGTCCTTTTTACTTATTAAATCTTCTTTATAGGGTTCAAATAATGAATTGATAAAATTAACAAATATCTCTCGGTTATTCAAATAATATTGTGATGATTTAATTGTAATATCTCTCCGTTTTGGTATTCTTGTTAATAAATCTTCTCCAAAACTAACAGATGTTACTGGAATATCTAAAACTTCAATAATTGATGGTTTTAAAAGCACTGATGATTTTTCTGTTCTTACTTTTGGTTCAACTGATACTTTTATTGGTCGTTTAACCTTTATTTTAGTTGGTATAGTTTGTGGAATTTCTTGTTGTGATTCGTCTATTAATACTTCTATTTGTGGCGTTGATACAATTGATGCTTTTTTATCTTTTTCAACTATTGATAGTTCTTTCAATGGCTCTTTTGATTTAATTCTTTTTAATAAAGATTCTCTATTATAACCGCTAGTTGTTTTATCTATCAATAAAGTAGATATTTCTACCGGTTGCTCCAGTAAAGATATTCTTACTATCTCTTCTTTTTGAGGAACCGGCTTCTTTTTTAATTTTTCTAAAAGAAAGACTGACATTATCTATAATTAAAATATATATTATAATTTAACAAATTATATCTAATGCCATTTGACAAGCTAATTGTTCTGCCTTCTTTTTTATCTTATGTTTTCCTTCTCCAAAAAATATAAAACATTCATCATGCTCTAATAAATATTCATCTATTCCTATAAAATTTTTAAAATTACTGAATTTCTTTGCATCTTCATGCTTCATATTTGCTTCATAATATCCTATACATAAATATACTCCCATGTGAAATCCTTCTTCATCATTATAATCTATTTCTTTATAAACCGGCGTTACTTTATAATGCTTCTGTATCTTCACTTGGAAAATATTCTTATAATTGTCATCTGTATTTATTAATTCTATCCAATCTATATGCGTTTCAAAAACATTCTCTATAAATGTTTGTGCCATTTGAAAACCCGGTCCTGTTTTAAATATACTCTCAAACCACCCCTCTTCATCCTTTATTGATATTTTATTGAAATCTAAAAATAAAGCCCCTAAAAATGCCTCAAATAAACATCCTAACTTCTTAAAATTTGTTCGTGTCTTTTTCTCTTCTGCATGTTTTGATACTACATACCACTTATGTAAACCCATATCATAAGCTATTCGTCCTATAGTCTCATTCTTTACTATGGCTATTTTCTTTTCCGTCATAAATCCTTCATTCTCTTTTGGAAAACGTCTATATAAATAATATTTGGTTATACACTCTAATACACCATCACCTAAAAATTCTAAACGCTCATTTGATTTCGTCTTTAATGATAAACAATTAAATGGCTTATCCACTATTTGTATTCTATTTTGCTCATTCTCTAATTGTGGTCGTTTTACATAAGACTTATGAATAAAAGCACGCTTATATAAATTTAAATTATGTATCTTACTTTTAATTCCATACTTCTTCAATATAGATTCAACTATTCCTTGTTCCATTTCCTTATTATTTTCATTATATGGATTGAATATTAATTCATCAGTTGATGAATCCTTCTTTATATCACCTTCTTGAATTAATGATTTTAATGTATCTGTATTAAAATCCATACTCTGTTATAGTTTATTTTTATCTGTTTAATATTGTTAAAAATTAATATTAAACAGATTTTTAGTATTTATATTAATGAAATTTATTATTGATTGTAGAGAAAAAAAAATCATTTCTCTCTTTAAACCTTACTTAGATATGTATGATTTGTCATTTGAATATGAAATTGCACAATTAGATATTGGTGATATGATTCTTAAAGATAATAGTGATAATGACCTTTTAATCATTGAAAGAAAAACTATTAATGATCTAGCTTCTAGTATTATTGATGGACGTTATAATGAACAATCTTTTCGTCTTAATGCACTTCCTATTCATAATCATAATATTATTTATTTAATTGAAGGGAATATTAATCACTTTAAAGAGAGAAACACAATTAAGAAAAAAACTTTATATTCCACATTATTTAAATTACAATATTATAAAGGATTTAGTGTTGCTAGAACAATTGATATACAAGAAACTATTGAATATATTATTCGAATGTTGGATAAAATAAATAGAGAGAAATCTATAGAAGGTTATTATAATGGAAATATTTGTCAAGAAATAGATTACACTCAATTCGTAAAAAAAGAAAAAAAATCCAATATTACAAATAAAAATATTAATTACCTGATGTTATCTCAAATTCCCGGTATTAGTGTAACCACAGCAAAAAACATATTAAATAATATGACCCTTCACGATTTTATAACTAAAATTAAAAATGAAGAAAAATACTTAGAAAAAGTTGAATATATCGGAAACAATGGCAAATTAAAAAAAATTCCAAAAAATATTATTCAATCTTTATATATATTTTTGAAATAATAAAGTATTTTAGTTATATATAATGGCGCTCTCCATAACTAATTGGAATGATTATAAAAATATTGGAGAAAACTGGAATGATGGTAGCGGGAATGTTACTTTAACTAATAGTATCTCTATTGATATTGCTGATTTAGAAGTTGCTAACCCACTTTTTCAAGGATTTAATCAAACTTTTGATTTTAATAATAAAACTATTGATATTTCTAATACAACACAAACTGATTTATCTAATGCACTTATTTCAGATCTTAGCGGTGGATTTTTAAAAGGACCATTAATTTAGACGTTAGTGGAATTTCTTTAATACATACTTCAAATGCTATTCTTGTAGGAAATAAATCAGCAACAAGATATCCATGGGGAGATATTAGCGGTGTTACTACTAATTTATCAAAGTGTACTATTCCTACTCATGGTGGTTATATATGTCCACAATATTTTTCAAAAGACCTTTTACAAGATCAAAGTTCTAATATTACAAATATTATAAATAACAATATTTTAGATACAACTGGTGGAAATATGATAGGAGCATATTTGGGACAATATTCATCAGGTATTATTAATATTACTAATTGTAGTAATGATTTAGATATAGATGTTGCTAATAATGGAGGTATTGTTGGATACCGATGTGGTGATCAATTAAATTCTACAGCTATATTAACTATTCAAAATTGTTCTAATAGTGGTAATATTACTGGATCTAATTCTTGTGGTATTGTTGGAACCACATGTGGTTATAATTCTAATGGTACAATAACTATTACTAATTGTACAAATACAAAAGATATTAACTCTGATCATTGTGGTGGTATTGTTGGATATTATGCTGGACATTCACAAAATCCTACAGCTATATTAACTATTCAAGATTGTTCTAATAGTGGTAATATTACTGGAGAACAATCTGGTGGTATTGCAGCTAATTATTTTGGTTATCTAGCGGACGGTTCATGTAATATTTTTGATTGTATAAATAATGGGACTATATCTGGACAATTTTCAGGAGGTATTACTGGAAATAACTTTGGTAATCTAGCGATCGGTTCATGTAATATTTTGGATTGTTCTAATAGTGGGACTATATCTGGACAACAATCGGGAGGTATAGTTGGAACAAGCTGTGGTTGGCAATTAGCAAATGGAGGAACTATTGATATTTCGGGATGTACTAATAATGGTTCTTTTGATAGTATACTAATTGGTGGTATTGCTGGACAAAAATGTGGTTATCAAGCAAATGGTACAATTACTATTAAAAATTGTACAAATACAAAAGATATTAGTTTTAGTCAATGTGGAGGTATTGTTGGAAAGAAAGCTGGAGATGATCAAAGTTCAACAGCTATATTAACTATTCAAGATTGTTCTAATAGTGGTAATATTACTGGAGAAAAGTCTGGTGGTATTACATCTAATTTTTTTGGTTATAAAGCAGATGGTTCATGCAATATTTTTGAATGTATTAATAATGGAACTATATCTAATACAAATGCAGGAGGTATTACTGGACACCAATGTGGTTATAGCTTAGTAGATGGAGGAATTATTGATATTTCGGGATGTACTAATTATGGTTCGTTTGGTAGTACAGAGATTGGTGGTATTGCCGGAGCCGTATGTAATGTAGATTCTAATGGTACAATGACTATTAAAAATTGTACAAATACAAAAGATATTAGTTTTTCTGATTGTGGAGGTATAGTTGGACGATTTGCTGGATTTACACAAAATCCTACAGCTATATTAACTATTCAAGATTGTTCTAATAGTGGGATTATATCTGGACCACAATCGGGAGGTATAGCTGCTAATGATTTTGGTTATCTAGCAAATGGTTTATGTAATATTTTTGAATGCATTAATAATGGAACTATATCTGGACAACAATCTGGCGGTATTACTGGACAAAAATGTGGTTATCTATTAAATTCTAATGGAACTATTGATATTTCTGGATGTACAAATAATGGTAATATTACTGGAGAACAATCTGGTGGTATTGCAGCTAATTATTTTGGTTATCTAGCAAATGGTTCATGTAATATTTTTGAATGTACTAATAATGGGACTATATCGGGACAATACGGTGGAGGTATTACTGGACAACAATGTGGTAATCAATTAGCAAATGATGGAACTATTGATATATCGGGATGTACTAATTATGGTTCGTTTAATAGTACACATATTGGTGGTATTACTGGATACCAATGTAATTATGATTCTAGTGGTACAATGATTATTAAAAATTGTACAAATACAAAAGATATTAGTTTTGCTAATTGTGGAGGTATTGTTGGACCATCAGGAGGACATATACAAAATTCTACAGCTATATTAACTATTCAAGATTGTTCTAATAGTGGGTCTATATCTGGACTATATGCAGGTGGTATTGCAGCTGATAAATTTGGTTATAAAGCAGATGGTTCATGCAATATTTTTGAATGTATTAATAATGGGACTATATCTGGACAATACGGTGGAGGTATTACTGGACAAAAATGTGGTAATCTATTATTAAATGATGGAATTATTGATATTTCTGGATGTACTAATAATGGTCCTTTTAATAATACAGATATTGGAGGTATTGTTGGATCAGATTGTAATGCAGATTCTAATGGTACAATGACTATTAAAAATTGTATAAATACAAAAGATATTAGTTTTGCTCAATGTGGTGGTATTATTGGACGATTTGCTGGATTTTCACAAAATTCTACAGCTATATTAACTATTCAAGATTGTTCTAATAGTGGTAATATTACTGGATCTGGACAATACAGTGGAGGTATTATTGCTAATGATTTTGGTTATCAAGCAGATGGTTCATGTAATGTTTTTGAATGTATTAATAATGGGACTATATCTGGACAATACAGTGGAGGTATTGTTGGACAACAATGTGGTAATCAATTAGCAAATGATGGAACTATTGATATTTCGGGATGTACTAATTATGGTTCTTTTGATAGTACAGAGGTTGGTGGTATTGTCGGATACCAATGTAATTATGATTCTAGTGGTACAATGATTATTAAAAATTGTACAAATACAAAAAATATTACTGGATCACAATCTGGTGGTATTGTTGGACCAGAGGGAGGATTTACACAAAATCCTACAGGTAAATTAACTATTCAAGATTGTTCTAATAGTGGTAATATTACTGGACAATACAGTGGAGGTATTATTGCTAATGATTTTGGTTATCAAGCAGATGGTTCATGTAATATTTTTGAATGTACTAATAATGGGACTATATCTGGACAATACAGTGGAGGTATTGTTGGATACCAATGTGGTTATCTATTAATAAATGGTGGAACTATTGATATTACGGGATGTACTAATAATGGTTCGTTTAATAGTACAGAGATTGGTGGTATTGCTGGAACCACATGTGGTTATAATTCTAATGGTACAATAACTATTACTAATTGTACAAATATAAAAGATATTAGTTTTGCTAATTGTGGAGGTATTGTTGGATATTATGCTGGATTTACACAAAATTCTACAGCTATATTAACTATTCAAGATTGTTCTAATAGTGGTAATATTACTGGACAATCCTGTGGAGGTATTGCAGCTGATAACTTTGGTAGGCTAGCAGAAGGTTTATGTAATATTTTTGAATGTATTAATAATGGGACTATATCTAATACAAATACAGGAGGTATTGTTGGAGAACAATGTGGTTATCTATTAATAAATGGTGGAACTATTGATATTTCGGGATGTACTAATTATGGTTCGTTTAATAGTACACTAATTGGTGGTATTATTGGATCAGACTGTAATTATAATTCTAGTGGTACAATGATTATTAAAAATTGTACAAATACAAAAGATATTAGTTTTGCTCAATGTGGAGGTATTGTTGGACCATCAGGAGGATATACACAAAATTCTACAGCTATATTAAATATTCAAGATTGTTCTAATAGTGGTAATATTACTGGATCAGAATCTGGTGGTGTTGCAGCTGATAACTTTGGTTACGGCGCAGAAGGTTCATTCAATATTTTTGGATGTACAAATAGTGGTTCTTTATCAACAGATTCTGCTTCTTTAATTTATTCTATTAAAGACGTATCTGCTGCTAATATAAATATAAATAATAATACATCTACAAATACTATTTCTGATTGTAGTAACATCGGGTTTATTCATAATATTTCTTCTAATTTTAATACTATTCGTAAAAATTTTAATATTAATAATAACACTATTATTTCTACTATAAATAATGGTTCTAATATTTCTTCACTTATTAATACTATTTATGATTGTAGCAATATTACTTTTGATATTTGTAACAACACCATTACTAATACCCTTACAGATGCTTCTTTTTGTAGTGGTATTCTTCATAATATTTATAGTCTTGATGATTGTAGTCTTAATTGTTTAAATAATACAGTCAATCTTACTTATAATAGTGGTACTGAATCTAATGCTGGTATTGTTACTATTAACGAAAATAATTTAACATTTTATAATATTAATGACTGTAGTTTAAATATTAGTGATAATTCTATTACCTTAAACACTATGGATAATCTTAATAATTCTATTTTTAGTGTTAATAGTGGATTATCAGAAGATACAGCACCTTATACATCTAACAAAACATCATCACTCGTTTTAGAAAATAATACTATTAACGGAGTTACTGGAATTGCAATCACTGAAATATCAGATATTTATTTTCCTACACAGTTTAGACCGTATGTTTTAGTTATTGCTAATAAGGCAGAAAGTAACTATTGGTTTATTATGACCACAGATATAGATAACTCAAATTCACTTGTATCAGGAACTCCAATTATTCTATTATATAACAATATAAATGGTTATTATTTAAAACGAAATATATTAAGAGCATAACTCTATAAGCATAGATATTTATATATAAATTTAATATAATATATATATAAATATAATGGAGCTCTCCATAACTAATTGGAATAATTATAAAAATATTGGAGAAAATTGGAATGATGGTAGTGGTAATGTTAGATTAGACAATGATATTTCTATTAATATTACTGATTTAGAAGCTGCTAATCCACTTTTTCAAGGTTTTAATAAAACTTTTGATTTTAATAGTAATACTATTGATATTTCTAATGCTACATTAACCGATTTATCTAATGCACTTATTTCAGATCTTAGTGGTGGATTTTTAAAAGGTCCATTAACCTTAGATGTTAGTGGATTAGAATTAGCAAATTCAGACAATGCTATTCTTGTAGGAAATAAATCAGCTACAAGATTTCCATGGGGTGATATTGGTGGTGTTACTGCTAATTTATCTGATAGTCTGTTTAAATCTGGTAAAGAATGTGGTTATATTATTCCTACAAATTTTTCAAGAGACCTTTTACAAGACCAAAGTTCTAATATTACAAATATTACAGTTAATAATATACAAAATACTGAAATAAATGAGCCATATTCTGGTGGTATTATGGGAGCCTTTATTGGATATGACTCATCAGGTATTATAAATATTACTAATTGTGTTAATAATTTAAAAATTAAATCTATACAAGCAGGAGGTATTATTGGCAGAAATTGCGGAGAAAAACAAAACCATACAGGAATTATTACTATACAATCTTGCCAAAATACAGGTGAAATTGGACATTTCTGTGGTGGTATTGCTGCTCAAGATTTTGGTGCTGACGGTGATGGTTCTTATAATATTATTGATTGTACGAACAATGGTTCTTTTATAAGCACCATAGCTGGAGGAATTATAGCATTTAGATGTGGTTATAAATTAAATTCTAATGGAAAAATTTTTATTACTAACTGTATAAATAATGCAAATATGGGACATACTGAATGTGGTGGTATTACTAGCCAACAATTAGGTAGGAATTCAAATGGTAAAATTTATATAGATAACTGTGTTAATAATGGTAATATAGAAAGTGGAGGAACTGGAGGAATTATTGCAAATAAATGTGGTTTTGAAGCAAATGGTGAAATTAATATTACAAATTGTAATAATACTGGTTCTTTAATTACAAATTCTGCTTCTTTAATTTATTCAATCCAAGATGTTGATAGTGCTACTATAAATATTAATAATAATAGTTTTTCGCAAAGTATTACTAATAATAATATTGGTTTTATTCATACAATTGATAGTAACATTAATACTACAGATAAAAACTTTAATATTTATAATAATACAATTACTTCTGCCATAAATAATGCTAGTAATATTTCTTCACTTATTAATACTATTGAAGATTGTAGTAATATTATTTTTGATATTTGTAATAATACAATTAATAATACTCTTACAAATGCTTCCTTTTGTAGTGGTATTCTTTATAATACTCATAATCTTCAAGATTGTAGTCTTAATTGTTTAAATAATAATGTTACTATGAATATATTTGGTACTTCTGCTTCTAATGCTGGTATTATATGTATACAAGATAATATAGTTTCTCCTACTTTTTCTGCGATTAACGACTGTAGTTTAAATATTAGTAATAATACTATTACATTAAATAGTACTGATAATTTTAATAATTCTATTTTTAGTGTTAATAGTGGATTATCAGAAGAAACGCCGCTTTATATAACAAATAAAACATCTTCACTCATTTTAGAAAATAATACTGTAAATGGTTTAAATCTTTGTGATTATACATATATTTCTAATATTTATTTTCCTGAATCTTTTAGACCTTATATTTTTGTTATTGATGGTAAGGCAGGAAGTAATTATTGGTTTTTATCAATTACAACAGACATATCTGATGGATTTATTATTACAACTTTAGATCCTAATATTCAAATTATTGAAAATAATAATGATATTTTATTAAAGGAAATATTTAAACGTTCAGTAGGTGCTATTAAAGAACAATCATATTTTCCAGTATATGAATTATATAATAATAAAATTATTGCTACAAAAACACTAAAAATAAAACCTAGAGTATATGTTTGTAATGAAGAATAATTATTTATATAAAAAACATATATATGTTTATTATATAATGAAAAATCTATATTATAATTTAGGCGTGGGTGTTGCTATTCTGTTAGTTATTTATTTTTTCTTTACCACATTAAAAATTAATAGTCAAATTCTTGAAGGACTAACTAACTCTTCCTCTTCCAAAACTTCTGAATCTATTTCAACCTCTGTTGAAGAACTAAAAAAAATAAACGAACAATTAGAGGATACTATTAACTTAAGTAAATATAGAACTGATTATGAAGACTATTTTCTCGCTTTAGAAGAAAATATTAATCTTAGTCTATTACTTCAAATAACGGAATTATATAATTCTGGTAATAAATCAGTTTCTGTTGACGATATTACTAAATTAAATGAAACCAATAAACTGAAGGACACCATTAATGATATTATGACATTTATGGATAGTAAAAAAAGTTCTAAAAAAATGATTTCTCTCTTTTAATCACTACCTATTTTATAAACATCATCTTCATCAAATTTACCTGATTCTACTAATTCTTCACTATATTGTGCTCCTCCCCATTTTACATCAATTGGATTTGTACTTATTCCACTTGTTTGATGAAACATTTTATCTAAGGGTGTATATAAACCTATATATTGATTATTTGGGTCAAAACCTGGATAACTATCTTTATTGTAGATTCCAATTGTTCTATTCGCATCTAATAATTTAGTTTCTTTTAAAGGCATTTGAACTGGTAATCCTAATTGAGGTTCTAATGGATCAGGTAAATGACGATAAGTTTGTTTTCCTTGTGCATCATATGTTTGTTGAAAATATAAAACAGGACAAATAATTCCATATGCTCGTTGTGCCTCTATAAATTCAACATAATCTTCCAAATGATCAAATTCTAATGGATTAGAACCTTTTTTAATCAGTTTATTTGTATTATATAAATAAAATTTCTTATCTTTTTTTATAAGTAAATCGGGACATTTTGAAAAAAAGTTAAACCCTTCTTTTACACCTCTTGTCTGATGTGTTGTTACAAAAAATAATCCCATTAGAAATATTACTATTATTATTACTATATTTATCATATAATATTTGATGATAAAAAAATATTTTTTCTCTTTATTTATTAATGAAAGAACTCATTGTCCAATCATCTAAAGATATAGAATCATTAAAGGAACATTTAAAATCCTCTCCAGCATTTATTAAATTCTTTTCGCCTTATTGTGGTTATTGTCATATGATGCAACCTGAATGGATCAAAATGAAAAATACATTAAAAAATAATTATAATGACAATCTTATTGTGGTTGATATTCCTCCTGAATTTATGAATGAATTAGATGTTGAAATAAATGGATTTCCTACTATGGTAGCCATGGGACCACAACATTATAAACATCATTTTCAAGGTAATCGCTCATCTGAAGATTTTGTTAATTTTCTTTCATCAATTGGTTACACAAAAAGAGAGAAAAAAGTAAAAAGTAAAAAAACTACCCGTTCAAGAAAAACATCCAAATCATCCAAAGCATCCAAAGCATCTAAAAAAACTACCCGTTCAAAAAAGGCATGCAAATCTTCCAAAAAAACTACCCGTTCAAAATCTGCATCCAAAAAAACTATCCGTAAAAACTAATATTTGATTTTTTTAGAAAATTGAATTAAATATTAGAATAGATATTTTATTAACAAAAAATGAGTATTTCCATCAAATTATTTGACTATAAGGTATTAAATGAAAAATTATCAAAGTCGCAACATGAAGCATCTGATAATCAGAGTGATGACGACGATGATACCAAAAAGAAGAACAAAGACCAAAAGGAATTTATTATTCAAGCTTTTGGTTTAAGCAAGACCGGTAAAAGCTATTGTCTTTATATTAAAAATGTCTTTCCATTCTTTTATATCAAAGTCAGTGATAACTGGACACAAGCTACTAAAGATAATTTCTTAATCTATATATTAAACGAAATCCATCCTTTTTATAAAGATTCTATACTTGAATGTAAATTGGTTAAACGGAAAACATTGTATGGATTTGACGCTGGAAAATTACATAAATTTATTTATTTAAAATTTAAAAATGTAATAGTATTTAACAAAGTAAAAAATCTTTGGTATGAAACTAAGGAAATAAATGGAGAAAATGTATACACTATTAAAACGCTATCTTATAATAAGTGTGAAACTGAAATTTACGAATCTACTATTCCACCTCTTCTTAGATTCTTTCATGTTACTAATATATCACCTTCACATTGGATAAAGATTCCATATAAACAACTTGCTAAACCACTACATAAGACAACAACATGTAATTACGAATATATCGTTGATAAACAATTTATTATACCACAACCCGAAAAAAATGACCTTGTTCCCTACAAAATATGTAGTTTTGATATTGAAGCTAGTAGTAGTCATGGAGATTTTCCCTTACCTATTAAAGACTATAAAAAGCTCATTGATAATATAATTGAACATTGGCATTACAAAAATATTTCTGAAACTCATACAATTGAAGATCAAGAATATTTGTTGAAAAAAATAATCAACGATGCATTTGAAAATGGAGAAATTGAATATATACAAAAAATATACCCTAAGAAAAAACCCGAATATAAAGAATTACAAGTAATGATTAATAAACTCGTTAAAAAACCTATTCGCAATTTAAACTTTGAAAATAATAGTTCTAATCAAAATAAAATATTTGATTATTATCAACAAAATGAAAATACAGATGAAACCGAGAATAATAATTATTCCTATAAAAAATATAAGTCCTATGTTAAAAAGGACTCTACTATTATTGATTTACTTAATGATCGTAAATTTAATCGCGATGATAAACTAAATGAAATAAACAAAACATTTAAACTGATCTTTCCAGAAATAAAAGGTGATAAAGTTACTTTTATTGGTTCTACATTTTGGAAATTTGGCGAACCTGATGTTTATCTTAATCACTGTATTGCTCTTGGTGAAACATCTTCTATTTCTAATGCAAAAATCATTTCTAAAAAGACAGAAAAAGATGTATTATTAACGTGGGGCAAACTCATTCAAAAAGAGAGTCCCGATATTATTATTGGATATAACATATTCGGTTTTGATTATGCGTTTATGTTTGATCGCGCTTGTGAATTAGGAATTGCAAAAGATTTTCTTAAATTATCGCGCACAAAAGATGAAGTATGTGGAAATTACAATGAAAAAACAAATACCTATATTATTAAAGAAACTACACTACAGATTGCAAGTGGTGCACATAAACTAAGATATGTAGAAATACCTGGTCGTATCTCCATTGATTTATATAATTATTTTAGACGAGAATTCAATCTAGAGTCATATAAATTAGATTATGTTGCCGGTTGTTTTATCGGTGATTCTATTAAATCCTTTCAACATGAAGAATCTACTTCTACTATTGTAAGTAAAAACTTGAAAGGACTACATATTGGCAACTTTATTAATTTTGAAGAAACCGGTCATTCATCTGAATTTTATAATGATGGAGAAAAATTTCAAGTTGTTGCAATTCATGGCAATACAATTACGATTAAAGGAAATCCTCAATTGGATATGATTAAAAAAACAAAATGGTGTCTTGCAAAAGATGATGTAACACCCCAAGATATTTTCCGATTAACTAAAACGGGTATCCCAGATGACAAAGCAATTATTGCAAAATATTGTATTCAAGATTGTAATCTAGTCCATTATTTATTAAATAAGATTGATGTGCTTACTGGTTTTGTGGAAATGTCAAATATTTGTAATGTACCAATAAGCTTTATTGTTTTCCGGGGTCAAGGTATTAAATTAACTAGTTTCTTATCAAAACGATGTAGAGAAATGAATACATTAATACCCGATCTTTCTAAATTAAGAACAAATGAAGGATATGAAGGTGCTATTGTTTTACCTCCTAAATGTGGTTTATATTTAGATGAACCTGTAGCTTGTGTTGATTATTCGTCACTTTATCCAAGTTCTATAATCAGTGAAAATATATCTCATGATAGTAAAGTTTGGGGTAAGGAATATGATTTAAATAATAATCTCATTAAAGAAACAGGATCCAGTAAATATGATAATTTGGAAAATTATAAATATGTAGATATTCAGTATGATACTTATAAATATATTAAAAATAAAAACGGAAAAGATATTAAGACCAAAGTAGGTTATAAAACATGTCGTTTTGCACAATTTCCTGAAAACACAAAAGCTATTATTCCTTCTATTTTAGAAGATTTATTAGCTGCTAGAAAAGCAACACGTAAATTAATAAAGTATAAAACTATAAAGACCAAAGATAATGAGATTATAGAAGGTTTATTAACTGAAAAAGAAGAAACTTATGAGATCTTAACTAGTGAGAAAAAAAACATTATTATACAAAAAGATAATATTGTCTCTATTGAAGATACATATGATGACTTTATGAAGAATGTATTTGATAAAAGACAACAGGGATATAAAGTCACAGCAAATTCAATGTATGGTCAATGTGGTGCTAAAACAAGTAGTTTCTATGAAGTAGATGTTGCTGCATCCACAACAGCTATTGGACGAAAACTTCTTATCTATGCTCGTAAAATTATCGAGCAAATTTATGGAGATAAAATATGTAAAACGAGTTATGGTACAGTACATTCACATGCCGAATATATTTATGGAGATACGGATTCTGTGTTTATGAGTTTCAAATTAACAGATTTAGAAGGTACTCCTATTAAAGGAAAAGAAGCATTAAAAATAACGATTGAACTTGCAAAAGAAGCTGGTGAATTAGCAACAAAGTTTTTGAAACCACCTCATGATTTAGAATATGAAAAGACATTTATGCCCTTCTGTTTATTATCCAAAAAAAGATATGTGGGAATGTTATACGAAGAAGACCCTGAGGTATGTAAAAGAAAAAGTATGGGCATTGTATTAAAACGTCGTGATAATGCACCTATTGTAAAAGATGTATATGGAGGCATTATAGATATTCTTATGAAAGAACAAAATATAATGAATGCGATTAATTTTACTAAGAGTGCTTTAGAAAATATTTATAATGAAAACTATCCTTTACATAAACTTATTATTACAAAGTCATTAAGAAGTAATTATAAAGCTCCTGAACAAATTGCTCATAAAGTGTTAGCAAATCGTATGGGTATTCGTGACCCAGGAAATAAACCAGGTCCTGGTGACCGTATTCCATACGTATATATTGAAACACAAGGTAAAGTTAAATTACAAGGTGACCGTATTGAAAATCCTGTATATATCATTGAAAATAAGATAAAACCCAATTATAGTTTCTATATTACTAACCAAATTATGAAACCGGTTCAACAAGTATTTGCATTAGTTTTAGAAGATATTCCTATATTTAAGAGACAAGTGCGTATGTTTAAAAATAAATTAAAAATATTGAATCAAACTTGTGAAACAGATGAACAATATGAGAAAAAGGAAATGGATTTAAGAAACAAAGAAATTAAGAAATTAATATTTGATGATATTCTTTTAAAAATAAATAATAAAAAAGAAAAGAAACAAGAAATTACTCGCTTCTTTAAATAATTATATATTACAAATTTTTTCTTATTATAATATATAATATAGGTTCAAAAGCTGCACGTATGACTGCCTCTGTCACAAACCGTCCTGCTTATATTTACGTTACACATAATCGTGGTCGTGTTGGTGGTAAATCTACTCCACCTCAATTAAGACTTGTTTTTAGTCCTAATTAATCTACATACTCTATTATATATTTTTTTTTCTTATTATAATATATAATATGGGTTCAAAAGCTGCGCGTCATACTACTCTTATTACAAATTTAGGATATAATAATAGTGGTTTTAATCAAGCGGGATTACCACCAAAACCAGTTGGAGGGATTCTTCCTCGTCCACTAGGTATTGGTAAAAAATCAACTTCTAGTTAAATAATCATTTTATATTTAGGACTTTTATAAAATGATTTAGTCTAATGAATCTCCCAAACTTCTTGAAAGAATATCATATCTACATAATGGACATTGACTTCGTTGTAAAAAATATCGTCGTAGATTTGTCTCTCTAAATATATGATTACATCCATTAATTCTCATCACATTATCGTCATCTTGAAAAGGTTGTAAATCTATTGGACATTCAGTAATACTACTTGATATATCACAATAGCGTACAATAGTACAATTATCTAGTATATTTCTCTCTGTTGGAATAACAGGAACAGGACTCAATATATTTAAAAATGAATCTATGAAAGATAGATTAGGTAAAGTTGTGCGTGTTGTAACTAATGGTGTTATATGTATGTTTGGTAATCTTACTACTGATTCTGATCCAGATTGTCTTTGTCTTTGTGCTGGTACCCTTTCTCTCTGATTTATATTTATAGAATCTATAAAATCTCTATTATTTGTTTGATTTGTATCTCTTATTAATTCTCCATAATTATTTATTAATTCCGTAATTCTATCTGACAAACGACGAAACATAGTCATGTGTAAATAATGATTTTCTAAATATTGTCTATGTATTTCATTTAATTGTCTATAATTATCATTAAATGTTCTTAGATTATCTAAATGCATTTCTATGAGTCTTGCTATATTTTCATTAGACATATCTTATTAAAAGAAAATAAAAAGTCATATAAAAATAGACTTATATAATTATGTATTATAACCATGAGTTTTGATAAATATAAAGATCAAGGATTAACTGGATTAGCTAATTTAGGAAATACATGTTTTATAAATTCTACGATTCAATGTTTATCACATACGTATGAGTTTAGTGAATTTTTGGAAAGAAAAAACTATGAAAAAAAAATAAAAAATATTCCTGATTCACTTGCTTTGTTTGAATGGAAGAAATTATTAGATATTATGTGGAGTGAAAATTGTATTATTTCTCCAGGTGGTTTCATATCTACTATTCAAAAACTCGCACAAATTAAAAACCAAACATTATTTACTGGTTTTGCACAAAATGATTTGCCAGAATTTCTTTATTTTCTCGTTGATTGTTTTCATAATGGATTAAAGCGTGATGTTAATATGAATATTAATGGAACTATCAAAAACGAAAAAGATAAATTAGCCCAAAAATGTTATGAAATGATGAAAGTGATGTATAAGAAAGAATATTCAGAGATTTTAGATATTTTTTATGGCATACATATTTCACAAATTAAAAATACCAATGAGGAAATATTAGCAGAAACACCTGAACCTTTTTTTATTTTATCTTTACCCATTCCTTCAAACAATAATCCATCTCTTATAGATTGTTTTAACTTATATACTGAAAATGAATTACTAGTGGGAGATAATCAATATCAACTAGCAGATAATGATAATACTTCAAAAATAGATGCTAATAAAAATATAGTATTTTGGAGTTTTCCTTCTGTTTTAGTTATTGATTTAAAACGTTTTTCACATAATTTAAGAAAAAATCAAGCTGTAGTAACATTTCCATTTAATGATTTAGATTTAACATCTTATGTTATAGGTTATAATAAAATTAGTTATGTTTATGATTTATATGCCATTTGTAATCATTCAGGAAATGTTTTAGGAGGTCATTATACAGCATTCGTTAAAAATGCCAATGATAAATGGTATGAATTCAATGATACAAAAGTTAGAGAAATTAAGAATTTAAATGAACTTGTTACAAATAAAGCATATTGCTTTTTTTATCGTAAAAAAAAAATCCAGTAAATATATAGAATGGATATAGACTTAACTAATTCACTTACCCCTGCAACAAACTATATTTATGATAATATTAAAGTTAATCCTTTTATCATACTTATTGTTGCTATTGTAATCATATTTTACTTTTTCGTATTCAAATATTTAGGAAGAAATGCAACAGTAACTACTCTTCCATCACGTCCTTCAAAAGGTATTACCTTTTTAGAAATTATTATGTGGGGTGTTCTTATATTTCTCGTTTTAACTAATTCATTAAAATACTTTTTTGGATTAGATATTAATGTTACAATTAAGAATTTATTTACAAGTATTCCAGAAATAGATATTAATGTAGAACAAGAATTAGAAGATATTGTAAAAAAACCCCCAATTCCCGAGATTGAAAGAATTAAACAAGTATTTCATATTCCTGCTAATAAATATACATATGATGATGCCAAAGCTGTTTGTAAAGCATATGACGCTGAATTAGCCACATATAATCAAGTTGCAAATGCTTATAAGAATAATGCTGAATGGTGTTCATATGGTTGGTCTAAAAATCAACTTGCTTTATATCCCACACAAGAAGAAACTTATAATAAATTACAAAAAATTAAGGGACATGAACATGATTGTGGACGTCCTGGAATCAATGGTGGATTTATTAGTAATTCTAATGCTCGTTTTGGTGTTAATTGTTACGGACACAAACCTATTATTACACATGAAGAAGAACAAATGATGATTAATAGAAGTCCTTATCCTATTACTAAGCAAGATAAATTACTAGAAAAACGTGTAAAATGTTATAGAAATAAATTAAAAAATATTATTGTATCTCCTTTCAATAACAATAAATGGAGTAAGGCTTAAATAATAGAACATGTAGATGTTCTTAAACGTGCATCTGATGACTTATTATAATATGATTTTCTATAATAATTCGTATATTTATAAACATGTATTTGTTTATTACATATAATACATTTATTATTTGTTTTTAACCATGTTACTAAACATTCATCGTGTGCTGGATATTTACAATCACATACTTGTGTAAAATAATGATTTAAAATATTATATTTAATCTTTTCAAAGCATATTAAACATTCTAAATCATTATTATTATTATTATTATCATTATCATCTTCTATTTCTGTCATTAATATTATTAATGATAAAATTTTATTTAATTATTTTATCTAATAAAATATTGAATATATCTTCGTTTATCAATGATGATTCATTTGATACCCGTGAATAAGTATTTGAATTATTGTCATCACAATTATTTATAATAGCTAAACCTGAAGGGATAGCTAAACCTTCATATGAAGATTTATTATATCCTCCTTCTTGTATATGACCTTCTTTTTTCATTAATGACTTTAATGATACACCACACCGTTTTATTTCTTGATTCGTTTTATAATATATTAAATCATTTGAATTCATATACTATATATATTGTTTATTTTTCCAGTCAAATGTCTTATTATATAATTTTACATTACTCACCTTCTCCGTTTTACGATTTAATTCATTATCTATTTGTGTCAATAATGGATTTGCTAATTCAGGATTATTATAAAAAATTTCTAAATCATATTCCTTTATTATAGTATCATAAATAATAGATAATAATTCTATTATTCCTTGCCCACGGTCTTTATAAAAAAAACCCGATAATCGTTCATCTTCTCTTTCTTTATATTCATTATATAATTCTTGTATTTTTGGTTCCATGATATACTCAAATGTTTCACGATGATCTTCTATTAATATATGTTTTGTCTCAGGACATGACATAAAATCTTCTAAGGTAAACATTTCTCTTAAATATTCACCTTTATCACTATATAATTGTGTAAATTCATTTGATTTTTCCATGGTTACTTATAGTACTTATACATATAACTAACTATCTTATTTTTAAATTCATTTACGTTTGATACTTTATATTTTATTTTCAAAGTATTATGAATATCGTCTGTAAAATCATCTACATAATGTCCATTTAAATATGGACAAAGTTCATCATCCTGTTCATACTTAAATATTCCGTAACAACTATCCATCTCATTATTTAACCAATGATTGATTTTTGTATTCATACTCACATTCATGATTGTGTATTGACTATATAAATAGTGTAATATCTGTTTAATTCATTTATTATAATATCTTTTAATTTCATCAGAAAATTTAATCTCTCTATGCTGTTTAATATATTCCATTAATTGATCTACTGTTTCTGTATTAGAAACACAGTGACTTAGACATTCTTTTACATATTTTAATGTTAATGGTTGAACTGCTTTAACCTGTTGTGATTTTAATTTTCCATCTGATATTTGAATTACTGCATTTTTTAATTCATGTGTTTCTATGTATTCTTGTAAGTCATTAGTTAATATTTGACGCGTCTTTTTTAATTCTTTTAAATTTTCATTAAATGTTTTTATTTCATTATCAGCCAAAACCCAATTCTTTATTTTCTCTTCAAAACTCATTAATATAAAAAGAGATAACTCTTTATATTAATTTAACGACGACGATTATGACGTGTTGGTTTTTTATTACGTCTCGTTTTGTTTTTCATACTTTTCTTTCTCTCTTTTCCCTTTTATTTATCAACTAATAAAATACTTCTTTTTTATTGACATTTTCAATGTTTTTTTATTCCTTACCATTTATCATATTATTATTTTTCTATTATAAACAGGTAAAAAAGTACAGTAACAACTAAATTCCCAAAAGTGGTTCGAAATAGAAAATTGGACATGTCCATTTTCAATATCTGAGAAAAGAATTAAAAACAGCGATTTTCGAGCACTTGTGAGCATATTGCTCTAAAATGTGATTAATTCCTTAAAAATTATGGTGTAAATTATGGTAAGAGAAATTTGTGTTTTTCGTAAAATATTTAGAGATAAAATATTATTAAATAATAATACGTAAATGGAAATTTTGGAAATAAAAAAAACGCAAAAAAAATCAATAAAATATACTTGCAATAATTGTGACTTTGTATCATGTAATAAGACAGATTATATTAGACACCTGTCAACCCTAAAACATAAAAAAACGTTTTTGGAAATAAATGGAAATGAAAAAAACGCATATTTTTCTTGTAATAATTGTTATAAAATCTATAAGACTAAAAGTGGTTTATGGAAACATAATAAACTTTGTAATAATAAAGACCATAAAGATATAATAATTAAAAATAATACAAATTTTGAAAAGTTTACTGAAATAGTAATATCACAACAAGAACAGATAAAAGATTTTCATGAAACATTAAAATATATGATGACTAGTCATGAAAAGAGAGAAGAAGTATTTTTAGAATTAGCAAAGAAACCTTCTATTTTTGGTAATAACAATAATATTAATAGTAATAATAATATTAATTATCATGTATACCTTAATGAACATTGTGCAAATGCTATTGATTTTCCTGATTTCTTAAACAATCTTAGTATATCTATGGAAGACCTTTTTTATTCAAAAGATAATGGTTATCCAAAAGCTATTAGTAATATATTTCAAAGGAATCTTAGTATATTAGATAAAACAGAGCGACCAATTTATTGTAGTGATAAGAAACGTATGAATTTTTATGTGAAAGATGGTAAATGGGAAAAGGATAAAGATAACATTAAAATATTAGAAAGCATCTGGAAAGTAACACATAAACAAATAAAATATATGGATGAATGGAGAAAAGCCAATCCGAATTGGAGAGAAAACGAAGAAAAAGATCTAGAATTTATGAATATCGTAAGAAATATTATGGGCGGTTCCACAGATGAAGAACAATTTAAAAATAAAAATAAAATTATGAAAGAACTCGCAATGAACAATGATATCAAAGAACTTTTTTCTGATTAATTTCATATACTTATTTTTTCTTGTAAATTATTATAATTTATAACTGGTATTTTTGCTATTTTTTCTTTCCTTACCATTTATCATAATATTATACTTTTCTTAAATATAGGTAAAAAAGTACAGTAACAACTAAATACCCAAAAGTGGTTCGAAATAGAAAATTGGACATGTCCATTTTCAATATCTGAGAAAAGAATTAAAAACGACGATTTTCGAGCACTTGTGAGCATAATGCTCTAAAACAGAAAACACAACACAAAAAACATGGTGTATATTATGGTCACAAAAATCAGTAAAAATAAGTATTTTAAAAAAATAATTTAGGAGATTTTTTGTTCTATAAATATAGAACATGTATAGAACGATTTGTCCTAAAAAATCTCAAGAAATATTTAATTGTGAAAAATGTGATTATATAACATGTAGTAAGAATGATTTTAATAAACATATTTTGACACGTAAACATCAAAAAACTCAAATTTTGAACGCTTTAGAACAAAAAAATCCCAAAAATCCCAAATATATATGTGAATTTTGTAATAAAGAATATAAAGTTCGCAACAGCTTATGGTATCATAAGAAAAAATGTAAAGAAAATAATAAAATTGTTATTGATAATAAAGAAAATACAGATGTAGAAAAACTTACTGAAATTATATTAACACAGCAAGATATGATTACAAATCAAAATAATATGATTAATAATCAACAAGAACAAATAAAAGAATTTCATGAAACACTTAAGACAATGATGACAAGTACTGAAAAAAGAGAAGAAGTATTTCTTGAATTAGCAAAGAAACCATCTATTATGGGTAACAATAATAATAGTAATAATAACATTAATTATCATCTTTATCTTAATGAACATTGTGCCAATGCTATTGATTTCCCCGACTTTTTGAATAATATTAATATTACTATGGATGATCTTTTTTATTCAAAAGATAATGGATATCCAAAAGCCATAAGTAATATTTTTCAAAAGAACCTGAGTATTTTAGATAAAACAGAACGTCCAATTTATTGTAGTGATAAGAAACGTATGAACTTCTATGTAAAAGATGGTAAATGGGAGAAAGATAAAGATAATATAAAGATACTTGAGAGTATTTGGAAAGTAACACATAAACAAATAAAATATATGGATGAATGGAGAAAAGCAAATCCAAATTGGAGAGAAAACGAGGAGAAAGACCTGGAATTTATGAATATAGTACGCAATATTATGGGTGGTTCCACAGACGAAGAACAAATTAAAAATAAGAATAAAATAATAAAAGATCTTGCAAATAATAATGATATTAAAGAACTATTTACTTAATAATTAAATAATATATTTATATTAATGGACCCATTATATACATCTACTGTATTATCAGTATCAAGAAAAAAAGCTTTAGACTGTGAAGAAGTAGTCAATTATTTAAATGAATTTAATATTAAAACCTCTATTACAAGCAATTATTCTACTTTACCACATAAAGAACATGGATGTCGTCTTACACAATCTATTACTAAAAAAGAAGACATAAAGCATATATGGTTTATTTTAAAAGAAAAATATAACTTTTGTTGTGCCCATCTAAAAGTAGGTAATCAGTTTGATGGTTGTATATTAGATTTTATAGCTCCATCTAAATGTCCAAAAAATTTAGATAATGAATAAATATTATATTTATTTAGATTGCTAAATATAATATTTAGTTTATGATTGAAAAGAACGAAATCATTTATTTACGACTGCGACTATGACGACGAGCAGTTCTTCGTGCAGATCGGCGAGCAGATCGTTTTACAGATTTTTTCGCAGATTTTTTGTGTGATTTGACTGCTTTGCGGGCAGACCGTTTTACGGATTTTTTCGCAGATCGTTTGTGTGATCGTTTAACAGAGTTTTTGCTTCTTGCCATTATATATTATCTTAAGATAATTATTTTCTATATAATTGTCTGTTTCTTAAAAGTAAAAGAAAGATACCTAAAATTAGTAAAAAACTAATAAAAACAAAAGTAATAGATAAAAATATATAAGGATACATTTCTTGTATAATCATATCTATCATTGGACGAAGAATAAGTTTTAATTCCTCTTTTACATCTTCTCTCTTTATGATGGTAATGCATTGTTTAATGATTGATTCCTTTATATTGTCCATTAATGATTTTCAATATTTTATTTTTGCGTGTTTATTCGTAGTTATTTTTCTCTTTAACGAATAAATATGTCTGTTGTATTTCCATGTGATACATTTGATATTAATAAAATATCTTTAGCAAATCCTAATGGATTACAAGGAGGTGCATATTTCTCAAAAATACTCTATAATGATGAACCAAATGTTCTTATACAAACTCCTAAATCTCTTAATAAAAATGGTATTATTACTACTGGTAAAAAGTCTTATACTGACCTTATTTTTACACAAGACCAGTCACATTTTACACAATGGATTGAAACATTAGAAAAATGTATTCAAAATATTGTATACGATAAACGCCATATATGGTTTAATGACGAACTTAATTTAGATGATATTGAATATTTATTTACATCATCAATAAGAAAATATAAATCTAATCTATCACTTTTACGATGTCATATACAGCAAAATAAGTATTTGAAACCTCAAGAACAATTAAAATTATATGATGATAAAGAGAATAATTTATCAATGGACTCTGTAACAAAAGAAAATAAAATAATTACTATTTTAGAATTAGCAGGATTACGATTTACAAGTAATAGTTTTCGTATTGATATTTATTTAAAACAAATGATGGTTTTTGATAATGCTCCTCTTTATGATAAATGTCTTATTAATTTGGGAAGTTCTTCTTCATTAGCAAAAACTTTAGAAGAACCAAAAGATTTAGAAAAAACGAATGAAACTTCTTCTATTTCTCTCTCTGAAACTAAAGAAAAATCCATTGAAAAAAATCAATTATTAAGTGATACAGAATTATATTTAGAAAAAACAGAAGAAAAACACCAAGAAACTAATGAAATCATACAGAATTTAAGTAAAGTTCATGAAATTCAAGATGAACACGAACAACATAATGATACCGAACAACATAATGATGACGAACAACACAATGATACCGAACAACATAATGATACCGAACAACATAATGATGACGAACAACATAATGATGACGAACAACACAATGATACCGAACAACATAATGATGACGAACAACATAATGACGATTTAGAAGAAAATATAGAAAATACAGAAAATACAGAAAATACATCATATCCATTCCAAAAAGATTTAGAAATGATAGAAGAAGTTGTTTTATCAATTGATTCAGATAATTTAGAAACTATATCTTTGAAAAATCCCAAGGAAGTTTATTATGAAATTTATCATGCATCTCTTAAAAAAGCAAAAGAAGCAAGAAATTATGCTATTAAAGCGTTTTTAGAAGCAAAAAAAATTAAAAATACTTATTTATTGAATGAAATAGATAGTTCCGATGATGAAGAATTTGATCCAGAATCTATTTTAGAACCCAATCATTCATAAATTATTTATTTTATAAAAAATTTTTATCCTATTGTTTTATATAATGGTTATTGGAAAAAATATGCTTAAAAAACTTTCAACAACACATGTACTTTTAATTGCGGCTCTTGTTGTTTTAGGATATTCTCTATACAATTATTCCGTATCTAAATCATCAGTTAAAGATGCTTTAACAAATGATACCTCTAACACTGGTTCAGATCTTTACTCATCATGTTGTTCACCCAAAGATGGCGCCGTTTCTCCATCAGAACCTTTAGGACAAAATGAAACCCCAAGTGATGCTCAAGGTATCCAATCATCTGCTTTTGGTCTTCCCCCAAGTTGTGCCAAACGTAATGTAGCCGATCCTGCTGAATTATTACCAAAAGACGAAAACTCTGATTGGGCTAAACTTAACCCCGTCGGTGCTGGTGACCTCCAGAACGTAAACTTATTACAAGCTGGATACCATATTGGTATTGATACAGTCGGACAAAGCTTAAGAAATGCTAATTTACAAGTTCGTTCTGAACCCGCTAACCCCCAGATGACTGTTGGTCCATGGAATAATTCCACCATTGAACCTGACCTTATACGCCGACCTCTTGAAGTTGGATGTGGTCCTCAATAATTTATTTGCTTATATTAATGAGCAATAGAATTAATATATTTGGATATATCTTAATTATATTTGTAGCTATTGTAATGTTAAAAATATATATTGACTCTGATATGCATAATCTTAAATGCATTATTTCTACGATTGATGGTAATAAATATTGTGTACGTGAAAGAAAGAAAATTAATTTAGTTGCTGATTTATTAGCAAATTGCACTGTAGATATGAAACGTGTGGTTAGTAATTTATATGAAAAATATCCTGAGCGCGATAATGTTAAGCGACTTAAAAAAAATTTTAAAGCATCACAAGTAAAAGAAATATTACCTACAAGTGTATATACTGCATATTCTGAAAATAAAGGAGAGAAAATGGCTTTTTGCGTAACAAAAAAGAAGAGAGGTAATAATCTTATTGACCGTAATACTCTTACATTTGTTGCTTTACATGAATTAACACATATTATGACAGTTTCTATAGGTCATAAGAAAGAATTTTGGGACAATTTTAAGTTTTTATTACACCATGCAGTAGATATGGGTATATATGAACCTGTTGATTATTCAAAAACCCCTGTTGAATATTGCAGTATGGAAATTAATGATAATCCCTATTTTTCATAAATTTCATATCTGACTGTTTCTCCATGTTTATCTACAATTTCATGTGTAGAAATTTGTTGATATGTTAAATGAAATCCATGAGATGATAAATGAATAGGAAAATAAACATCACATGTATAATATTTGTAAATCGTGGTTATATAAATTTTTTTTACTTCTTCAGTTTTTAAAAAATAATTATATAGTTTCTCTCCTCCAATAATCCATATTTCATCATAATGATTTTTTTCCAAATATTCTTTTAATTTTATAATACTTGGAAAAATATTGGGACCAAATAATGTAGTTGATATAACAAGATTGTCTCTACCTGGAAGAGGTCGTTTCGGTAAACTTAACCATGTATTCTTACCCATAATAATAGCGTTATTTCCATTTCCTTTAGTTAATTTAGAAAAACGTTTTAAGTCCTCTTTACAATGCCAGGGAATAGTATTATTATAACCAATACCTCCATTTAAACATTTAGCTACAATTATATTCATTATTATACTATATAAATAATCTATTATTTATTTATATATATATATATGTTTTTTAAAATAATTCAATTAATTCCTGATGCAAAAAATAAGATATATATATTTACTACACAATATATCATTGGATTATATAAATCAGATAAGTCTAATACATATTTTGATGATAAATTATCAGAAAAGGATAAAAATGAAGAGCTCATATGGAATGATAATTATATTCATACGGATGATTCTATAGAAACTATTAAAAAGAAAATTGTTCAAGTAATGAATAAAACCGTCGCTTTTGAAGAAATATATCTATTTAGTATTAAACCGTTGAATACCAATATTAATCAAATATATCAAGAACTAACGCAAGATGATACAATATCTATCACTCAAACCCGTTTCTTTAACTTTTTATCTAATATTTCTCCTTTTAATAATCAATCAATAGAGAGAAAAGATACCTATAAATATGAAGACCTTTTAGAAATTAACCTTGATCAGTCTCTCTTTTTAAATATTCCAATTGGTCAAAGTATAAATATAGAAAAGAAATATCCATTTGTAGTTAACCCATTTGAAGTAAAAACGATTGACCTTATATTAGAACAATATTCTCAGGATCTTATTTCTACTCAAAATAAGAAATTATTACTGGATTATGGTAATATTAATACTATTTATATGTGTAATGCAAGTGATGTATTAAATGAAACAATTAAAACAGAGTTAAACCAAGAAAGTATGATTAAAATGTATTATCCATTCTTATATAAACTTAATATTCTCTCTTTTGATCAATTAACCGAGAGAAAACAAGAACTATTAGATAAAAGTAAAAAACTCATTACAAAACAATTTATCAAGAATAATGAAAATGTAGATTTATTCTATAATATTTATAATGAAAAAACTAAAGAATTAGATTATGTAAGTCGTGGTATTAAAGAATTAAAATGTATTATTCATCCATTATCACCTATTAAATTACCAATTGATGTTATTTTCAAACTCATATCATCCTCATTTTCTCTCCCTTTTATAAAATATAATCCCAGTAAAAAGAATGAAAAAATATTTCGTCTCTTTGCAAACAAACAAACATCACAAGGTAAAAAGATTCCTTATCTATCCAAAACCAAATTAACAAAACTGAATGATACGATTTCAAAAGAAAAATCAGTTGGTATGTATCTTACTTACACTAATGATGACAATATTAATTCCATATTAGTTTTTGAATTCTTTATTAATGGTAATATTAGTATTAAAATAAATAATACAACATTACTTTATCTCAAAGAAATAGAAACTATTGTCCGCAATACATTAAATCCTTTATTAAAAACCATTAATAATTTCATAGAACAAGGTGGTTATGCTTTTTTGAAATTTGAATCTTTTAATGATAATACAGAAATACTTAATATTCATTATAATACTTCAATTGCCATTACAAAAGAATTTAAGATAGATAAATATATTGGATGTATTTCAAGTATATTTACAATCCTAGAAAACAATTTAACTAAAGGAATAATATTGGATTACAAACGAGTGGATTATTATAATAAAATGGATAGTATTGATAAATTCATAACACAATGGAGTTTAAATAATAAGAATTTAAATGAAATAGTACCACTTATAGTAGATAATTTTGATTTAAAAGAAGAAGAAGCAAAATTAAAAGTTAGCGCATGGATTAGCAGCATTCAAGTAGAACAAAATCTATTTTCTAATAAAAAATTAAAAATAAAAACAAATCCAGGATTTCCAGTTAAAATAGAACATGACCCATTTAATAATAATATTACAATCTCTATTGAAAATATAAATAACATACTATATTTACCTCATATTCAAGTATATTTTGATACACTTATACGACTTACACAAGATATTAAATCAACTAAGGTTCCAAAAACAATAATAAATAAATTATGTAAACCAACAAAGAGAGAAATAGAAATAGAAGCTGTTGAAGATGTAGTAAGTAGACCAGAAACACCTTTTGAAGAGAGAGAAGAATTATCTATTGAAGGTAATGTAATCACATTTAATGAGGATGATGAAGATGATGATTTATTAGATATGCTTTATGGTGATAATGAAAATGATGATGATGATGAAAATGATGATGACAATATAGAGTTTGGTGAAGAAATTACAATTGAGTCAGATGAAAAAAAGAAAACGCAAAAATTTAGTAAAAAAAATGAGGATGATGATGATGACGATATATTGAAAGAATTAAAATATTTAGATGAAGATGAAAACGAAGAAGAAGAGGAAAAAGAAGAAGAAAAAGAAAAAGAAAAAAAAGAAAAAAACGAAGAAAAAAACGAAGAAAAAAATAATGATGAATCAGAAGAATTAATTAAAGATATTGATGGTATGAGTCTTAATAATCCTAATTACTTCTTTGAACGTATGTATAAACGAGACCCAAAACTATTTTTAAAAGCTAAGGATGGACGCTTTAACGCTTATTCACGAATATGTCCTCATACTTTACGACGACAACCCGTTATATTAACCGATAAAGAAAAGGAAAAAATAGATAAAAATCATCCAAACTCTTATTCAAAAGCTATTAAATATGGATCATCTTCTAACAAACAATTTTGGTATATTTGTCCAAGATATTGGTGCCTTAAAGATAATACAAGTCTTACAGAAGAAGAAGTAAAAGCAGGTGTATGTGGAGGTCAAATTATTCCTATGGATGCGAAAACTGTTCCCAAAGGCAAATATATCTATGAATTTAATGTTGGTGAAAAAAATAACGAACATCTAGATAAAGATGGTAATTATATTACACATTATCCCGGATTCCTTAAAAAAGATAGTCATCCAGATAATTCTTGTATTCCTTGTTGCTTTAAATATTGGGATGCTGATTCACAAGTTCAACGAAGACAACAATGCTTACAAAATAAAGAAGTAATTACCAAATCACAAAAAGTGGTTGAAGATTACATTAAAAATCCTAATAAATTCCCTCTTAAACAAAATGCATTAGGATATTTACCGATGAATGCTCAAAAACTTTTAAATAATAATAATGAGTTATGTCAAGTAAGCAAAAAAGACAAATCATTAAAAGAATTTTATCCTTGTCTCATAAGAAAAGGTGTTGAAAATAATAACAATCAATCATTTCTTGGTGCGATTGCTGATATTTATTCTGAGTTCACTAGATATAATAGTTCTGTTAGTATTAGTCAGTTAAAACAAATTATACTTGGTAAACTGAATCTAGATATTTTTATTACATTGCAAAATGGCAATTTAGTGACCCTTTTTGAAAAAGAATTACCCATGTTAGATATTAATCAATTCAGTACAACTGATATTTATAAAAAATTAAACATGGATAATATTATTCGTTCTTCATCAAGAACAACCGAAGAACAACGAACTATGGATTATTTTATAAAAATAGCATCATCCTTTATGAATTATATAAATTTTATTAGAGATGATACCATAGATATAGATTATGCATATTTATGGGACTTTGTAACTAAATATCTATTTGATATTCCTGTAAATATGATTATTTTAGATAGTATTGAAAATGATATTACAGATAATATTGAAATTATATGTCCATCAAATCATTATGCCGGACAGTTCTTTAATGCCAAAGATAAAACAATTATTTTAATAAAAAGAGAAAAGTTTTATGAACCTATTTATCAATACGAAAATGATGGAAGAAGTATTAATATAAAAACTAAATTATTTGATTTGCAATCAGAAACTATGAGTAGTGAATTAAAAAAGGTTATTACAAATATAAAAAATAATATGGTTAAATGTAAACCTTATAATAGTCTTCCAAATGTCTATAAATTTAAGATGAATTTTCCTCTTGTATATATGATTGAAAAATTAAGTCAAAATAAAGATTTCTCTATTATTAATCAAGTATTAAATTATAATAATAAGGTTGTTGGACTTATTATAACACTTAACTCATCTAAACCATTCTATATACCATTTGAACCATCATCTATTATAAATTCATTACCATTGATTACCATTGATGCAGTACAATGGAATAATTATACAACTACTCTTTCAACATTAACCGATACATATAATTTATTAGATATTCCATGTCAACCCAGAATAAAAGTATTAGAAGATAATCTTATTGTAGGAATTCTTACGGAAACAAATCAGTTTATTCCTATAAATCCTCCAAGTGAAAATATTTATGATGATACATTGAGAACATATGAAGGATTAAATTATGTTACTTCGGATAATAAAACTCTTTTATCTAATGAAAAAGATACAAAACGCATTGAAACTATTAAGAAAATAAGATTAGAACACAGATTTTATAATGCCTTCCGAAATACTGTTAGACGACTTTTGAATACTTTTGAATATAAGAACATAAGAAATAGTATTGAAGACATAATAAAAGATGCTAATCTTTATCTTACAAAACTAAATAAAATCTATGATATCTTAAAGGAACTAACACAATCTTTTATAATATTTAAAGATTATGATTTAGATGAAGTTATAAAATTAGAAAATATAAGCACGTGTATATATAATTCAACTTGTAGCGAAAGACCCTATTGTCAAATGACAGAAAATGATGTATGTGCTATTGTATTACCAAAACTTAATCTTATTAGTAAAGCTAATAATGAAAATATTTATTTTGGACGAGTAGCTGATGAGTTAATACGATTTAATAAAATAAGAAATTACATATTATTTACAGATAATTATCTTAATTTTGAAAAAATAGATTATAACTTACATGCAAATGAGATAATATTATTGAATAGTATATTATTCAAGGGAGATTACTTTGAAGATATAGAAGATGTTACAATTAATAATCCTTATGTTACACATAATACATATGATACAGCATTTCCAAATAAGAGTATTAGAATTGACAATACTATTAATTTAAAAGAGAGAACAATTAGTACTATACCTGAAAAATGTAATAAAGAAATTAAGTTAGTTGGAAAAACTGAAAAATGGTTTCCATTATTACCTAAAAATACAAAGATAGTTAATTTTGATATTAATCATGAATGTTCTTTTCAGATTATAATAGATATAATTAATGATTATACACAAAAAATATATACTAGTAAAGGTATTAAAACAATATTATTGAATTTGTATATACCTTTATTAAAAAAATTTGGAAATTCAGTATTGGATACATTACAAAGTCAAGGAAAAGTAACTTTTATTAATGATGTTCGTAATAATATATTAACATTTGATAATTATATTATGAGTGAGCATTATTATATTACTAATTTTGATATTGTACTCTTGGCAAAACATTTTAAATTACCTATAATTATTATATCATCCACAAAATTAAAAGAAAACAAAAAAGATTCCATGAGTCTTAATAGTAATGAGTTTTATTATATTATTAAACAATTTGGTATTACTAAGAATGAAATGCAAAGATATGCTTTATTATTAACGGAAAATGAAACACTTAAATTTAATATTACCCAATTATCTATTCCGTTTTTTGATAAGATAAAAGAAAATGCTCTTGATATGTCTACATCAATATTTATTATTAAAGTAAATAAAGTAAGATCAGCTACAACTTTATCAACTTAAAATTATAAATTCATGTTATGAATAAATTCTTCAATTTCAGGAATTTCATTAAAATTATTGAATTCCTGAATTATATTGTGGTATTGCTCTTGATTTTGAATAAATTCAATATTTTCTATATTTTGAAAATTAATCTGATTTTCTTCTAATTCTTCTCTATTGTCGTTATTGTTCTCATTAATATCTTCAACATCTTCATCATCATTATTTTCAACTTGTTCTTCTTCATCATTATCATTATCATCATCTAATAAATCATCATCGGTATCATCATCATCATCATTAAAATAATCATCATCATATGATTCATCACCGTAATTTATACCGTGATTTACACTCATATCATCATCTTCTTCATATTCATCTTCATCTTCATTTTCATCATCAATATCAACAATATTTTCTTCAATATTATTATTCATCTGTATTTCATCAGAACTATTTTCTTCACCAAGATTATTATTTATATTTAAATTATTGAAATTATTTATAATATCATGATTATTATCATTATTATCATTATTATCATTATTATCATTATTATCATTATTATCATTATTATCATTATTTATACGAGAATTTACATCTTGTATTGAATGTATATTTAATATAGAACATTGTTGTTCTTTATTAATATGTTCTATAGATATTGCATATAGATTTTCCAACTTCATCTTATTATTATTTAATTTTCTCAGTAATAAATAAAATAATTGTATATTACTGTTACGCACTTGTAAATTATTAGAATACATTGAAAAATAAAATACTCTTAATAAATCTTTTGTTTCAGCAATAATTTTTCTTTTATTATGAAACGCACATTCCGAAAATATTTTAATATTTTTACATCGGCGTGAATAACGATTAATAATAAATAATAATTCATCAAATAATTCTAAGTTATCACTATTAATATAATTATTGATTGCATTATCTTTTAGATAACTATTCCATTTAGTAGTAAATACTTTCATATTAAAATTACATTCATAAAAGTAACGAATAACTGGTGGTATTTTTATAAATTCATGCGATGCTTTAACAAATATATTAATTAAATTGTGATAAGAAAAGGGTATATTAGTATATGGATTTTTCAAATCAAGCGGAGCCTCATATAAATCCTCTGAATTCATTAATCCATTTTTCCATAGTCGTAATAAATCATTTATATAAAATGTATATATCGTCTTCATCTGAACTATCTCAATAATAAATTTTGGATTATAGTCATTAAGTGGTTCAAAACAAAGATTAATATCTATACTATACCTCCTAAAAGTATTATATTTACGTTTGCGAATATATTTCCGCAAAATATATTGCAATCTTTGCGTCTTTTGAAAATAATCTATCAATATATTCTTATCTTTTTTATTTAAAAAAATAGAATTATAAATAGATTTAAAAGTTTTTAACTTATTTTTTTTTTGACATTTTATTAGTAAAGCAATATGAATATCATAATTATATAGTAAATCTTTATGCAATAAAAAATTCATTAATTTACAAAATGATTTATTCATTATGTATATATTAAAATTATATAAATAATAATATTTATATTATAATTTATTATTTTATATATCAATGTCGTAATCATCATCAATATCACCTGTATTTTTAGAGTTCATAATGCTAATGTTATCTTGAATATTCATATTGGTATTTGCACATGGATCAGCACTTTCATTAATATCAAAGAGTTCATTTAAATCCTCTTCTTTAAATACTGATTTTTCAGCAATTTTACTCATAGAATCAATATCTAATAATACTTGAAAACTATTTGTTCCAAAATATCCTTCCTGACCACACATAACATTTGCAGAAACCCCTTTCATCGTATCTAATTGAGCATGTTTTGCTGCTCTTAAAAACATTTCTGGTGTTTCTTCAAATGATGCTTTTGCTATAGGTCCAATATTATCATTATTAATACCGTGACGATAGATAGAAACCATTCTAATAGTTGCGGTCATACGGTCACAGAGTAGAGAAAGATGATGTGAATTAATATAAGTACCATCAAATTCAATAACTTCTAATAACTCATTGTATATTGTTTGACGAGCTGCTTCAATACCCAATGTTCTATAGACTTCCATAATGTTATTACTAATTGTTTTTTTAGTATTAATAGAATCAAGAGCTAATATATCCTTAATATTAGAACCTACTGTATCTAATACCCAAATAGGATTAGACTCATAATTTCCATTATTTTTAGTTAATTGATTTTGTAATTTCATTAAATTTACTTTTACAATATTTTTGACACCTTTGAGTATAATATTATTCAACATGTTTTCTTGAATTCCTTTAAGTAAATAGATTTCATCAGATTGATCAAGTGTTTTAATCTTCTTTTTACTAGAGAGAAGTTCTTTCATTCTAATACGGAAGATAAGCTTATCTGCATTAAAATCTGAATATATACATTCTACATCTTGTTTATATGTATTCTTAATAGTAAAGTGAATATCATCCATAGAAATGTTTCTATCTAACATACTGGCTCTATCCATTTCAAACCGAATAATCCATTTAGATTTTTGTGTTTCTGCATCAGTTTCAATATCAGCACATTCATTTACCATAGATTTGAATTGATGATATTCCTTTAATAAAAGTTCATCTTCGTTAATCTTAGTAGATAAATCGTCTGGTTCAAAACAAATACTAACAGCTTTAGCTACATCTTTTAAACTTGTATATTCAAGTGTATACATAATTTCTTGTGCTTTATGATTATCTTCTTGATCTGATTCTTTAAGAAACACTGTAAGAGATGGGTTCTTTGGATTCTCGGATAAGGAGAGAATTTCCTCAATACGTGGAACACCACGAGTAACATTAGACTTAGAAGCAACACCAGCATAATGGAAAGTATTAAGTGTCATCTGAGTCGTAGGTTCACCAATACTTTGTGCCGAAATCATTCCAACCATTTCGCCAGGTGCTACAATAGCCTTCTTATAATTCATTTCTATTGCACTAATCAAGTAGTTCAATGCTTTTTTATTAAAACGTTTATTTATTACAAGATTACTAGGTGAAAGGTAATAATAATAGGTATATTGAAATAGCCGAGTAGGAGAAACATAAGCTTGTTTAAGATGTTCCAAACCTTTTTCAATCATAGCATAAGCATCTAATAATGTAATATCTACAAGTGAATTACTTTGAATATGTAGTTGATTACGGGTATTATTAATAAGACGTACAAAACTAACTGGAATATGAATTAAATCTGTATTTTCATTTTTAAATACGTGTTTAATGAGTTCATCACGTCCTTGAACCATCATATTGATATATTTATGTGATACATCCTTGAGTTTTTTCTTTTGACGTCTAAACTTAGTAAGTGCAGTTTTAGTAAAGACACTTTCTTCAATAATATCTGGAGGCACCTGATAATAATTATATATTTCTTCCAATGTCATTTTAACAAGAGGAAGATGTTGATTTTCTACTTTAATTGTATTGATTCCATCATCACCATAACTAAATTGGATGATTTTATTCATGTGATTTCGGACAGTCATATCGTATTCTACTTTAAGATCTTCCATACCTTTAATAAGTCGTCTTTGAATATAACCTGTAGTAGAAGTTTTGACAGCAGTATCAATAAGACCAACACGACCACCCATAGCATGGAAGAAGAGTTCTTGTGGAGTTAATCCTTGTATAAAGGAGCTTTCAACGAATCCTCGTGCTTCAGGTGAATCATCAAATTTGGTGTAATGAGGAAGTGTTCTGTCTGTAAATCCATAAGGAATACGTTTACTATCTACGTTTTGTTGTCCTAAACAAGAAATCATCTGTGCAATATTAAGTTGCTTACCTTTGGAACCTGCATTAACCATAATAACAAATCTATTATCTTTTGCGAGACTATTTCTTCCGATTTTACCAGCTTCTTCTTGAGCTTTATTCAAGATGGAATTAACTTGAGTTTCAAATTCTACATTATTTGTTTTACCAGTATTATTTTCAAAAATACCAAGATGTGTTTGGTCAATTAGATTTTTAACTTGTTTTTTTTTCTCAGTAATAGCATTAATAATTTTATTATTAGTTTCAGTATTGGCTATTAAATCACTAATACCTACACTATAAGAACTGGATTTCATGTATTCAGTAATAATATTTTGTAAATCATCAATAAAATCGGCTGCGGCATTATATCCGAAATCATTGAAAATGCTTTGAATAAGTCCTTTTGTTTTAGCTCCTAATACATCTTTATCCATTTGTCCTCTAATATATTTACCATTAACAATATCAACCATATTGTTAGATGTTTTTTTATCATCTATATCATCATCAAATCGTCCATTTTTAAAATAGGCGGACATAGGAGGTAGAATTTGAGAAAGAATTTCAAAACTACTAATAGTTTTATCTGGATTTTCAAATAGTTTAGGATTTAATTTATTATAATTCATGAGTAAATTCATAGCATCACGTGTATTAAAATTAATGTTTTCTCTTGTAAAACGGAAACTTCCCAATAGAGAATCCTGGAAGATACCAATAATAGCTTGATTATTTCCTGGACTAATAATTTGTCGCGGTACAGCTGCTAAATTTAATAATTCGGATTTTGCCTCATCACTTTGTGGATTGTGCATGTTCATCTCATCTCCATCAAAATCAGCATTGTATGGTTTAGTGTCTCCTACATTCATACGAAATGTATTGCCTTCTTTCATAACTTTGGCAATATGAGCCATCATACTCATACGATGCAGTGTAGGTTGACGATTAAAGAGTATAGGATCACCATCTACCATATGACGATGAAGTTTATCTCCATTTTCCAATACAATAGAATTTCTATCTACATATCGTAGTGAAATATTGTCTCCATTTTTTCTTTGAAGAATATTGGCACCAGGATATGTATCAGGACCATTTAACATAAGTTTAGTGAGAAAGTCTTTATTACGGTCATTTACAATATCTGGATAGGTAATATTCATCGCTATTTTAAGCGGAATTCCCAGTTGTTTTATACTTAGATTGGCATCTGGTGTAATAACACTACGTGCTGAATAATCAACCCGTTTACCCATAAGATTACCTCTAACACGTCCGGTTTTTCCATTTAAACGGTCTACAATAGATTTTAATGCTCTTCCTGAACGTTGTGTTGTTGGTGCAACTCCGGGTAGTTTGTTATTAATCATAGTTGCTATATAGAATTGCACCATAGTAGTCCAATCTTCAATAACATTCGCATCTGCATTTTGATTTATCTTGTCTTGTAGTGATTTATTTGCCTTAATGATATTAACAATAATATTAGAAAGATCATCTTCACTACGTTGATGGGCATCATGCTTAATAGATGGACGGACAGATGGTGGTGGAACAGCTAATACTTCGCAAATCATCCATTCTGGTCTGGACCATTTAGGTGAAAATCCCATAAATGAAACATCATCATCTGTTATTCTTTTGAATATCTTACTGATTTGCTCTGTTGAAAGCTTCATAGAAATCTTTTGTTTTTCACTTTCTTCATCTTCTAAATTATTCCATTCTACTATAATAGTAGCAAGTCCCTCTTTTTTTATTTTATCGGGTTGTTTACATCCGCAACCATCATCATTTTCATCACCACAACGAGAAACCTTACTTGCTAAAGAGAATATGTAATCCCATCTTTTTTTAGATTCTATTTCAAGAGATTTCTTATATTTTTCTTTGTTAATGAGAAGTTTACTACATTTAAAACATATACATCGTAGAATTTTAAGAATAGTATTAAGATATTGGATGTAAAAGACAGGACGTGCTAATTCAATATGACCAAAATAACCCGGTGTTTGCATATAATCTAAACCATCTGTAGGACATATTAAACCAGGATCTAATACACCCATACGAGGATCAAATAATCCTCCGATCACAGGTTTATTATTAACATAAGTATCGCGACTTACAATTTCAGCAACAGAAGATTTTCTTATTTCCTCTGGTGATAAAATACTGAATTGAATTCCAATAATTTTGGAAGGATTTGTTTTGGTTTGAATGCCACTTCTGTTAGATGCCATTGTTATATTTAATATATATTATTTAGATTCTTTATTATATCAATTTTTATAAATTGATTAAAAAGATAAATATAAAATCTGATATAATACCAAAATGAGCAAATCCCCTAAAAATAAAAATTATAAAATCACAACAAACGAAGAATCAGAAAATTCTTCTGATGATGATTATTATACTGAATCATCGGAAGAAGAAGAAATAGATGGAATCAATAATTTAGAATTTCAAAAAATGCTTAAAAAAATCTTTCCATCAAAACATATAAACAAGAAAATTAAGCAAATGGAGGAAATTGATAAAATACTAGATGATAATGAAAAATCTAATAAACGAAAGAAAATATCATCTCAGAATACAAAGAATACAAATAATAATAAAAATAAAAAATGTAGAGTTAAAGATGATGATGAAGTAAAATATCCTATTAAAACACGTTCTAAAACTAGAAATGATAAAAATGAAAAAAATAATAAAAATAATAAAAAAAATAAAAAAGACGATAAAGCATCTAGTAAAAATAAAGCATCTAGTAAAAATACAGAAACAAAAAATATAAAATCAAAGAAGAACCAAAAAGCCAGTTCTAAGAAAAAGAAGAAAAAATATGAAGATGAAGAAGATTGTGAATCCGAAAATGTTTCAATGGAAATTGATGACGATGACGAAGATGATGAAGAAGAGTATGATGATGAAGATGAAGAAGAAGACAATGAAGAAGAATATGACGAAGAAGAAGATGATGAAGAAGAAGATGATGAAGAAGAAGAACTAGATACAGAATTAGAAGAAGAACTTGAAGAAGAATTAGAAAATTTATTAAATGATAATAAAAATTTTAATGTTATATTTACGTTGGGTAGCAATTATTTAGATGAATATGAGGAAGAAGAGGAAGATGAGGAAACTGAAGAAGAGAGTGAGGAAGAAGATGAGGAAACTGAAGAAGAAAAAAGTAGTAAATCCAATCTAGCCAAATATAAAAAAACACTTGACGAATTAAGTAAAATAGATAATAAAAGTTCAAAAGGTCATAAAAAATTAATAAATAAATTTACAGAATTAATTGAAATAGAAGAAGAAAAGGAAAATAAGAAAATGAAAGAAAAGAATAATAAAAAGTTTAAAAAATTAATCAATCAGAAAAATATAGTCAATGATTTTAAGTTTTTCAAAAAAATGCAAACAGATGATCAAACCTATATTATTAAACAATTAGAAGAAATGAATAAACAGACCAAAGTAGATAAACCTCATAAAATTACATTATTAGAAACGGAACATATACCTATGGAATACAAAGTTCAAGCTATTAAGAAGATTAATACCTTAAAATATATGGACCCTTGTTCTGGCGAATATTATAAAATCAAACAATGGATTGATACATTTATGAATATACCTTTTGGAATTAACAAAACATTATCTATATCTATGCAAAATAATACGACTGATGAAATATACGAATTTATGGAAAATTCCAAGAATCAATTAAATGATGTAGTTTATGGATTAAATGATGCTAAGATGCAAATTATGCAACTTGTTGGACAATGGATATCCAATCCTTCATCTATAGGAACTGCAATTGCCATTAAAGGTCCTATGGGAACAGGAAAAACAACACTTATTAAGGATGGTATAAGTAAAATATTAAATCGTCCGTTTGCATTTATTCCTCTTGGTGGAGCGACGGATAGTAGTTACTTAGAAGGTCATTCTTATACTTATGAAGGAAGTATTTGGGGACGTATTGTAGATGTATTAATTCAATCTAAATGTATGAATCCAGTATTCTATTTTGACGAATTAGATAAAGTAAGTGATACACCCAAAGGTGAAGAAATCATTGGTATATTAACACATTTAACAGATACAACACAAAACTCACAATTTCACGATAAGTATTTTTCAAATATAGATTTTAATTTAAACAAAGCATTATTTATTTTTAGTTATAATGATGAACATAAGATAAATCCGATTTTAAAAGATCGGATGTATAGAATAGAAACAGCAGGATATAAGAATAATGAAAAAATGATTATTGCCAATAATTTCTTATTGCCTCGTATTGTAGAAAATATTAATATTAATAAGGATGATATTATTATTCCGGATGAAACATTAGATTATATTAATAATAACCTTACTGAAGATGAAAAGGGAGTACGTAATCTTAAACGATGTTTAGAAATCATTTATACTAAGATTAATTTATTTCGTCTTATGAAACCAGATTCTGAATTATTTGAAAAGGAGAATAAGATTAAGATAGAGTTTCCATTAACAGTAACAATTGATATAGTAAAGAAATTAATTAAGAAAAATACATCAGACTTTCCATATAATATGTATACTTAAGTATTTGTCGTTCAGTTTATATGAAAGCATTTTAATATATTATTTTTTATAATATAAAATAATATATAATGGATAACAATATTTTTTTATTTAATGATATAACTGGTAAATTTCCTTTATTAGCTATTTCATATGAAAAAGAGAAACAAATAAATCGTTATTTTTACATCATTTATATATTAATATGGGTTATTGTAACTTATTTTTTTAAACCAGATATAATGACATTAAGAAATATATCAGATGGATTTTTTATGGGACTTTTAGTTATTATATTAATTCAATATTTAAATTATAGAGAATTACATAAGCATAATATAACAAATGGAAAAAATATTCAAGTGATATTAAAAAATGAGATTTTAAATATACCTAACCGAGAAGGAGTTGTAGTATCAGAAGAAAAATATGACGAATATGTGAAAAAAGGATTATTAAAAACAATAAATATTGTTGACTATTTTGATAAAGACCCTGATAAGAATAAATTATGGAGTAAAATTAAAATACATCCTGATACAACTGATATTTGGAATCCTGACGAAATAAGTTATAATTTTATGTCTATAATATTAACTCTTTCTATTATTATATCTCATTTAGATAGAAGATTATTATATGAATTATTTCCATGGATTATATTAAGTTTTGTTTTTTCAATTGGTAGTCAATCTGTATTTATATGGAATCAGAATTATGTAGAAATTATCAATGAAGTTATTATAAAAAAAAAATTGTTTATTCTTAGTCTCTCTTTTGGTTTTGCTATTATTTCAACCGTTTTGTGGAAATATTCTTAATCTCTCTATTATATAATAATAATGTTGACTCATCAATTATATATCACATCTTTTTTATTTATTCCTTTAATTATTTGGCTATTTATTATTAAATATTTTATTTGGACTAAGGATGTTATATCTTTTATTCCAATGAATATTTTACTATCTATTTTAGTAATTCCATTTATTGTTATTATATATAATTATTATACATTAACTATAAAAAATGGAACAGATAGTTTACCTTCTACTTTTGGTAATTGTAATGATAATAATATACCTGAAGCTGAAAAATACAAAGGAGTAAGATATTATTATAATTTGGATTGTGTAAGTAATAATTTACAGGTGACCTATAATTATGCTAAATTATTAAATATGCGGTCGTATTATATTAATTATATAATTTTCTTTATGATTATGATTATATCTAATCCATGGATACGTTTTTTCAAGGATACACTTTTAAAGCGTCCTTATATTGTACAATGGTTGTCTCTCTCTATGATATTAAATATTTTATGTTATATTCCAACATTATTAACTAACTATACAGTTGAAAGTATTGGTTTTTACAAAATATTTAGTGGTCTTTTAAATATTAATTTATCATTATTAATACTTATTATGGTTGTTCTTTATAGAAGTTTAGAATAATTATAGCATTCGTTATTTAACCTTTGTTATAATTATTTTCTCTCCTTTTACGAAAATTATTTGGAACGTCTTGTATGTTTTTTCATTGTTTTACGTTTTTTTTGGGTTCGTTTAAGAGAATGTTTATTCTGTGTTTTTGAATGTTTTTTTGAATATTTCTTGGAGCGTTTATTATGTTTGCGAATTGTTTTTCTTCGTTTACCGCCTTTTAATCCTAGTGCTCTTTTTACTTTAGCGGGCATTTCTTTAGTAGAGACTTGAGGAATTTTTCTAACATGTTCAGGAGAAATATTTTGATATGTAGAAACTAATGTTACAGCAGCAATCTTGGAATTATTTTCAATATTTTTTAATAAAGCATTTTGTTGTTGTTTTAATAATTCTTTTTTTCTTTTAAGATCTAATACTTGTTTACCGATTCTTTTTTTCTGTGCTGCTGTTGTAGTAGGATTTTTATATTCATCTTTTAATTTTATTTGTTTTGCTATTATTTGTAAAATAATATTTTTTTGTCTCTCTAATAATTCTTTTTCTGATAGTGAGCCATATAATTGAGCAATTTTAACAAGTTCATTATATTGTTCGTCATCTTTAGATTTAGAAGATACGCTTGCGGAAGCTCCTTTCTCTCCATTAGCACCACCAAATATTCCAAGAATTTTACGTCTTTTAGGTAATTCGTTTCTTATTTTTTCTTGCATCTTACGTCCTTGAGGACTATTTAAATATCTTTGTGCTTCATCTTTTTCTTGAGGGGTAACGCTAACCATAACAAATTCTTCATTTGGATTATTTTTTACTTTTTCAATCATTCTTTCAAGAGTTTTATCAATGGCGTTAATATCTTCTTGTTGGCGACGCATACTTTCACTTAATCCTCGTAATGTATCAACAATTTTTGTTGGTTCTTGTGCTTCTAATTCTTTCTCTAATTCTTCTAATGTAAATCCTTGACTTTTTAATGATTCGGTTTCTTCATTTAGAGCTGCATATTCAGTTTCTAATTCTTCCAATTCTCTCTTTGATAATCCTTCTACATGTGCCATTATATATATATATATATATATATATATTATCTATAAAAAAACATATATAATGCTGAATTTAAATACTAATTATATTTTGCAAATACTTAATTAGAATTCACTGCTTAGAGTGCGGTTTCCTCCACGCTGGTTAATATATTCAATCTGGTCTTTTGTAATGCATGCACATCCGTTAGCGTTACTAAATGTACTTCCACAGCATTCTGGTTTAAATTCGTTATCGGCAAACATAAATAACTGACCAGATGGTAAAGGAACGGGAGTGCCAGTATAAGTAGAGTGGTCTTGTTTACGATAATCAACAGAAGGTCCTTTTCCTTGAGGTTTTGTATCCCAAGTATCATTAGGTACACCTTTGCCTAAAATATAATCTTTATCTGCAGGATTTAACATAGTTAATCCTTCTTTTACAGATACTCGTGAACAAGAGCATAAAACATGGCATCCTAAGATAACACCAACAACAAGAAATAGTAAAGCAAGTTCTACACGAATACTTTGTCCTGCAATTTTGATTTCCATTTATACATAATTATAAGATAATAAATTAAAGAAAATAAAATTTTTTGTTATATTTTTTAAGGGGAATATTTAAACATCCATCATAATCATGAAATTGAATAGTTCCAATAGTAAAAAATCGTGTATTTGTAATTAAATTATATATTTTTTTCTTATTATGAATAGGAATACCTGATAAATGAGATGTGGATATATTCATTAAATCTATATTATTTAGTTGGATATGTGGACTACAACTAAAGCAAGTATCTCCAATAATATATTCTTTCACATAATGAGAAGATTCTAATTCTATCTTTCCTAAAATGGTTTCTCCTGTTTTTAATTTTTGATGAATTTCAATATCTTTTATTGTAGTATATTTTCCATCTTCCAATTCAAGTAATGTATCTTCGGTAAATCCTCCGCAAAATTGTTCATTAATATTTTGACTTGACTTAATGTTTTCATATTCATTAATAAAGAAGTTGACTTCATTATCATCTAAATCATCCCAATCTAAAAATACGTTCTCTCCAATATTAAATTTCTTTTTGGTAGTATTAATACAATAAATAAAAGGTTCATAGTAATTTATGATTAACAATGCATCCTTTACATCTTTAATCATTTTCCATTTTAGACTTTTAATATCAAATATTCTATGTGTTTCTGACACAATAATTCCGTGATAATTATACATTTTTATGTTTTCAGTAGCAATTTTAAAGATACCAGTAATATGATTTTTTGTGTCTATTTTATCGCCTATATTTAAGTCGGAAATTTTCTTATTACCAATAATAGTATCTTTGTCAAAGCAACCAGGAATACCAGGCATACTAGAACCACGTGCAGAGGCAACATATATTTTTATAACAATAGCAATAATAAAGAAGGGTACAGCAATAAGTATCCACCATGCTAACAGAGCTTCTCCTGCTACTATTGTAAAAGGATCAAATAATAGAGCAGCTGTAATAGCAGCTATTATACCTAAAAAGATAAGAATGATTTCAAAAAATACAGAAAAGAGAGTATAAATAGTATATAAACCACTTAATCCCGTAAATAATGCAGTCGTCATAATGGCATTTGATTTTCCAAATATATCTTTCATTTTCATGACTAATAATCTTACGGGCATCAGGACATTAAGAACTTTATACATTATGGTAAGCACAACTTTTGTAATTTGATCACGAATTTGAGTAAACATAGTTCTTATTTTTTGTATTGAATCTTCAATATCCTTAAATATTGTCACAATAACATTGATAGCGTAATGAATAGGTGCAAGAAAATCGCTTGTTATATTTTTCAATATAGTATAGGAACAATTGGAAAAATTATCTAATGTATAATCTAATTTACTTGTTCCTGGTTTGGCATTTATTAATCCAGCAAAAGGCATAACGGATGGGTTACATCTCTCTTCAACCCAATTATGTTTTAAAAGATTTAATTGATATTTTGCGTGAAAGTAAGAATATATAATAAAAAATGTGGATATGATAAGTCCTGTCATAAAGAAGGAACCACCATATTTATCAAAATATCCTTTTTTATTATAAATTGTATTGAAAGTATCCATATATAGTATGATGATAAATTTCATTTATTTAATCCTCATAATCCCAGAATGTATGTTCGCCAATTTTAATAATGTGGTCATCAGTAATGAGACAAGACAATGTATCTAAAACTATATGAATAGATTCCGCATGTTTATAATGTTTAACTTGTATAAATTTTTTGGTATCTTCATCTTGAATAAGATGACTGCCTGTGACATAAATACATTGACCTAATTCATTACTAAATATTTTATAGAGTGTTTCTTTAAATGTATTTTTCAAACTAAGTACACCAATAACTTTACTACCATTTTCTAAAACTTCATTAAGAACAATATCTTTCATTGGTTTTTTCTTCCCATTATTCATTTTAATAAGTGTTTCTGGGTCAAAGCATACCATACGTAAAGTTTCTCCCATAGGTCCAGCCCACATACTTGTAAATGATTTTGTAAGAGCATCTATAAGAAACATGAAAGTAGTAGCAATACCAATAATCTTTGCTCCTAAATCCTTTAATTTAATGGTTGTATATTGAAATTCAATGAGTATATTTAAAAAGACACCGAATATTGTTTTGACAATAGATGTGACAAAATTTCTTATTTGATTAACAAAATTTCTTATTTCTTGAATAGCACCTTGTGATTGTTTTCCACTTTGATGTGCTAATCCTAAAGAATAATGTACTGGTTCTAATAAATAGCTCATGAAATTCTTTTGCATTGTTTGTATGCAATATGTAAAATTAGTCATAGTATCATGACCAAAATAAGATGCGAAAGGCATAACAGATGGATTACAACGGTATTTCGGCCATTCTTTATTAATTTTATTTTTTCCAATACTTATTATATTAAAAAAGTAAATAATAATAAAAATAAGGATAATAATAAGTGTTAGAATAATATCATATATTCTCATTAATAAAATATCATATTATTTTTTTATTGGTTTAAGTGTTTTTATTGATTTAATGTTTTTATTGATTTAATGTTTTTATTGGTTTAGTGTTTTTTTGTTGATTTTGGTTTTTTTTTTAAATTGCTATTAATTTTTTTGTTTTTTTTATTTTTTTTGGTGGTTTTTGATTTTTTGGTGGTTTTTGATTTTTTATTTTTTTTGTTAGTTTTTGATTTTTTGGTGGTTTTGGTAGATTTCTTTTTTGCTAAATATTTTCTACGATGGTGAGATTTCTTTGATTTTCCTCCACTAGTACATTTATTAGGTTCATTGACGTAGGATTTAGTTGAAACTAAATGGTCATACACGGCATCGGATTGTGCTTGTGTAATAGTTGTATTACCTAATTGAGAAAGAGAATCTGCATTAACAGGACCAGTTTGAGCAGTATAAAGATCCCCAGGAAATTGAGGTATAATAATGCGATTTCCATCCATAAGTAATTTTTCTGGTGCTGGTTTTACTGTAGTTGAACTACTTGTTGAAGATTTTTTAGATGTTTTTCCTGCGTGTTGTCTATTCATGCTAGTTTGTTCTTTAGCATTGTTGTGTTGCACTAATAACGCCTCATGCCGAGCAGTAGAAGCATTATATTTAGGTTGATATTTTTTAAAATTGGTAGTAGTAATATTTGCTTGGTTTATAGGACAAGATGTTTTTAATACATCATTGTTAGTAGTTGTTTTTCCAATAGATGTTTTTTCATTAGACATATATATATAAGTTAGATAATTCGCTTAAATATTTAAAATAATATATTATTATCCATTATATGAATCCAAACGACGCACTTAATTTAAAAAAATTAATTAATGATACAGAAGTTGAACAAACAACTGAACAAATACGAACATTGAAACATAGTAAAAAAATTAAAGTTAGTATTGATGTTATTTGTGCTCTTAAAAAACGATATTCTCGTTTAAATAAAGAACAATTTAAAAATATTGCTATGAATCAAGCATCTTTCTTATATAATAATTATACGAATATTTTTAATCGTTTAGTAAGTGAAGAATTAGAATTAGATATATTGTATGAATTTGTTAAAGTATTAGAGAAAATAGAAAATGGTGATATTGATCAACATCAAGGTTCTTATGATATTGGTTTATTATTAAAGAAATTGTATATTGATAGTACTATTAAACAAGATAAAAAGAGAGAAAAAGGTGACAAACGAAAAGATATGAAGAATAAACCAAAATCAACAAAGAACATATCATGGGCACAGTATAAGGAATTATATTTAGATAAAGAGTAAATAAAATAAAATATAATATAATTATATAAATGACCACTATTAAAGAAATGGATAAACGATTATCTGAAATTAAAAAGGAATTAGCAGAAATTGCTGATTTAGACAAACCTGAAGGTTCAATAATGAAACGAAAACATGATAAGCTAATGGGAGAAGCACATAAATTACTAAATAAGATTGAAGACATTACAGATCGTATCTATAATTCTCGTATGGTTAAATCAGGTGGTAAAAGAAAAACAAAACGTGTACTACGTAAATCATCTAAAAAATCCAAAACAGCGAAAAAATCCAAAACTTCAAAACGAGGTCGCAAAAATCATTCCAAAAAATCCCATAAATCACGCAAATAAATAATTAAAATACTTATTTTTATCTTTTTAAAATTGAAATTATTTAAAATGATAATATGAACTAATATAATCAAGTCATGACGAAGCCACTTATTATTGTTGAATCACCGGCTAAATGTAAGAAGATAGAGACTTTTCTAGATAATCAATATACGTGTTTAGCGAGTTATGGACATATTCGTGAATTAAATGATGGTTTAAAGTGTATTGATATTGATAATAATTTTAAACCCAAATTTACTCTTATTTCGGGTAAAAATATAAGTAAATTAAGAAGTGCTATACTCAATGCAACAGATGTATTATTAGCAACAGATGATGACCGTGAAGGTGAAGCTATTGCATGGCATTTATGTCAAGTTTTCAAATTAAATATTCATAGTACAAAACGTATTATTTTTCATGAAGTAACTAAACCAGCATTAGAACATGCAATTAAGAATCCAATTCATTTAGATATGAATAAAGTAAATGCACAATTAGCTCGTGTTGTACTAGATAGATTAGTTGGTTTTAAGATTTCGCCTATATTATGGACACATATTAATCGTAATAATCATTTGTCTGCTGGAAGATGTCAAACACCAGCTTTGCAATTGGTTTATGATAATTATTTAGAAATAGAAAATTCACCAGGGAGAGAAGCATATGATACAACTGGTTATTTTACAAGTAAGAATTTACCTTTTAAGTTAGATAAAAATTATGAAGGTCATGATGTTATGGAAACATTTTTAGAAGAAACGGTAAATCATGAACATAGATTTGAGAGAAAACCAGCAAAAGAGCAAAGACGCAAACCACCAACTCCTTTTACAACATCAACATTACAACAAACAGCTAGTAATGTATTGCATTTCTCTCCAAAACAAACAATGACAATAGCACAGAAATTATATGAAAATGGATATATTACTTACATGAGAACAGATAGTAAGACTTATAGTAAGGAGTTTATTCAATCTATGAAAGGATATATTGAGAGTCAATATGGAGAGAAATATGTTAATCCAGATATACTTTCTCTCTGTTTACGAAAAAAAATGAAGGAAAAAGAAAAGAAAAAAGATGAAACTAAGGTACAGGAAGCACATGAAGCTATAAGACCAACAAAGATTACTTTAACAGAGTTAAAAGACTGTGATGCAAAAGAGAGAAAACTATATCACCTTATTTGGAAAAATACGATACAAAGTGGTATGAGTGACGAAGAATATTATTTATTGCAATGTATAATATCAGCAGCGGAAGAAACACAATTTAGATATAGTACAGAACAAGTAATATTTCCAGGTTGGAAGATAGTAGAAAATTATGAAAAGGAAAATCCAATTTATCAATATCTAATGAATATAGTTAACGGTTCAATACTTCCTTATAAGAAGATTACAAGTAAGTTCACTCTAAAAGATTTAAAACAACATTATACAGAAGCACGATTAGTTCAATTATTGGAAAATAAAGGAATTGGTAGACCATCTACATTCTCTTCACTTATTGCAAAGATTCAAGAAAGAAGTTATGTTTCAAAGGAAAATATTAAGGGAAAAGAGAGAAAATGTACTGATTATGAATTAATTGATGATGAGATTAATGAAATAGAGACTACCCGTAATTTTGGAAATGAGAAGAATAAGTTAGTATTACAGCCTATGGGTAAATTAGTGATAGAATTCTTAAGTAAGCATTTTCATGATTTATTCAAGTATGAATATACGAGTGAAATGGAGAGAAGGTTAGATGTTATAGCGGATGGTAACTATATTTGGTATGATTTATGTAAGGAATGTTATGATGAGGTAATAGAATTATCTAAACCGATTAAGGAATTAGATAATACTAAACAAATAGATGAATATCATCGTTTTATTATAGGAAAATATGGACCTTGTATTGAATATAAAGAAGGAAATGAGCGAAAGTTCTATAAGATAAAGAATGGAATTGATATTGAACATATTTTAGATTACAAGTTGGAAGATATAATAGAGAGAAATGTTGGTCATCATTTAGGTAAATATAACAATCAAGATATTTATTTGAAAGAGGGACGTTATGGACCTTATATAACATATAATAATAAAAGTATATCAGTTAAAAGTCTTGAAGAAAAAACATTGGAAAATATTATTCCACTTCTCTCCGATTCAGAAAAAAAATCATCGGAAATAAAACATTTAAATTCGGAGGTATCCTTAAGAAATGGTAAGTATGGGTATTATATATTTTATAAGACACAAAAAATGAAAAAACCCAAGTTTCTTTCTTTGAAAGGATGTCCATTATCTATTAATGAATCCTCTTCTCAAGAATATTTAGAATGGATTAAACAAAAATACAATATTTAAAAAATATATTATCATATTAGTGTATATATGAATACAAATTATTCATCAAAATTTATAGATATTATTATGTCTTTTGCTATTGCTGGAATGGTTGCATTTTTTATTCCCAAAGGTGCTTTATCTTCATATATTACTATGCTTATGAGTGTATGTTTAGCTTATTTTTTTGTTCTTGCTCAAACAAGTCGTCAAGTAACATTACTTAATGAAGGTTTATTTTCAAAGGTAGGGAGTATGATTAAACGTTCTTATCCTCCTGTAATTATTATTATGATATTATCAGTTCTTATTGCGATGTTTTCAAGTTATCATAAACATATTTATGATATTCAACCTCCTAAGGAATTTATTACTTTTCAATGGGTTTCGTTTGTACTTATTGTATTTGAACTATTTTTTCTATTTAAGTTTTTGAAAGATGAATTATTAGAAACAAAGGCGGAACGAACATCTAGTAAAACTACTATGTCCAAACTATATAACTTTATTTTATCAAATTTAAAAAACTTATTATCATTATTTTCTATCATTAATGCGATGATAGTTGGTATAATGTATATTATTATTTCCAAGTTCATTACTGATGGTTAATAATATTATCAAAATAGAAAATTGCTATTAGGTGTATTCATAAATTTGTAAGAAATTCCATAACTATAATCATTACTCCAAATTCCAGATATTTTAAAAATGAAATGAGATGATGTAGAATTATAATTATTGAATATTTTAATAAAATTATTTTTCAATTGTTGTTCAATAGTAAAAACAGGTGTTTTATGACTTTGAAAGGCTGTTAATATATTTTCCTCAATTTTCACCAAATTTTTAATGACATATTGATTTTTTTCGTAATTAAAATGACATTTTACCTTATGATTCCATGATATGTTACTTTCATAATTAACATGATGTAAATAGAAGTATATAAATATACCATTCATTGTAAAATTATCATTAGAATAGTTAATACGAGAGAAATAACTATCTTTTATAATATTATTAATTGTATTCTCTCCAAAAAATATATATTTTTGATCAAATTTATTTATGTCTATGGTTAAATACATTTTATTAATAATTCTAATATATTTTTAAATCATTCTATTTCAAGATTATTGTCGTTTAATAAATAAAGTGTTATTATATTTTTAGGTGTTAAATCAGTAATACTTTCTGTACTTTTCAACATTTTCTCTCCTTTTTCTATTGCAATTTCTAATTGTTTAATATTATAATTGATATATAAAGTCCATAAATGATGTATATTAGGATGTGTCTCTTTGATATTATTTAAATTATTTATAAATTGCGTTAGTTTACTTTCCATAATATGTAATTTCTAATATCTTCTTAATTACTTATTTAAACAAATATTAATTTTATATAATTAATGAAAGTATTTGATACTCATTATGAGGATTATATAAATGAAGTAAATAATAATAATTTACACGAAGATCTTCATATTGAACAATGGTTTCCTGATGACATTAAGAATTTAAAAAATATTATAATGTATGGACCTCAAGGTGTTGGTAAATATAGTCAAATTTTATATCATATAAAAAAGTATAGTGCATCTAAAATGAAATATGAGAAAAAAATGTGTGTTAATTATGCTGATAAGAAGCAATATTTTTTAAAAATAAGCGATATACACTATGAAGTAAATATGTCAATTTTAGGTTGTAATGCAAAAACATTATGGAATTCTATATATTATCCAATATATGATAATATATTAACTAAACCGAATCAGAAAGGTATTATAGTATGTAAATATTTTCACGATATTCATAGTGACTTATTGGAATGTTTTTATAATTATATGAACGAGAATACACATAATATTATTTTTATTATTATGACTGAACATATTTCATTTATACCAGAAAATATTATTCAATGTTGTAATATTGTTTCTGTATCTCAACCCTCAGAAATTGCATTTAAAAAGTGTTTTAATAAATCATTAATAAAATTAAATAATTTAAAAAATATAGATTATGAATTTAAAAATTTTGAAAATAATTACATTAAAAGTTGCGATAAAATAATAGATATTATTATTCATTATCAAACCATAAATTTTTTAAGTTTTAGAGATTTAATCTATAATATGTTTATTCATCAATATAATATTTATAATTGTCTTTGGTATATTATACATACATTAGTAAAAAATAAACATATTAAAGTAAAAAATTTGAGTGAAATATTTGAAAAGATGTATAAGTGTTTGTTTTTTTATAATAACAATTATAGACCTATTTATCATTTAGAATCATTTTTGTTATTTTTAGTGAGTAAAATACATAATTTTTAATTTTTTTTGTGTTTTTTGTGTTTTTTGTGTTTTTTTTAATTTTTTTGTTTTTTTTGTTTTTTGATTATTTAATAATCTATAATATTTATTAAATCATCATTATTACTTAGGCTGCTGCTGCTGCTACTGTCTTCTTCTTAACAATCTTCTTCTTCTTAACAACCTTTACTGGTGCAGGTTCCTCAATTTTAGGAGGTGGTTCAGATACTATTTCATCTTCATCTTCGTCTTCTGAATCCATCACCACATTATTATTATTCATTACTTCTTCATTTTCCTTCTTAGAAATTTCCTCAAGTGCCTCTTCATCATCAGAATCGTCAAGAATACAAAATCCCTTGATTTTAAGAGGTTGTCGTACTTTTGCTTGAAGCAATTTCCATGTTACTCCAAATCGTCCAGCTGCAAACCAAACACCACCACATTCCATTAATCCAACAAGATGACTTCCAGTAGGAATAATATTTAATGGTGATATATCTGTCATTTCCGAATTATATAGAGATTTTCTATCCATATCATAAAGCTCAATAGTAAACTTCTCATCCCAATAAGGAATTTTTAGTTTCAATGTAGGATTTCGCGTATAATCCGGTTCTTCAGTTTGTTTATTCATTGGATATTTAAGAATTGGATAAAACAATGCTCGCACAACATCTTCAGTCATCTTACTCTTTCCAAACCATTGCTTACAATTCTTAACTGCATCTGCAATAATTTTATTTTCAAATGCCTTCATGGATTCATAAAACTTATTCACATTTCCCTCTTTGTTCAATTGAAGTGAAACACTGTAGGAAATAGGCTTGTCTGTATCCTTGTCCTTAAGTTCATTTGCACCCCATGTGAAGACAAGAGGGAATTGAAGAATCACCTTGTGATTGTCAAGTGTAATTCCAACATTTTTTCCACCCCTGGTATTCTGCTTTGGTGGCTTATACACCAACTTATTCACATCAAATTCTTTCATTCGGGTAATCATATCTGTAACTGAGTTCGCCATGTTGATTATTAATTACAATAATTATTGTAATCTTTTTAAATCAATTTTTTGAATAAATATATAATTCGTTATGGTCTGATTATGAGTTGAATTGTTATAAAACCTGATTAATTATGCACTTGTAAGTCAGTTGATTTGTTTTCAGAACTTTGTATTTTTATTTAATTTGAATAAATATATAATATTATTTTTTTTTTAAATCAATTTTTTATATCCTATTATAAAGCATAGTCTAATTTTGAATAATTTCTCTATTTTTTCAAAATAATTTCAGTCATAATCATTATGATAAATATTCAATGGTTTAAACATTAATTATGTATTCATTATATAATGAATACATATAAAATTAAGGATATAAAAGAGGATTTAGTTATACCTACCATAGATAATTATAAAAAATGTATGAATAATAATTATACATTATTAAATTTGAAAAGTATATGTAGAGTTTATAAACTTAAAGTATCCGGAACAAAACAAGTATTAAAAGATAGAATAAATCAATACTTATCTCTCTCTAATTATGCAATTATAATCCAAAAGAATTATAGAGGTTACTTACAGCGACGATTTATTAAAAGTCGTGGACCAGGTATTTATAATAGGAATCTATGTGTTAATAAAACGGATTTCCTTACTTTAGATGATTTAGATAAAATTCCATTTTATCAGTTTTATAGTTTTAAAGGAACAGACCAATATATTTATGGATTTGATATTTGTTCTCTCTATAATTTAATTAAGAAACATAATTTTCAAAATAATGAAATGCCATTAAATCCTTATAATAGACAAGAACTATCAAATAATATTGTTAATGAAATAAGAGAATGTATTAATTTAGAAAAAATATATAAGCATAATCTAACATTACAATTGGAGATTCTACCTTTAAACAATGAAGAAAAAGTTCGATTCAAATGTTTCTCTCTTTTTCAAAAGATAGATGAACTAGGAAATTATACAGATACATCATGGTTCTTATCTTTGAACCGATTTCAATTAATTAGATTTTATAGAGAATTAATAGATATTTGGAATCATCGTGCTTCATTAACAAACGAAATTAAAAGAAAAATATATACTTTACACGGAAGTCCATTTTCTTATTATCAACTGAATCATTATCAAAATATTCTAGATTTGAAATATTATATTTTAGGCATTTTAGAAAATTTTATTATACACGGAGAGGATGATTCCTATAGATCTTTAGCTGCTTGTTATATTTTAGCTGCTTTAACATTAGTGAATAATCGTACAGCAGAAGCACTACCTTGGTTATATGAGTCAGTTTCGGTACAATAAATAAATATAATATATTTAATGCGTTAAAGCACTTAAAAAAATATTAATTAGTATCATTATAAGATGCCCCGCAAAGAGAAGAAAACCGCTACCGCTACTGCAACCGCAACCGAAACTAAAACTAAAACTAAAGCTAAAGCTGAACCTAAAATCGTAGCACCTGCTCCTGAGCCTGTCGTTGAAAAAAATGTTGAAGCACCTGTTGTTACTAAGGAAGTTCCTGAGATTTCTCTTAATGGAGAATTCACATCTCTTCTTACACAGTTTTCTACTATGCGAGTCCAGATGACCCAACTTGCTGCTCGTGTTCGCACACTTCAGAAGCGTTGTGATCGTGAGCTTCGCACTGCGGCTAAGGCTAGCAAAAAGAAAAAGATTAAATCTGGCAACCGTGCCCCAAGTGGATTTGTTAAACCCACACAGATTAGTGGCGAGCTTGCTACATTTCTTGGAAAACCCAAAGGAACTGAAATGGCACGCACAGAAGTAACTCGTGAGATTAACCAATACATCCGTGAGCACAAACTTCAGGATCCATCCAACGGTCGCCGCATTCTTCCTGACCCCAAACTCCGTAAGCTTCTTCGCCTTCCAAAAGAAGATGAGCTTACATACTTCAACCTTCAGCGTTATATGAGTCCTCATTTCGCCAAGGCTGGTGTTCCTCTTACTTTCTAAATTATAGTTAATAAATAGTCAAATCAATAGGTAAATAAAACAATAAAATAGAAAAAAACAAACACAAAACAGAATAAAATACAAAAAAAATACAAAAAAAAATATAAATTTAAATAATATTATTCAAATACTAAATAATATTATTCAAACAACACCCATATTATTCAACAAAGATAAAATTATGTTTACATAATAAATTCTTTAAGTTGTCGTTTAGTTCATAATGACAAACCGATGGATTATACTGTTTTTTAACAATTTTATATTCTAATTCATTAAAATTATTTATATTTTTAGTAACATCATTTTTTAAATACTTAATTTCATTATATAAATGATAATTCTTTTTAATGTCACTATATAATGACTCATTGATATGCCCTTTCATTTTTAGCCAATATAAGAATTCTTCTTTTATATCATCTATTTTATATTGATAATATAATTTAAAGGCATCGTAAATATTCATATCTGTTCTATGATAATCTGTTCCTGCCATAATACAACAATATTGAAAATTATTTTTAGTGATATTCAAATCCTTTAATATAACATCTAAATCATATAATACTACTTGATGATGTAAAATACTTAAATATCGCAATACTCTTGGACAACCATGTAATAACATATCCATATCTTCACTCATACACGCATATGCTTCATTGTTTAATACCATACTTACACATATATCATCCGCTTCTTGGGGAGCTTGAATCCAATATATTCCATAGTAGGTTAATAAATTTTTTATTTCTAGAATATCTTTTACTTTTAAATGTAAACTCTTCTTTTTTAATTCTTGTAATTGAGTTTCTATATTATTTGAATATGTGCTTTTATTTCTTGATACTGTTTTTAATAAATTTTTATATTCTAATTGTGCAGTTTCTTTTTCTTTGCGTCGTTTTTCAATAACTTCTTTCTTATCATTTGGTGGACATCCATCGAAAACAAAGATTGGATTTATAGCATAATATTTTAATATAGAACAAAATTCATAAACAGATGTTATAAAATGATCTTTAGCTTTAAAGCGGTACATATAATTATTTGCATCTATAACAATAGTCTTATTTTTTAAGAATAATAAAGACATCTTTGTTATTCCGTGACTACAATTTTCCTTTAATAATCGGTTTAATAATTTTATTCCCATTTTGAATTTATAATTAATATGAATAATAATTATAAATTCAATTTTATAATTCTGTTAATGTCATACGTGTTGTCCCTATTATCTTGCGGTTGTTTTTCTTAGTATGTTTTTTATTAACTTGCAGTTTATCATTTTCTTTTTTATCATCATCTATAAGTTCATTATAAATATCCTTAATATCTATCATATTTTCTCTCATTTTTGGATTCTTGTAATGCTTCTTTACAAAATCATATATTCTTGTAAGATTTCCCGAATAACCACTAAAACGAAATGTATTAATATTCATTGAATTACAAAGTATAATAAAATCTTCATAATTATAAAATAAAATCGTTTTTATAATGTAATAAGCAAATACATTCGTTTCTTCATTATACATATGATGTCTAAGATATATAGATGTACTGGTGTTATTATACAAATCAGAATAAAATAATCCCATAAATCGGAGAATCTTATACATTTGAAAAAGAGAGAAAATACGTTCAAAATTATTGAAAAAATCTAAATATAAAATAAAATCATTTATCTTCTTGTGGTCTAATAATGTATAACTAACAAATATATTGTTAATAATAGTTGCCCAGAACTCACAATACGCCTCATTAATATTTATTTTACTCTTAATTGGAAATAATGACTTTAAATTATCATTTAATTTTTTATCGTTTACTCTTGAAAAATCCAGTCCTAAAGCATGAAAAGTTTCATGAATAAATACCTTGAAGAATTCTTCCTTTCTATAAATACAAATCTCATTATTTTCCTTACATGAATACGTTATTGCACTATTACAATTATCCGCTGATAACGTAGTTAATATACTTCCAGGCAGTACCTTTAAATAAGATGTCATGTAACAATATATCTTTAACTGTTTTAAACAATGTGTCGTATTTAAACCACTCATATGAAGCCACATTAACATAAGTTTTACATAAGATTCATAATGTTCAATATTCATAATATCGGAATTCTTAAACAAAACAAAATAAATAGTTATTTGTTTACCAGCAATTTTATTATTGAATACAATATAATATATAGCACGGGAATTTATATATTTTTTTATATAATCTGGAATAAAATTAGAGTTTAATAATTCGGTATAGGGGATATCTTCTTCATTTACTATTTTAACTAAACTACCATTTTTATATTTTAATGCTTTGACCGCTTTTTCTGCAGCTACCAGTTTGAAAAAAAACTTTTTATAAATATTATCTAATTCTTGTTGTTTATGCTTAGGAGATTTAGTATAAAATTTACTAAAATGATCAATAAAATAAGATATATAATGTTCTGTGGATTTTGATAATTGCATGTTTATATATATTAGACTTCCTTTTTTATTATTTTTCTTACATTCATTAATTCTTCAAAAACAACAGGAGGTTTTCCACGACTATGATGAATCAGTTTCGCATCTTTGGTATTTAATAAAATATTTTTAGACACGTCGTTTTGTGTAAATTTTGCATACATCGCCTTTTTAAATGCTTCTTTGTCACGTCCACTTGTTTTAAAATCTGCTGGTATTGTTATTTCCTTCGGGCGCACTTGGATTCCTTTAGATTTGCCTGTTTTTCCTCCTGCTCCTTTTGCTAGAACTGGGTCTTTAGATATGTCTGAATCGGAATCAAGGGAAAATTGTAAATAAAATTCTGGATGACTATTTTTAAATTTATATCCTTGATAATAATGCTCTACGCTATTCCAACGATGTCCATCTAATTCAAATGGTGATATATCAAAATTTGATAATTTTTTTCTCCAATCATTTATTGTCGCTAATTCACTATATTTCACTATATTTTCAGGTTTAATGGTTTCACCAGAGCCTTTTCCTGGTAGTGGTTTACTCGCTGATTTAGAATAAAACATAAAAACGGTATTTTCATCCTTATCATAATTATCACGATCTGTTGTTGACTCATCTTCTAATTGCTGCTGTGTTATTTCTTCTTCTGATTCTTCATTTACTTTTTCTCTCTTTGATTTATCTAAAGTGTCCTTTAAATAAATATTTAAACGTTTGAATTCTGGTATCTTACTATAAGTTCCAGAATTTTTTTCTAAACATTTATTTACAATCATCTTTCTGATCGTATAAGGAATAAAACGATATTTAAATATGTATTTACTATCATAACTAATAAGTTTATAATGACTACCTGTATAATCTAAAATAATGTAATAATCTGGTTTAAAATCATTGTCATCAGGAGAAATATCACCACATAATAGTACATTATCTAAATCCCCTTCTAAATAATGTTCACTAGAGAGAATAATTAATTTTATATTTAAAATGTGTTCTAAAGTTTTTATAGCCCATGTATCTGCCCAGAATTTACATGTTCTAATAAATTTCGCAAATTCATCCACCGTTTTAATATTCTTCATATAACTAAATTCATTAATAAGTGATTGCGTGAGCTTATTTTCCGATTTTAATTTTAAGTACTCACTTCGTAGTTTTTTACCTTCCTCTACTAATTCTTTTTTATTTTTCCTATCTTTTTCCACTTTGGCTTTATCACGTATTTCATTATATTCTTTATTAACAACATCTATTCTTTCCTTTGTTTCATTAAAAGCAACAATATAACTATCATATAATTTCTTATATTCCATAAATTGTTCATCTGTTACCTGGCGTGATAATTTATTACGTAACTCTGATACTGGCATATTAATACCAATACTTTCATACGCATCTCTAATTGTCGCAAATAAACAATCTCCTCGCCCTTCGTTATCTTTAATTTCATACTTCATATTTGATAAATATTTCTGTATCCAAAGACTGTCTTCATCAATATCCTCCTCTAAGGTTATTTCATCTTCATCATCATTTAATTCTGATAAATTTATAATTCCTGTTTTATCATCATCTAATACTTTCCTCTTATTTACAAAATACTCATTTAAGTATTTGGAATTTACAAACGAATAAAATAAAGGATTACCTAGTTTGTTTAAATCTAAGTCATTATCACTATCCAAATAATCTGGTAATTGATCGTGTAAAAATTCAAAAACACCTATCTGACTAACAAAAATATTGTTATATATTAAATAAATAGGCACATAAATAATATTTTCTTCAATATGCTTATATTGCTGACGTCCTATGGTAATTAAAAGATAATTTGTTACCTTGTAAAGATACAATGATGTTTCTAAACCATTATCTTCAGGTTCTAATCCAATATTTTCTTTATAATTTATTGAATTATTTAATATAGATAAGACCATTATATTTTAATCTAATATTAAAAATTTACTTAAGTATTTATCATCCTTTATTTCTTTTAGGTAATCCCATAATTTTTTTCGTTTATATACTAACTCAATATTGCTTACATCCTTTTCAAACATGACAATCTCTTCTATTAATTCATTCTTTCTTTTTTTTCGTTTAGAGAGAGAATAATATTCTGTAATTCTTGTTAATTCTTTTACAGTATAATTAATAGAATAATGAGATACTAATGCTGTATAATCATCTAATTCATATTTTTGAAGTCGTTCCATATTATTCAAATCTGTTATTAAATCATTATATTTTACTATTTTAATATTTGATTCTCCTTCTTCCATAGGTATATTCTCAATAATCTCATATGTTAAATTTTCTACAGATTGTTTTCTATCATATTCTAACATGATCAACACTTATTATTAATAACAATTATTATATTTATTATTTATTCAATTAAATATAATAATACGTTTATTTATTTGTTCTATTTGTTCTATCGTTCTATATTTCCAATTCCTTATATTTTATAATTCATTTTATTTCCAACTCATTTTATTTCCAACTCATTTTATTTCCAATTCATTTTATTTCCAATTCATTTTATCTAAAATATCCATATACTTGAATATCATTTTATTTGTTATGCCTTTATTCACCTTTGTATCTATTTCTACTATTTGTTTAATATTATATTTAATAACATCATAAAAATTCTTATTGTTCTTTATATTTTCTTTTCCCTCTACAATAAACAAATACAAAATATCAGCTATATATACATTTACATTTCGTTTTTCTTGCATTTCCTGGTAGTTATTAACTAAATTTTGTAATTTAATAATTAAATGTATTATCTTATTTTCGGAGATAACATCTAGTTTCATAAGATTTACAAAAAATATAGTTAATGCTTTGCGCATCTCGTTTAATTTATTAACTCTACAATATTCATCATAATCATCTTCACTGTTGATAAATTCTATATTATCAAATATTTTAATAAATTCCTCAAAACTTGTACTATAAATATTCTTAAAATCTTCATATGTTTCAATTAGTACCTTATAAAGTTGTGCATATACTTTTGAATAAAATTTATTATTAGTTGCAATAGAAAAAATAGATTTACATATTTTACTCATATTTTCCTCATTAATATTATAAGAACGCATTTCTAATAATAATTTATCCTTCATTGTATTATAATTATCACATGTAATCTTATTTAAAATATCTTTTACTGCACTAAATAATTTATCATAATCTGTATTAATGTCACTAATCTTTGTTGTTTTAAAACTTCTAATTGTAGACCACTCGTCATTGTTCTCTCTCTTTTTAAAAATAGGTGTCTTTACATAATTGGGTGAACCAACCTTTTTCTCCAATTCCTTAATAATTTCTAGTGTAGAAATTGGTAATTGATAATCATGATCTATAAAAGAAAGATTTGTAAAAAAATCAAAGGAATATTTCTTTACTGATTCCATTAATTATTATTACTATTATTATTAATTAAATATTTATATTACTTTAAGGCATTTAAATAATATTCATGTATTATTTATAATTATGACGACAGAATTAATACCTACAGAAAATTCAACAAGTGAAATGATATTTGAAGATTGGGAGGATGACCATGTAAATTTAAAAATCAGTCTTCTAAGAGGAATTTATGGATATGGATTTGAACATCCCAGTCCTATTCAAAAAAAATCTATTCTACCTTTTATTAATAAAAAAGATATTATTGCTCAAGCACAATCAGGTACTGGAAAAACGGGTGCCTTTACTATTAGTATATTGCAACTTGTAGATCCATCTAAAAAATCCATTCAGGCTATTATTCTCTCTCCTACACGAGAACTTTCTCGCCAAACGTTTAATGTATTTAATGCATTATCTGTTCAGATGGATGTTAAAAGTAAATTATTAATTGGAGGTAATTCTACTGATGAAGATATTGAAGATTTAAGAAACAACGATTACCAAGTCATTATTGGTTGTCCCGGTCGCATCCAATATATGTTAAAGAAGAATATTATTCAGTGTTCTGAAACATCTATTCTTGTATTAGATGAAGCAGATGAAGTTCTATCAAGTGGATTTAAAGACCAAATTTATAATATTTTTCAATATTTGAATGGCGATGTACAAGTTGCTCTTTATAGTGCTACACTACCATCTGAGATTTATAATCTAACAAATCGTTTTATGCGTGAGCCTACAAAGATTCTTGTTAAACAAGATATGCTCACTCTTCAAGGTATTAAGCAATATTATGTAGGACTGGATAATGATGAACATAAATTTCTTGCTCTTAAGGATATTTTTAAAACTATTAGTATGACACAATGTATTATTTATTGTAATAGTATTAAACGTGTTGATGATTTGTATGAAGCTATGACTTCTGATGATTTTCCTGTTGATAAAATTCATAGTAATATGAATGAAATGGAGAGAAACAAAGGATATCAAGATTTTAAGAATGGAAAGTCTCGTGTTCTTATTGCTACCGACCTTTTTGCTCGTGGGATTGATGTTCAACAAGTAAGTATTGTTATTAATTTTGATGTTCCTAAGAGTATTAATACATATTTACATCGTATTGGACGTTCTGGTAGATGGGGTCGTAAGGGTATGGGTATTAACTTTATGACCAAACGAGATAGTTTTAAGATTAAAGAGATTGAACGTTTTTATCATACTGAAATTATTGCTCTTCCTACTAACTTTTCTGAGGATATTTTTTAATTATGAAATAAAAAAATGTAACCAACGAACCAAAAAATAATAAAACAAAAAATAAATTATATTCGTAAATATGACTATAATTTATTTAACCTTTATAATATGTTTCAATTACCAATTGAATATATACATGATATTTATCCTATATCAAACGATATTAAGGAAGATTTAGAACTTATATCTACAAAAGATGCATCTATGTCTTCTATTTATTCTGTTATATTCAATCCTCAAACTATATTTGGAGAGAATTGTATATCTAAATGGAGCAATTACTACACAACTGATAAATCATTTTTAAAAGACTCTAAGAAACTATATAAAACCTATGATTTTAAATTAACTTCTGATAAAATCAATGTCTTTTATAAAAAATGGAGAGAAATACAAGATGATAATGGATTCAATAATAAATACCATTTTATTAATTGGGACTATATAAATTTCTTAAATCATTATGAATTCTTTCTTCAAGGACTTAGCATGTACAATCTTGGTTCACCTATCATTAATTTAGTTATTCCCGTTTTCATGCTCATAGTACCTTTTTTTATGTTAAAAATTCTTAATAAACCCATTTCTTTTGATAATTATAAAACCATTGTTTATAATCAAATTAAAAATAATGTGCTCGGTAAACTTGTAACACAATTCTCAGAAGTCAAATTAAGTCAAAAACTTTATCTCTCTATGATGGCGTCTATTTATCTCTTCAATACATATCAAAATGTAATAACATGTTTGCAATATTATAAAAACTTCACAACTATTCATGATATATTTTATAGTGCTACACAATACTTTGATGATATTCTTTCTCATATGTCCTCATTTTCAGATTATTTAGAAGATTTACCTAGTTATGCTTTATTTAAGAATGATCTTAATAAACACATGGTTATCATAGATGATTATAATAATAAAATAAAACGATTAATGCCCTTAAAAATTGGTCAAATCTTTAATATTGGAACTAAAATGCATTTATTATATAGACTAAAACACGATAAAGATTTGAGAGAAGCATGTGATTATTCATTTGAATTTTTCGGTTATTTAGATAATATTTTGGGTCTTCAAGAACAACTACAAAAAAAATATATGCATTTTGGTAAATTTCATCACTATACTAAATTTAAAAAACTTTATTATCCATCTCTAATCAATAGTAAACCTGTAAAGAATAATATTGTTATCAAAAATAATAGTATTATTAGTGGACCAAATGCATCTGGAAAAACAACTATTTTAAAATCGGTTTTATTAAATATCATATTTACACAACAAATTTATTGCGGTTTTTATGAAGAAGCAACCATTAAACCCTACGATTACTTTCATTGTTATCTTAATATTCCAGATACATGCGGACGAGATAGTTTATTCCAAGCAGAAGCACGACGCTGTAAAACATTCTTAGATATCATCATCAGAGAGAAAGATAAACATCATTTCTGCATTTTTGATGAGTTATATTCTGGAACTAATCCTCATGAAGCTATTGGAAGTGCTTTTGCATATATCTCTTATATTGCTAATTTACACAACGTTGAATTTATGTTGACTACTCATTTTATTGATTTATGTCATCGTTTAGAGAAAAATAATTCATCTATTCAAAATTATCTTATGAAATCGGAAATTATAGATAATCAACCTGTTTATTTCTATAAATTAAAAAAAGGTATTTCTACTATTAAATGTGGGTTTCACGTATTAAAAAACTTACATTATCCGGAATGTATTGTTGATAAGGCTTTTTCGTTTAATTAATGATAATAAATATCTGCACGTCTTTTAATGGTATCATTATCCCACAATTTTATTATTAGTTTAGGAGTTACAGCTATTACTTCTACTCTAATATTTTTCTATTTTAGACAAAAAATGAATCAAATGGAATATAAATTAAATACTCTTTTTCAACTTATTCAAGATTATACAGCAGAATCTCAATCAATGCAGCATCGTGCTTCTGCTAATACTTTACCTGTTATGAATAATTCTACTAACATTGATGGCGATTCTACATCTCAATCCGCACCTGTTCAAGAAAAAGATCTTATTAATGTTTCTGATAATAATGATAATGATTCTGATGATGATGATGATGATGACGATGATTCTGATGACGACGATTATGAATTAAGTTCTAGTGATGATGATGATGAAAATAATGACAACGTCTCTAACAATAATGAAACATTAAATGTACCAGACCTTAATACTGTATCTATGGATACAAAAGTTATTAATTTAGTAGATAATATTCAAGCAATGAATGGTGGTATTGGTATTCAAGGCATCATTGAAATTAACAGTTTTGATGTCATTAAGGAACCTGAAGAAACAAATAATATTACAATTATTGAAGATGATAATGGGGAAGTTCTAAAAATTCAAGGAGAGAAAACAAATGTCAACACTTTAGACACTTTGAAACCTGAAACTATTGATAGCATTGGTGAATTAATTGGTGCTATCAGCACAACCACAACCGAAATGGACACCCTAGACACTACTATCATAGAATTATCAGCAACACCCGCTTCAAAAGAAAAATCTAGTCTTCGTCTACAACTTGATGCTATTGATTATAAAAAATTCAATGTTGAAAAAATACGATCACTTGCTAGCGAATATAATTTAGTCGAAAATGTTAAAAATTTCAAAAAAAAACAATTGATTGAAATTTTAGATACTGTTCAATAATATTTATATCTTAAATTAATATAAGAATGAGTTGGGGCACTTGTTATTCTGGAAGTAATAATATACATTTTGATTTTCCTCCTATTATGAGTGATGGAAGAAATTTCGCAAGTTATTTACCTGCATGTGATGTTAATAATAATCTTTTAAAAAATAAAAACATTACCGGCAATAATGATTATAGACAATATTTAATCCATAATACAGATTCTATAATCTCACAAAATCAAAAAGCAGCTTGTGATGATTGCTGCACGTGTGGCTATAATAAAACCGTTATCCCTGAAGATAAAACACGTAAATACCTTTATAAATCATGTTCTGATTCTAAAGCACCTTACGGTTATGAAACATCCGATCTAAAAAATATATATTTATCTAAAATGAACCTTTTTGAACAATCATCAGCACCTTTTCTCTCTCAAGAACAATATTTAATGAGAGATTCTTCATGCAGAAAATAAATTACTATTATTAACTTAAATACTATTAATAATAATATTAATAATACTATTATTAAAGTAGTAATGATTATTCTTAGTTTTGATGTTGGAATAAAACATTTAGCATATTGTCTTATTCAAATAAATTCTTGTCAATGCAACTATACTATTTCATCATGGGACTGTATTAATCTATGTAATATAATTTGTCAAGCTGATGAATCATGCGATAAACCTGCTATTTATTGTAAAAATAAGATGTATTACTGTAAAACACACGCTAAAAATCAAACAACGTATCTCGTTCCTAAGATTAATCTTAAAAAACTTAAACTATCTGAATTAAATACTTTAGTAAAACAACATCACCTTGATGAAAAAGAAGAATCTATACCTAATAAAAAATCTGCCTTACTTGAATTCCTTCAAGAACAATTTTTAGAAAAAGTCAATTCTAATGCAAATCAGATGGACCTTATAAAATTAGGCATTAATATGAAAAATAGTTTTGATGAATTATTTCAACCTAATAAAATAGATTATGTACTCATTGAAAATCAAATTAGTCCTATTGCAACCCGTATGAAAACATTTCAAGGTATGATTACTCAATATTTTATTATGAAAGACTGCTATAATATCATTTATGTTTCTTCAATTAATAAACTTAAACATTTCATCACTAAAAAATTATCTTATAAAGAGAGAAAAACGGCTTCTATTGATGTCACAATACAACAACTTAAAGAAAATGACAAGTTATATTTATTATGGATGGATTTTTTTAATAAACACAAAAAAAAAGATGATCTAGCAGATTGTTATTTACAAGGTCTCTGGTTTATTAAAGATCGGAACTTACTTAAATATAATTAGACTATCATATTAATCAAACTTATTTATTTTTATTTATTTTTATTTATTTTTATTAATTAAAAGAAATATATATTGCGTCTTACTTAAAATTAAAAGTTCTATTTAAAACATAATGGATAACCAGCCTCAAATTATTGATATTACTGAAATGAAGGATGATGAACTACATACAATAAATTTATCATCACATAATACAAATTCGTCTCCCAACAATAACGTTAATTTTGGTCCTGGAATTGAAATGTTAATGAATGATCGTTCTAAAAAAACATCTTCACCTAGCAATAATGATTCATCTATGAAAAGTATTGATGCTTTAGAAAATGAACTTAATAGTCTTACTATTGATACTGATAATTATGGTTCAAAAAAAGACAGTTTTAGAGAAGTTCAAGATTCCATGTTTGATACTGAAAAACTTTCAGTTAAGATTAATGAAATGCCTAATATTAAAATTGGTGTAGAAACCTCACGTAATGAAGAACAAGTTAATAGCACTTGGGATGGTTATAAAACATTTAATGATATTCCTATTGATCCTACAAAGGAAGTATCAACACAACCTAAAATGACTAGAGAAGAACTTGTTAAAGAAAAATTTACTTATTTAAAAAAATTGGAAGCTCTTGAACGAAATCATGGTATTGAACTTACACAAAAATATACATTTGATTCTAATTTAGACGAAATGAGAGGCGAATATGAAATGATTAAGGCTGAAAAAGAAAAACAGAATAATATTAAATTCCAAGCTAAGATGCTTATGGCAACAGTCACTGGATTAGAGTTTCTTAATAATAAAGTAGATCCTTTTGACCTTAAACTAGATGGATGGGGAGAAAGTGTCAACGAAAATATCAATGATTATGACGATGTTTTTGCCGAGCTTCATGATAAATACAAATCTAAAGCACATATGGCTCCCGAGTTGAAACTTCTTTTTATGCTCGGTGGTAGTGCCATTATGGTTCATATGACTAATACAATGTTTAAATCCGCTATGCCAGGTATGGATGATATTATGAGACAAAATCCTGAATTAATGCAGCAATTTACTCAAGCAGCATCAAGCAGTATGAATCAAAAAGCACCAGGATTTGGTAACTTTATGGGAAATATGGGTAATAATTTTGGAGGAGAAGGAGGTGGACACAATAACGAAAATAATCCTCCTCAAGCACCATCTTACCAACAACAGGAGCGTACATCTCGTTATAGTGAACCCAGTAATCGCCCAGATTTAAACTTTAATAGACCAAATGAACCCAATGATGGTATTCCAATGGATTCTTATGGTTCTGCACAGCAAACAGATAATGTAAATAGAGATGTACCTAATAACTTTAATCAAACCCCTGCTATGCGAAGAACTGATCCTACTGAAAAACCTGTATCAAATACCCGTCCTGAAATGAAAGGTCCAACCAATCTTGAAGATATTCTTTCAGGATTGAAAACAAAAAAAATCAATATTAAAGAAATTCATGATGAAGGTTCCGCTATCATTAATAATAAAGCAACACCTAAAAAGAAACGACAAAGTCTTAAATTAGATATTTAAGTATTTAAAAATTGAAATATATTTTTATTTTTATGTGTATATCACCTGAAAGACTATGAAAATCAATGACTCTATCAAATTAAATATCAAAAACAACTAGTAAACTAATCATCATGGCGTCTACTATTATAACTCAACTTCAATCATATGTAAGACGATATCTTGCTAATAAGAATAATATATTCAAATGCTTTAAGCAAGATATCATCCAAGACAAATTTAAAAATGAAATAATGGGTTATCATATTATTAATGATGCTCCTATTAAAGAAGCCGTCTGGGAAGAAATCAATAAGAATATCGTAAAAGATGTTTGCGAAATATCAGATGAAGCACAAGGCAATCATTTATCCGGTAAAGATAATAAATTTAATAATTGGAATATATCCAATAAAACGGCAAAAATGAATAAAAATAAAATAGATATATCATCTTATAGATTAACCAAAGTATGTAGCAACAAATCTCCTGGCATTCCAAAGGATTTTATAGATGAAATAGAAAAGAGAGATAATTCATTTGAATATTATTCTATCTTATTGAGAGAAGAGAGAAAAAATAAGAATATTCACTATATTTGGTGCATTATTCCAAAAGATTATTATATATTTAATGCTAAGTGCTATGAATGGAAAAGGAAATTTGGAAAAATGAAGAAAAATAAAGATATACAAGTTGGATGGGAAAGTAAGTATATGAATATTACCTTTGCTATGTCATCACAATTGTGGTTTCACTTCAATTATCATGACATTAAAAAATATATTATTGCTGAAGTTGAAGTAAATGCAAATCAGTTACCTAGATTGAGTTATTCAGAAATATATAAATTACATGTACCGAATGCCGATATTAATGACCTTAGTGATAATATGATTTCACTCAATATTTGATAATCTCTTATAACATAAATTCACATATTCTTCATTAATTTCATAGCCAATGCATCTAATTTTTTCATGAGCAGCAGCTACGCATTCACTACCAGAACCGGCAAATGGAACAACTAATAAGGTTTCTCCTTCTTTATTTAGACTTGATTTGATTAATTTTTTACATAATTCTAATGGTTTTTGTGTTGGATGATTTACTCGCTCTTTTTTACCTGCTCCTCCCGCTAATGCTGGTATCTTTATAACATCTCGTGGTAATGCTCCATTTTCGTGTGCAGTATATACTGTTTCCTTACTTCCATCACTGAATCGTCCCTTGGTTGATTTTCTTACTTTTCCTGCTGCATTTTTTAGAAAAGCACCTGTATAAGGTTCTCGTACATCATCACGATTAAATGTGGGTTTCTTCTTATAACAACATAATATGCTTTCGTGGGTTCTTTGCCAGAAATTGAGAGAAGGTGTTACTTTATTGGTATAATGCCATACTATCCATCTTACATTAATTTCTATTCGTACTCTTATAAAGGCTAATATTTCACTAAATCCATAAATGTATAGTGTGCCTGTGGGTTTCAATATGCGAATACATTCCTTTATCCATTCATCACACCAAATTAAATAGGTTTCCATTTCTTTTTTACTTGTATTATTACCAAAGTTCTTGCCTATATTATAAGGAGGATCACAAATAATAATATCCGCTGTTTCATCTTCTAGTTTTTTCATTCCTTTAATACAATCTTCGTTATAAATCACATGAAGATTATTATTTTCTAGTTTAATATTTGATAAGTTTGTTGTAAGTTCGGTGATTTTTTCATTTTCATTTTCATTTTTATTATCATTTTCATTATCATTTTTATTATCATTTTCATTTTCATTTTTGTTATCATTATCATTATCATTTTCATTTTCATTTATTTCTGAAGTAATTTTAATATTAGATATTAATGAATTTGAATTTGAATTTGAATTACAAGGTTTCTTTCTATTTTGATGACGTGTGTATTTCGCCTTATTGAAAAAATCCTTTTTACACTGTTCACAAGTGTACTGAACCATTGTTTTTTTACTTTATTATTATAATATATTATTAAATCAATTTTAATAATATAATCAAAATTCAGCAAAAAGTTCTTTGATATCATTGTTCATTGCAAGTTCTTTAATAATTTTATTTTTATTTTTGAATTGTTCTTCATCTGTTGAACCACCCATAATATTACGTACTATATTCATAAATTCCAAATCCTTTTCTTCGTTTTCTCTCCAATTTGGATTGGTTTTTTTCCATTCATCCATGTATTTTATTTGTTTATGAGTTACTTTCCATATACTTTCCAGTATTTTCTTATTATCTTCATCCTTTTTCCACTTACCATCCTTAATATAGAAGTTCATACGTTTCTTATCACTACAATGAATAGGTCTTTCTGTTTTATCTAAGATACTCAGATTCTTTTGAAATATATTACTGATTGCTTTCGGATACCCGTTATCTTTTGAATAAAAAAGGTCTTCCATAGATATATTAATATTATTTAAAAAATCAGGAAAATCTATTGCGTTAGCACAATGTTCATTAAGATAAATATTATAATTAATATTATTATTACTATTAATATTATTACCCATAATAAATGGTTTCTTTGCTAATTCTAACAATACTTCTTCTCTCTTTTCAGTACTAGCCATCATATATTTTAATGTCTCATGAAAATCTTTTATTTGTTTTTGTTGATTATTAATTAAATTTGTTTGATTTGTTATCATATCTTGTTGTGTTAATACTATATCAGTAAGGATTTCTTTATTTTTATATTCTGTTAAATTTTCTGTTAAATTTTCTGTATGGTCTTCCTTTTTACAATTTTTCATATGCTTCCAGAGACCACTTCTGCTAATATATTTTTTATTACAATTATCACAATATATATTTTCGCGACTTTTATGTTTCCATTTGTTTCCATTTGTTTCCAAATCATATTTTTGGTGTTTTTGAGTTAAAATGTGTTTTAAATAATCACTTTTTTTACATGTATAATAATCACATAATTCACAAACAAATTTTTTTGCGACTTTTTGAGATTTTTTTGTTTCCATTATCTCTAATATTTGGAAACAAAAAAGTCTCTAAATACTTCACGCAAATTAATTTTTTTTACCATTTTTTGTTACCATAATTTACACCTTAATTTTTAACCTATTTTTTCCATTTTAGAGCATTATGCTCACAAGTGCTCGAAAAACGCTGTTTTTAATTCTTTTCTCAGATATTGAAAATGGACATGTCCAATTTTCTATTTCGAACCACTTTTGGGAATTTAGTTGTTACTGTACTTTTTACCTGTATTTAAGAGAAGAATATTGTTATGATAAATGGTAAGGAAGGAAAAAACAGCAAAAACACCAGTAATAAAAAATTACATATTTAAATTTTTATTACCAAATATCATTATAGTTACATTGATCGGAAAGAAAAATGAGACAAACCTTATGTAAAAAATTGAAATAATTTTAGTTATATTCTAATACAATTTATATATTATTAAAATGTCTAACTCGTGTGGTTCAAAAAGATATATATTTCAAGAGACAATAGATCATTGTCGTTGGAAAGGTGTATTACGTAATGAAGTTCTTACAAAAACAGAATTACAAGAACATAATTTACATCATTTTTCGTGTAATAGTTTTGATAATATTTTACTAAAAGTATATAATATATGTAATAAAGTTGAAGGTATTGGGATACTTACTATTTATGATATAACTTCTGCAATCTGTAGATACAATAAAATAAATATTGATAAGATTTATATAATAGGAAAAGGTCCCAAAAGAGCAATCCGTTTGTTAGATGTAAAAGTAAAATTACAAAAAATACAAAATATAACATTAAAATATGTTGAAATTCCTGAAATATTAAAGGCATTTCACGAAAAAAACTATGAAATAAATTTACAATTAAAAAACAGTAATAATGGTGATGATTTTGAAAGTTATCTTTGTAACTGGCAAAAAGACAAATAAAAAAGTAAAAACACCACTCACAAAAAAATATTTATAGTGAAAATATTTTCATTATAAATAATTATTAGACCGGTGATGGAAGAACTTTCATATTTCCGTTAAGTAAAATTTCTTGTTTAGTTTTTTCTAAAAAACGAATAGCTTCTTCAATTTCATCATATTCAGCAATATTATTTTGATTTTTATCATACATATTTTGTATTTTGCTCCATTTAATAAGATGATTTTCTTTGACTTCTTTCTCTCTTAAGAAGTTAATAATAGTTAAAAAAACAATTGTAATAATTATTGAGAGATTAATATTTCTAAGAATAAGGAAAATACCAGCAAAAATCATAATATGTTCAGCAATAGTGTGACTACCCATGCGTCTTAAAGTTTCAGGCATTTGAATATTAACAAAACGAGAACCAATACTTAATATTAAACTTACAAGTGTAATAAAATAAATATTTTCATTAAATTTATGTAACATGTATATATTGTATAAAGAATAAATTAAAAAAAATCATATTTTTTAAGTAAAACGTAAAACTTTTTTTTTAGAAAATCCCATGTATTTTCAATTTTAATACGCATGTTTCGTCTGGGTCTTCTAATATTTGCTCTAACCGAATTCATAAATGGTTCCTTAAGTGGTCTTAAATAATACAATACCAAAATGATTAATAATATAAAATAATACATTATATATTATTATTAGTATTTTAATTTAAACTGTTAGATGATTTTGCTCTTAAAGTTTCATCAATATTAATTTGGTCTGTTGTTGATTTTTTAGGAGCAGAACTATTTGAAGTTGAAGATACATCAAGTGTTTTCATAATAGCAGAAATATCATCCATGACTTTCTTTTCGTCTCCCATAATTTCTTTAATATTATTATTACTAGCTTTTTCATCACTAGTTGCGGAAGATGCTTTTCCTGATGATTTAGTACTTGCACTTGAACTAGATTTAGAGGGTTTTTTATCACCATCACTATCACCATCACCATCACTATCACCCTCGCTATCACTATCAGTATCAGTTTCATCATCATCAGAAGTTTTTTCTAAACCTTTGATTTCTTCTAAAGTACTTTCTGAATCATCATTAGTAAGACCTTCTTTATCATCGTGTAAAACAATAATGGCAAGAACAGCAGATAATAAACCAGCATTTCTACCATACATACTAGTTACACCCATAACACTCGCAATTAAAATGACTTTCCCTAAAATAGTTTTTGAAAGTTGATTTAAAAATTCGGGTTTGACATATAATAATACGACAATAATAGAGAATAATACAACTTCTGGTGCATTCTTAATTTTTTTCATCATCATTTTTATATCTATTAATGAGATAAATTTTTAAATAATAATATTATCTTACATATTTACCGGCACGTGCAAAAGAATCAACAATAAATATGATAAATATTCCTAAAAATGCGTATAATATAAGTTCTTCGGTAACGGTATTTGTTTTTTCATCTTGCTGTTCTTCTAAAAGTTGAATCATATAGTTTAATTTTTCCATTAATTGATTAGAATTAGGAGACATATGTTGAGAAGAATGCATAGGATATTGAGTAGGAGTATATTGATTATAATAATTAATAGCACTTTGTTGAGGATTCAATTCTTGCGCGGATTTAACTTCATTGTCATTATCATTATCATTCTCATGATTAACAGATTGAGGTTGTTCATCTTTAACAGATGTAAGTTTAGGTGGATTTAACGGAATAAAATTTGCTAAATCGGATTCATCAGTATTATCACTATCTTCATTAAGATAGGTAGATTTCGTCAATTTTTTGATCAAATCAGGAGTCACCTTTCTTCTTTTCACTGTTTTATTTTTAGCATTTTTATTATTGTTTGGTTCTTCGTCAAAAAGTGCATATTGTAATGCCATTACTTATTAAAAATTAAGATTTTAATTTAATTTTTTCTAATTAATTAATATAATGATTGTTGGACTTTTACTTCTTCTTGCCACTATTGTCTATGTTTATCCCTTTGTAAAATCTCTTGTAGCTTGTGCTATTGGTAATAAAAATGCGGACCTTGTTGTTCTTATTTCAGCAATAATCTCTTATTACATTCTTATGGAAGTTGAAGTTATGGAACTTCTTACTGAATTAATATCACGTTTAGTAAAACTTTTTTCTATGTAATTTATATAATGTTAAACGGAATTGTTGAACTCGTCCTTGTTCTTGCTACTATTGTCTATATTTACCCATTCATGAAATCTGTTGCCGGATCTCTTGTTGGTAAAAAACATGCTGAAGTATCCGTTATTGTTGCGGTTATCGCGTCCATCTATACTTTAAGAGAAGTTCAATCTCTTATCTAAGATAATAAAAATACATTTTTAGATTCAAATGGTCTATAAGCACAATTATAAAAATAATAGGCCATCGGAGTATCAAATAAGGCTGTATATTTAATATAAAAATAGTTTAGCAATAAGTGATTATCGGAAATATTTTCAATGATTAAAATATTAATTTTATATTTATCTTTAATATTTTGAACAGCATTTAAAAATCCTAAATAGAAATCATTTAGGGATGTTTGATTAATACTGGCAAAACATTCAATAGTTGACTTTTTGTTAATATCAGTACATGTTTTTCTGAAGAAATAGAGAGAAAATACCTTCATGGATGTAAATATTCCATAAATAATATAGATTTCATTTTCAATAAGGTGTTTTATATTAGAATACGGAGGTAAAATAACACAATCAAATTTTTTGATAAGGCTACTTTCGTGATGAAAGAGTAATTCAGTATGTTGATGAGTGAATAAAGTAGTTTGAATAGTTTGTTTTGGAGAGAAATATTCTAATGAATATCCATAAGATTTATAAAAACAGAGGGGAACAAAGAAAGTTTGCGATCCTTCGCGTTTAAAGAGAGAAATGGGTAAATGATTATTCTTAAATTGTTTAACAAGAAAAGAATAAATAATTTGAGGAGCAATACCTTGTTTTCTAAACTTCTTATTCACACATAGAAAATCAATATAATTAACGAAAAATTTATATTTTTTATGAAGTATGCATTTTAGCTGTTTACTAGTAATAACAGAAATGAGCTTATTATGTTGAATAATTTGTTTATTTTGGTTGATGTAGTTTGTATTATATTTTAAACCAAGATAACAAGGATGGTCATATTTTTCAAAATAAGAGAGAAAATACGATTTTGATGGTGTATAACTTATCTCTCTTTTTCTTAAATAATGATGCTGAATTAATTGTAAAATATCATCCATTTGTTTAGAAGTAACTTGTTCTATATCAGATACTATAATAGAAGAGTCATAGAACTTAGTAATTGGAATATCATGTTTAATAATACCTTGTGGATAAACCCAATACTTAAAATTATGAAAATGAAAGACAGGTTGACGAGACCAAAAAGGAAATTTTATATTAAAGTAAATTCTATATAAAATATAAAATGAGACGATAAATGTAATAATTATTTTATACATTATTTATTATTATAAAATAATTTAGTATTTAAAATTTATTGTTTTTGTGCATCCATTAATTTTTTAATAGCATTTTTTCGTTCTTTGACGAATTCATTACTTCGCATAACAAATTCAGTAAGAGTCATTCCTAAAACATTTAATACAACCATTAATCCAACATATGCAACGGCGATTTTATCATAACCAAGTGAACATACATAGTTGACAATAAATGCACCGATAATAGCGGTAGAAATAGATTCAATTAAATTATTTACTTTATCACTAGATTTAATATTAAGTTTTTTAAGAATAGCTTCTGGTACAATAAGAGAAAGAGGAATTAAATTAAGGACAATTTCCATAATTAAGTAGATTTTTGCGGGAGTGCAAAGTTTATAACCAAAGAGAGAAAAGTTTCTGAATGCTTTTTCCATTATATATATAATATAAATATAAAAATAGAATTATTTTCTTTCTTTTCTTTCTTTTCTTTTTTTCTTTTTTCTTTCATTTTCTTTTATTTTTAACATTATTTTTATTCTTGATAGAAAGGATAAATTATTTTTTTTAAATATGTTCTTTTAAAATAATTTTGCAAATATTTGTCATCACTCTTAACACGATCTCTATAATATTCATTATTTTTAGAATAAATATAGAGTGTATTAGTATTATCAATACATATATTTCCTGTAAATGTATCTGCAAGGATATCATAATTATTGAAATTGCGCCATTGAATATTAATAATATAATTATAAAGAACTTTATAATTAGGAGAGTGCATTTTTTCAAGAATAATTGTGCATATATGTTCTTCATTAGACATAAAATTAAACTCACATATTTCTTCATTTAAAATATAGTTATCATATTCATAATGATCTTTGGAAGTCATTTTATATGTATTGGTTTTATTTGGTGTATTCCAATAATTTATTTCTAATTCTAAATCAGAAATTTTATAATTAGAAATGACGTATTTATAATTAACAATATGAATGAATAAATTATTAACATCTTCAAAAGAGAGTTTTAAAGAATGTAATATATATCTTAATATATATTTTAAACACATAATGATAAATGAAAGTGAGCCAATCATGATTATAATATTAATAATAAATCTAATTAAATAGATTAATGATAAATATATTAATTTATTATGAAATTTTGTCATATTATTCTTTTGTCATTGGTAATAACTAGTGTATTTGGAACAAAATCCAACACAGCAAAATCCAATACAGCAAAATCCAACACAGCAAAATCTAATACAGCAAAATCTAACACAGCAAAATCTAACACAGCAAAATCTAACACAGCAAAATCTAATAGTCCAATTACTACTACATCATCGCCAACTATAAGTACATTACCGACTACAAGTACATCTACATCACTAATCACAAGTACATTACCGACTACAAGTACATCTACATCACTAACCACAAGTACATTGCCAACTACATCTACATCACTAATCACAAGTACATTGCCAACTACAAGTACATCTATTACATATTATAATCAATCAATATTATTAAATTTAACAACAATAAAACCAACAACATTTATGTTATATATTGTACCTACACAAACAACATTAACACAAAATACAAAAATTATAAATAGTGATGCGAACACTTCACAAAGTAATGATAGTGCAAATATTTTTTCTAACAAACTGATAATATTCAGTTTAATAGGCGGGGTTGTTTTATTATTACTTATATTAGCAATAATTATAAGGAAAAAAAGAACAACAAATAAAATAAATGATAAACAAGATATATTAAATAATAATGTTGCTAATTATACAAATCCTATTTTTGATAAATCAATTAGAATGTTAAATAATTCATTTTATGATAATATAATGGAAGTACATAATAATAATAATAATTATTTTAAACCAATTATAGAAAAAAATCAATATGATAATGTTATAAATAATGAACTTAATGAAACCAATGAATTTAATGATTACGAAGAACCAAAGGTAGAAGAAAATGATGAACCTAATGAAACTAATGAAACCAATGAATTTAATGATTACGAAGAACCAAAGGTAGAAGAAAATAATGAACTTAATGAAACAAATGAATTTAATGATTACGAAGAACCAAAGGTAGAAGAAAATAATTATAATGAAATTGATGAAGAGCTTGATATAAATAATACTAATGTATATGATCATGTAGTCAATGATATAAATAATACTAATGTATATGATCATGTAGTCAATGATATAGATGAAACTAATGTATATGATAGTGTATGTAATAACAATATGGTTACAGATGAACAAAGTTATTTAACAATTGTTAATGCAGAAAACCAAGAAGAATGTATAGAACAAATTACATATGATTTAGCTCAATAATTAAGTATTATAATCATAAAGATCATGTATATTTCCTTCTTTTTGTCCTTGTAATGTACGTAATTGAAATCTAATATTATCAATATTTTCATGTAATTCATAAATATTTTCGTAACCTATATCTTGTATGCCATGTTTAATACTTTGTACTAATTTTGGAATATAATTAGTTAATGGACCTTTAGCGGATACCCGTCCACTAACACCTTGTGCAATTTTTATATTAGAATCAATAAGATATCTATCACCTGAACCTTTATTAATTGCAGCGATACTACCCATACCTCTATATTTTTTTAATCTTCTTCCATTAATATCATAAATATATTCACCAGGAGCTTCATCTGTTCCAGCAAGCATAGAACCTAACATTACAGTAGAAGCACCAATTGTTAAGGCTTTGACAATATCACCAGTTGTGCTAATGCCACCATCAGCAATAACTGGTATATCAAACATTTTTGCATATTGAGCAACTTTATATACGGCAGTTGCTTGTGGTCGTCCAACACCGCATATATTTTGAGTGGTGCAAATAGAACCCGAACCCATACCTACTCTTAATGCATCAGCGCCATTATTAATTAATCTTTTTGCTTGGTCATATGTTACTACATTACCACAAATGACATCTATGTGTGATACTTTTTCTTTAATATATTTTAAAGTATCTATTTGAAATTTAGAACATCCTTGTGCAGAATCAATAACAAAAACATCAATATTTAAATTAATAAGTTTATCAATACGTTCAATATCTTTTTTATGAGTACTAACTGCAGCACCAACAAGTAAACTAGTTTTTTCTTTATTATAAGATGCACATGGATAATTGTTTCTTATAATTAAATCTTTACGACAAATTAATGCAATTAAATTATCGTTTTTATCTACAATAGGTAATTTATTTAATTTTCGTTTTTTTATTATAATATGAGCTTGTGATAAATTACAACTTTTATAAATTCCGCAAATAATATCTTTTTTAGGTGTCATAATATTTTTGATTAATGTATCATCATCTTCTAAATCAAAATCTTTTTTAGATACAATACCTATTAGTTTACTACCAAATTTACCGTCTATAGTAATAGGATATCCGTTAAATCCATATTTTTTTTTAGCAAGAATTATATCAGCCACAGTTTGTTCAGGACCTAAAACAATAGGATCATCTATGAAACCATTATTAAAACGTTTTACTTTACGTATTTCATCTAATTGTTCATCAATAGTATTATTACAATGAATTATTCCGATTCCACCTTGTAAAGCTAAATGAATAGCCATATTAGATTCGGTAACAGTATCCATTGGAGAACTAACAAAAGGTAGTTTAAGTATGATATTTTTAGTTAATTTAGTATGAAGTGTTATATCCTGTATAGAATTCTTAATGTAATTAGGTAATATAATTAAATCATTATAAGTATATCCGTAACTAGTCTGTGACGAAAATATTCCATTAGCATGTATTCCATCCATAATTTATATTAGAATAAAAATAATTTTTATTTTTATTTTCTATTTTTATTTTTATTTTCTATTTTTATTTTTCTATCTTTTTCTTTAATAGGAAATGATTGAAGTATTAATAGTAGATTATGGTTCTCAGTATACGCAACTTATATTACATAAATTATTATACGATTTTCAAATAAATGTTCAATTGATAGATATTCAAATATTTAAGCAAATAAATTATAACAAAGATTATCCATATTTGAAGGCAATTATATTATCAGGTGGTCCTAACTCCGTAATAAATGAAAATATAAAATTTTATAGTGCCTTATTTAAAAATATCAATGTATTGGGTATTTGTTACGGTTCACAAATCATTGCAAAATCAGCTAATTGTCAAATAATATCTAATGAAAAATCGCAGTATGGTATTTGTAAAGTAAAACAAACATCTTCAATTATATCAGAATTATTTCATAAAATACCATCTCATTTTCATGTTTGGATGTCACATTATGATTCTATATTATTAGATAAAACAAATTCTGTAATAGATATTTTATTAGTGGATAAAGAAGAAAATCCAGTAATGTGGAAATATAATCAATCATTAGAATTTAAAAACTTAATTGTTGGTGTATTGTTTCATCCAGAAGTAGACGATACAGAGTATGGCTTACAATTAATTAAGAATTTTTTATCAATGTCCCATATTAAAATAAATAGTGACATGGATGTAGGAGAAATAATATTGAATAATGCTACACAAGATATAAAAAAAATAGTAGGAAAAGACCAAGTAGCATTAGCATTATCAGGTGGAGTAGATTCATCAACATTAGCATATTTATTAATAAAAGTAATACCAGAACAAGTAATATTTATCTTAATAGATAATGGTTTAATGAGAGAAGGAGAAATAAATGAAATATTAAATAATTATACAGCGGATATCACAATAAAGCTTAAAGTTATTGATGCGAAAAAAGAGTTTTTAAATGCGTTAAAAGATATAACAGATCCAGAAGAAAAAAGGAAAATAATTGGAAATCTTTTTATTCAAATACTGTCAAACCAAATGAAGAATATAACTTATTTGGCTCAAGGAACGATTTATCCAGATGTTATAGAGTCAGGACAATTACCAAATAGTAAAGTCATTAAATCGCATCATAATGTGGGAGGATTACCATCTTCATTATGTATTAAATTATTAGAACCATTTAGATATTTATTTAAAGATGATATTCGTAAATTAGCGAAATTATTAAACATACCCAAAAAAATAATTGAGAGAAAACCTTTTCCGGGACCAGGACTAGCAATTCGTATATTAGGAGCTATAACAATAGAAAAATTACAAATAATTAAAGAAGTAGATATAATTATGCGTAAAAAAATAGAAGAAAACAAATGTAATATTTGGCAAGCTGCTGCAATATTATTACCTGTTAAAACGGTAGGAGTCATGGGTGATTGTAGAACTTATGAAAATGTGGTAGCATTACGATTTGTAAATAGTATAAATGGTATGACAGCATGTGCAGCACCAATATGTATTAATATACTTATTGATATAGCAACAACTATAACAAACAATGTAAATGGAGTGAGTAGAGTTGTTTATGATTTATCTAGTAAACCACCAGCAACTATTGAATGGGAATAGAAAATATAAATAATGCTATATTTGAATAATTTGATCAATAATGGATAAATTAAACCATTGTGCATTAAATAAATAATCATAGATAGGTTTATGATTTATTAATAATTTATGTTGAATTAAATCATATACAGAATTAAAATAAATATTAGGTAAGTCTTTTAATACTAAGGCATATCCCATGTATATATGTGTTCCTATTTTATTTTCTTTACTTGATTCTTTACTTGATTCTTTACTTGATTCTTTACTTAATTCTTTACTTAATTCTTTACTTAATTCTTTATTTAAATTTTTATTTAAATTTTTACTTAATTCTTTATTAGGAATAAAAATAAAGGTTTTAATATTAAATTTATAAATATATTTGATTTTGTCTGTATGATTAATAATATAATAAAATATATTATACTTATTTGTATGATAATCATAGTTAGAAACATTGAGTGTTTTATAATAATAATCTGTTATATCAATATTTTCTTGTTTTACACCTTTTAACATTTAAAACGCCGACTTATTTATAGATTTTCAAAGTTTTTGCTCTTGATTTCTTCGGTTTATATTTCTCGGTTCTGTTATAACTTCCTTGAAAAAGTTTTTTATATGTCGTTTTTGGAATTTCCTTTATTAGTTTTCTAATATTTTGTTTTAGTTTATCTAATCCAATATCCTTTTGTTTTCGTAATTTACTCTTCAATACGCTAAAATATCCTTCAATAACATTTGTGAAATGTTGAATGTAATATGATTTAAAGATATAATTATTTTATTTTATATATGAAGGATTTTAATGAATGGGTTAATATATGTAATCAAATTCATAATGGAAAATATGAATATATTAAAAAATATAAAAAAGAAAATAGAAAATATTTTTTTATAATTAATTGTAAAACACACGGTTTATTTGAAAAAAATGTATATAATCATACGACAAAAAAACAGGGGTGTCCTAAATGTAGTAAAATAAATAAATTAACAAAAAACATATTTATTGAAAGAGCAAATAGAATTCACAATAATAAATATGATTATACTTTTATTATTTATAAAAATATTGATACAAAAATTAAAATAAAATGTATTAAACACGGATTTTTTTTACAATTACCAAAAAATCATTTATATAATAAACAAGGTTGTCCAAAGTGTTGTAAAAATAAAAAAACAAATACAAGTGAATTTATTATAAAAGCAAATAATATACATTCAAATAAATATGAGTATCTAAAAACAAAATATATTAAAGCAAATAAAAAAATTATTGTTACTTGTAAAATACACGGGGAGTTTAATATTACTCCAAATAATCATCTCAATGGATATGGATGTTATCGTTGTAGTAATATTACAAAAAGTAATGAAGATTTTATAAATAACGCAAAAAAAATACATGGCGAATTATATGATTATTCTAATGTTGAATATAAATCAACACGAATTACAGTTACTATATTATGTAAAATACATGGCGAATTTAAACAAAAACCAAATGACCATTTAAGTGGTTGTGGATGTCAAAAATGTGGAATGGGTTGTTTTTCAAAAAAATCGTTAGAATGGTTAAATAATTTAATGAAAAAAAATAATATTTTTATTCAATGTGCTGGTAATTTGGGTGAATATAAAATAAAGGTTGATAATAAAAAATATTATAAAGTAGATGGATATTGTAAAGAAACGAATACGATTTATGAATTTAATGGTGATTTTTGGCATGGAAACCCAAAATATTTTAAACAAGATGAATTTCACCCAATCATAAAAAAAACATATAAATTATTATATGATAATACTATTCAAAAAGAAAAAGATTTGATTAATATGGGCTATAATTATATAAAAATATGGGAATCCGAATATATTTCAATATAATAATTTATTATCTTTTTGTATTACATCTTTCACATTTTTATTTCTATGAGAACTCGCATTATCCAATACAATTAGTTTATTCTTATATTTTTTGACTATAAATTTATTCAAAAAATTTACTAATCTTACACTATCTATGCCTCCTTTATCATATATTTCATAACCAATAACTCCTTTTGTGCTAATAGCAAATATACCTGTATATTTCTTGAATACTTCTTGGCTATGTGTTTTAATTACACATCTTTTACCAATTGTTTCATAACAATGCTTTCTTACTTCGTATGCGTTCAACGATGTTTCATCAATAGAAATTATATCATCTAACTTGTGCTTCTTTATCGTTTTGTAGAATTCATCTATTTGTTTATTTATGTCTATTGGTTTTTTGTATCGTGTTTTTGGTTCGTGCCTAACTTTCGTTTGTTTCAATGTAATATTATTATCTTTTACAACTCTATAAATTTGCATCTTTGATAATTTTACATCAGGGTATTTTTCTTTTAATTTTTGTAATAAATCATTCATTGTAATTGTTTTAGCCTTTTTGATTTCTTTTTTGATAAATTTAACATATTCTTTTTTTACTTTATATGCTACATATTTTCTTGTTTTTCTTTTTACCGATTTGGTATTCTTAAATTTATCAACCCATCTCATTAAACTTCGTTCGCTACAGCCAAATATTCTACAAGTTTCTTTTTGATTTTTTATTTTTAGATAATGTTTTACAGCAGATAATTTTAAATCTTCGCTTTTATGTGGAGCCATATTACTTATATAATATATATTTAAAAAATAATCATTATAATATAATAACTATGCCTGATAAAAAGAAATTATTAAAATATAAAAAGGAACAACAAGAAGTATTAGAAAAATTATTAAATATTTTAAATTATAATAATGACTATACTTTTTATTTATATGATTTAGATAATAAAATGGAATTACAAGAAAGCATAATTGGTTTGAGTAATGATATAAAAAAATATTATCCAGCAAGTTCTTGTATTGGTGTAAATAATCAAAAATGCAAAAGACCATATTTAAGCATTATTCGTTATATTTTGAAGTTTCATAATAAAGAATTGTATGTTATGGATTTTACAATGAATGTTGAAAATGGAGAAACAACAAGAACGAAAAAATATAAGATTATTTAGGAATATTTATATAATTGCGTTAAATTATATAAAGAAATAATATTTAGTAATTATATAGAGATGAAAAAGCGGAAAAAGAAACCGAAAGATAAAATACGAAAATCTGTATTTGAACCAAAAACACGAGGTAATTTTATTGTAGTGAAAACAAGTTTGAAATCTGTTCTAAAAGATTATGAAACTAATTTTCCTATTGTAAATAATTTAGTTTTAGAATGTAATGAAATTGTAATTAGAACCTATCAGTTTATACGATTGTTCATTTTACATAAATATTATAAGAATGAAACTATACCTAAATTAGATAAGGATACAATATTATATTTTATTCGTGTTGGTGGTATTAGAGATAAACGAGGAAAAACAGCAACGAATAAAGTATTTGAAAAAGAACTAATTGATTTTTATAAAACAGAATATCAACCTTGTATCAATAAACCAAAATATAATTTGAAAAACAAATCATACATTACGCCTTATTTAGCACAACAAATACAAACATCGTTTAACAATAATCTAAAAGAACATTTTATTACTCGTATGCGTAGGTTTATGAATGTAATGAAACCCGATGATGATATGGATAAAAAAGATTTCAACAAAATTAAAAATTTAATATTACTTGATAAGATGGATAAAATACCAGAAAATTATAAATTATGGAGTGAAAATATAAAGAATAATTATTTGCCAAAAGAATACGAAAAATGTTATGGTTATGATGTGAAAGTAAGGCCAGAAAAGTATTTGTTTTACACTATCAAAATGAATGAAACAATAGAAAAGTTAAACAATGCTATTAGAAATAATAATGATTTAACAGAAGAAGATAAGAGATGTAAAATAAAAAAGTTATTCCAACCAATACCATTGCGAAATACAATTATACCATCTTACATTACAATAGATACAAATGTTATTTTATCATTATTCAAAAATAAAGGCGAAAGTCAAATGAATAAGAAAACTAAAAAATACAAAAATCATATATGGGATAAAATATTTAAGACCAATAAAAAAGTTATGAAAATGAATGATTATGAATACAAAACAATACTAACTGATGGTATAGGTGTGTCTATTTGTTTTCAAAAAAGCGGTAAAAGATACAAGGAGAATAAAAATATTGATGAAGACAATGATGTATATATTGATGAATTATGTAATGAAGATTTAGAATTGTGTAAATCCAAAAAAATTGTGAGTTTAGATCCAGGAAAATGCAGTTTAGTATTTATGCTTGATGAAAATAAAACAAAATTAAGATATACTTGTTGTCAGCGTCGTATGGAAAGTTTAAGGAAACGAGGTAATAAAATTATTTTACGAGAAAAACAGAAAAATAAAATTATTGAGGAAGAAATGAAATTATCATCTTACAATTGTAAATCAGTTAATTATAATGAATTCAAAAAATACATAACTAAAAAAACAAAGTTAAATGATACGGTTAGAGGATTTTATGAGAAGGAACTTTACAGAAAATTAAAATGGAGAACTTGGATATATCAAAGAAAAAGCGAAGATAAATTTTTAAATCGTATTGAAGAAACTTATGGAAATAAAGAAGATTTACTATTATGTTATGGTAATTGGAGTAATAATAAACAAATGAAATACATTATGCCTACGAAAGGAGTAGGTTTAAGAAGAGTGATACAAAAGAAATTTAGTGTCGTGTTGGTTGATGAATTTAGAACATCTAAATTATGTAGTCATTGTAATTGTGAATTAGAACATTACAATAATCTTCATAGGGTATTAGTATGTCGTGGTTGTAAAAGTAGTGGCTCAGAAAGCAAAAATACTACATTTATGAACCGAGATATGAACGCCTGTATGAATATGCTACATATATCCAAAAGTTGGATACAATCAAAAATGCGACCAGAACAATTTTGTAGAACTTCAAACCCTGACTTTTCTTTTGAAAAGGTAAAACGGGGTTCATCCGTTGTTTTTACTTGAAGGTAATACTTCAAACCTTATAATATTTTTTTTGCTGACTAAGTCGGCGTTTTAAATGTTAAAAGGTGTAAAATAATTATATTTAAAATGAAAATTACCTTGTTTATGAATATGAAAAGATAATGATTTTAGTTTCTGATAAGTATGTAATGTATCAATATTATAAATTATGTCATGAAATTTTGACTTGATAAGAGAAGCGTCATCGTAATGACTAGATATTAATTTATCAACACACATGTTCTTTAAGGACATAACACCTAATGATAAGTTAAACGCCATAGTTATAATGGGAATATTACCATTTAGTTAGGTATTATAGTTATTGTTTTGGACGAGTAGTTTGTTAATAATGGTTGAATAGTTGTATTGAATTATCACAAGATATTTATACGCTAATTAATAATATATTTTTCAATTTATTTTAAATCATAAAAATATATACTTAGATATGTGAAAGTAAAAACATACAAAAAAATATAAAGTTTACAATTATTAATGAAAAATATAAAGTTTAGTAAATTTCAAAAACCTCTCGTTTGGGAAGAAATAAGAAAGTATCATCGTAATCCACCTGATTATGTGTTGTGTAGAGAGAAAAAGGTAATAATAAGTTATCAGCGATTTATTGATGAATTAATAGAAAAAAATTTGGATATGAATAATGAGATGTTAAATAGGTTGTTTTCAGATGATACAATAAAATGTTCACTTCAAATCAATAATTTTCCATATTGGTGTGAAGGTGCTAAACATTATGTATTATGGTTTCATCCAGCATCTAATGATGAATTTCCTGAGAATTTAAATAAAATAGATTCTTCATTTGTAGAACATATTGTAAGAGATAAATACAAACTAAATGAATATATATTTTATGAAAATTATTATAAGCATAGGTCGGTTAATGGATTAAAACATTTACATATATTTATTAAAACATCTATAGAAACAGAACTTTAATTTTTACGTTTGTTAGTTTTACGTTTGTTAGTTTTACGTTTGTTAGTTTTGCGTTTGTTAGTTTTGCGTTTGTTAGTTTTACGTTTGTTAGTTTTGCCTCCATAAAGATCATGTCCTTCTTCACGAGGTCCTTGTGAACGACCCTTTGGTTGTCTTCTAACTGGTTCAACATCACTAAAATATACAGAACCTGCTGAATAACAATTACCATTTTTTGAAGAATTATAAATGCCATCATATGCATCAGATAATAAAAAATTAATAGGTTGTCTTATATAATCGCCTGGAACCATTTTTCTAATAAAAGTACTAGTAAATTTATTAACAGTAGGTATAATTTTATGAGATTTTGGTGCTATTTTTTTTCTTAATACTTCATATTTAAATAATTTCGCTAGCAAAACTCTTCTTTCTCCGTTATCTCTATGAATCGTGGCTTCGCATAAATCCATTAAATATCTAGATAAGTCTACAAAATCAGAAAATTTCTCATTGGTATCTAAAATAAGAGGATTGACAAGAGCAATAGGTGTTACAATTTCATTAGAACGAGTATCTGCTCCTGGTATTATACCTGTAATTGGATCACGAATTAAACCATAAATACCGGAACCTAATCCATGACTCTGATTCATACTTAACATAATTCTACCAGTCATACTATTTCTTTCTTTGACAATATATTCTGCAGATGATAGTGGTGTAGTTTGTGGACGAAAATTATATATAATATAATAAAGTTGATTATTACTCATTATATATTATAATAAGATATAATGAATTAAAAATTAAGACTTAAGACTTAAGACTTTCGGGATAAGCCGCAGAATAAGGAATAAAATTAAATGCTGCATTTGATGGTGGTTTATAAAGAATATATAAATATTGATATTCATATTGTACATGAAGTAAATCTATTTTTCCCTTAAAAATAAATCCATTATTAGCAGCAAGAGATAAGATTTCTTTTTGGGGTTCCATATATAATGTGTGTGTATTCTTTCTTACATTTCCAGTTTTATCATCTTTAAAGGTTTCTTCAAAAGAACCATGGTTTGTATCTTTATCTAAATTAAATTTTGCTTTATATTGAAAATCAACAAATTTAATATTAGAATTAGTAATACGTTTTTTGGCATATTTTTGAGGAGAAACAAGAAATAAGGGGTCAGCAGCAGGAACAATAGGGTCAAACATATTACGATTAACAAGATGAATAACTAAAAATCCTCCTGGTTTTAACCATGAATAACAATTTTTAAAGAATGTCATTTTATCTTTGATGTAATAAATAGTAAAATATAAACAAAGAATATCACTAAAAGAGTTTGGTTTATAGGACATAGCTTTAAGAGCATCCATTTGTTCAAATTTACATTTAGGGTCATTTTCCTGAGCTTGTTTAATCATAGACAATGATCTATCAATACCGATTACGTTAGGAATACCTTCTTTTCTTAATAAACTAACATGATGTCCTGTTCCACATCCAATATCTAAAACAACAGATTTATCAGACATATTGGTTAATTTCATAATTTGATTAATTTCATAATAATTTTTAGTTTCATTATAAAGTAAATCATCATAAACACCAGAATAAAATGGGTCAAATAATTCCTTATTGTCTTTTTCAATAAACTTTTTTTTCTGTGTAAATCCCTCTTTTACTAAACTTGTAGAAGCATATTTTCTTAAATATTGCCCTATTTGATACAATACTGAAATAACAATAATAGTAATAAGTATTTTAATACTCATATTAAATTTCTTCATATATGTATTAATGTAATATTTTTTGTATAAAAAAATAATATATAGAATATGAATGAAATAAACGATATACGAAAAGAAAGTGATTTTAAAGGAATTACATTTTCAAAATTCAAAGTATCGGAAGTAAAAAAAGAATTACTAAATAATATATTACATGGAAAAATAGAAAATGCTTGTTATTGGTTAGCAGAATTATTATGTGCAGGTCATTTTATAGATATATGGAATAGTATATTACTTGTGATGAGTCAACGTATTCATTTAGGTAATATAAAATTACCTATTTATTTAGAAATGCGGTATCAAGAATTTCGTGATATAGTTCAAAATGGATATATTGATAATGAAATACGAATGAGAAATAATGTAAAAATCCGTTTATTATTTGCAGAAATAATTGCTATTTTGTCAATGTCTAATAAGAAACATAATTTGGAGAGAATAAAAATAAAACCAGAAGAATTTATTATAACAGAATTAACTAGTAAATTAAGAGCGGATCATGTGAATTATGCAAGAAGTATTTATAAGCAGGAAGATCCTAAAGAACTATTTATTGCTATTAATGAATTACAATATCATCTTTCTGAAAACTCACAAAATATGTATAATGCATGTTATTGGATAGAATGGATATTGTATTTTGAAACCATGTGTAAAAAGAAAAAGGAAAAATGTATTGCTGGGCGTCGTAGTTTTGTTAATGTAGATGATAAATCACAAAAAGATATTGTATGGATTATTTGGGAAGGTATTATGTATGAGTCTAAAAAGAGACCAAAAATAATACAAAATTGTATAAATGCTTTATTAAATCTATTTACCATTAGATACACTCAAGCAGTTAAAAGGGGGCGAATATACATTATATATTTTTCAGTAGCTTTACTAACTGAAATGATTAATTATAATCAAGAACTCATTACTAATAAATCTAAATTAGAAATAATAAAACAAAAGAATAATCTTATATTTAAGGAAATCAAAAAGAATGAAATAACACCTAAAATAGATTATTTATTTAAAGGTAAAGAATCAACATCATTAGAAAAAAGTATTAGTAAAATAGAAAAAATGAATAGTATATTATTTTTTTCCAAATGATTTTCTTTATTATTTACTCTCTTTATCATTTACTTTCTTTATCATTTACTTTCTTTATAATTTTTTAATGAGTTTAGTAGCTATTTTAGTAATATAAGTGGATGATGCAAATAATATACCACCCCATAATGTATCAATAATAACAGTCATATAACTCCAATTTTTAAAAATTGCCTTAGATGTTAATTCATAAACAGCATAGATAGATAAACCTAAATAAAACGCATCAGTAACAGAAGCCTTCTTTTTAATAATGAAATAATAAAGTGCAAAAGAGAGAAACATATAGGTAGCAATAGTGGCAGTCATATTTAGTTGGATATCTTCTCCTTGAATTTTTTTTATTTGTTTATTAAAATAATTCTTAATTAAGGATAAATAAACAGAATCAAGTGCTAATAAACTAATACCGGATATTAAATAATCCATTATATACTTAATAAAGAAAATATCAAATTATATATATATAATGGAATTTTATAAATCATTAGTCATGTTTTTATTACCATATGTAATTATATTGTATTTAGGAATTAGATTATTAGGGTTATCTTCATTCTTTCTTCTCTCCTCTGTAGCACTATTTTTAGATTATACAATGCGAGGAAATCAATCTGTTACAACAGAATTTATGGGTTATTTACTTCAAATCTATGAATTATTTATTCAAAAAGAAAAAGTAGAAGAAAAGGTGAATGAACAAGAAGAAAAGAAAATTCTCAGTGATTTAGAAAAAGCATTATTAGGAAAATCCAATTCAAAGAATGATTATGACCCTTATAGTGAAGAAAGAGGTAAATCAGGATATTGTTATATTGGAACCGATGATAACTTTCGCAGTTGTATTAAAGTAGGTGACAATAGTATTTGTATGTCTGAAGATATTTTTCCAACTATGGATATTTGCATAAATCCTAATTTACGTCAATAAGTATTTAAATAATTCATCATAGTAATTATTTAAATGCAGAGTAAAGAAACATCAACAATTAGTCGTATGGTATTTAGAATATGTTTGGCTTGATAATAATGACTTATTTCGGTCAAAAATCAGAGTATGTGCACTTCCTCAAAAGTATGCTTTACACCTTTGGACATTTAAAACGCTGATTTAAAAATTATATATATACAAATAAATGTAAATAATTTATATGATTATATTAGATAAAACAAAACACAACAACATTTTTTTATATTATTATTATATAATAATGAATTCCGAATTTTTAGGACACTTGGGTTTATCAGCAAAAACAATTGCTATTTTAGTAATTTTATTTTTAGATTTTACAAAAAAAATACACCTACCATTGTTTGTTATTTTGTTTTTAGCATTTAGTGGATTAATTTTAGGATTTATTCATCAATTACATGAAAAAAAAGAAGAACCAATATATGATTATCACTATCATAATTTAATAATAGGCGTATTTAGTATTTTTTTATTATCAAAAAGATTAATGTCAAAAAGATTAATGTAGAATCTTATGTTCGCATTTTTTTACATTTTTGTATTTTTTTTAGCGCCAAAGTCGGCGTTTTAAATGTTCAAAGGTGTAAAAGATATTCCTTTATGGAATTATGATGGAAGTTCAACAGGACAAGCAGAATGTAAAAATAGTGAACTGCTATTAAAACCGTGTGCATTATTTATACTATATAATATATAATATATAATATATAATATATATTTATAATATATAAATATGAACATGAACATGACTAATGTGGCTAAATCACTAATTACTATAGCAATATTAATGCAATTGTATCAGTTAAGAACGAATAAAAACATTTCTTCAAATGCCTTTTTTATTTATGCTTTAGGTTCTTATATGATGGCATATAACTATTATATGGAATACAATAAACAATACACGGATAGAGTATTATTTAGGGTATTTAACTCAACCATGTTATTATCAATAGCCATTTTATCACGATAAAATATTTTATAGATATAGTATATAAATATGATTATGAATTTAGGTAACTTATCTAGAATACTTATTACAATCGCAATATTAATGCAAGTATATCACTTTAAAAGAAACAAAAACATTTCTTCAAATGCCTTTTTTATTTATGCGTTTGCTTCTTATATGATGACATATAACTATTATATGGAAGACAATAAACAATACTCTGATAGAGCGATAATTAAAATATTTAACTCAACCATGTTATTATTAATAGCCATTATATCGCGGTAAAATAAAATATTTGCAACAACTGTATTATAAAAAAGGATTAATAAGTTCTAATAATGTTTTATTGTCATACTTTTCTCTCTTTTTATTAAAACAAATAGCCAATTTAAATTCATTGTGTTGGCATTCCATTATAAAAGTATACATTCTATAGGTCTTTAATAATTTTCTTAATCCAATAAGATTAAAAATATTTTGTGAAGAATCGTTGAAAGGTTGAATTATAAGTTTGTCGTTTCTCTCTGCTTCATCAATAGAATAGTACTCAAATAAACTGGATTGATAAGGAATAATTGTTTGATCAATGGGAGAACCCGCAAGAATAAAATAATCCAAAATTTCCATATTTTCTTTGTACTTTTCATCTTCTTCATGAAATTTTTCATTATTGATAAAAGATAGAAACGTATTCTTATCTAAGTAATAATTATAATTAAAGGGATCCTTTAAATATCCTGAAAAGGAGAGAAAAGGAAAAGAAGGAACTAATTTATTATAAATTCCCATGTGTGGCGTTACCCATGTTATTAAACTGTGAACGGTTTTAATATCATGTGAATATTTTTCAACATAACATCGTGCAAGTAGACCACCTTGACTAATTCCTAATAAGTTTATTTTAGTCTCTTTTATTTCTAATGCTTTTATTTCATTAGCCAATTCTAAACATTGTTTATTCATATCTTGATTTAAACTGGTCCATTTTCCATTACCGATTTCTATAATATAATTATCGTGACCACGAAGTGAAAGATTTTCACTTAATTCATTTAATTGTCCTTCATTGCTGAGAATACCATGAATAAGAAGAGTAGGATAAGAATGATATAAGTGTACTGAATTAAATAATAGTAATACAATAACTGCAGATAATGTAGTAAAAATAGAAAACATAATTATATATAAATAACACGCAATGTTTATATTATCTATGGAATATAATTTAGAATAATATATTAGAATATAAATATGGAAATAACTATTCATGGAAAAGTATATAATTTAAAAAATTATAAACATCCGGGTGGTAATGAAATCTTAAAACTATGTGAAAATGAGAATGATTGTACTGCATTATTTGAATCTTATCATGCATTTTCAGATATGAAGAAAATAAAAATGACTATGAAAAAATATGAAAAAAGAGATTCTCATACTAAAAATGAATTCTCGTTTAAACCCGATGGATTCTATTATACTTGCAAAAAACGTGTGAATAAATTATTTACAAATAAGAAATCTATAAAGGCAAATATTGAGTGGTATAAGACAGTATTATGTTCAATATTTTTATTCATTATGTTTCAGTTTTTTGTATTGTTTTTTCAAACAGGAATTATTAAGTGTATCATGAGTATTGGTTCTGGTATAACATTAGTGTCTATCGGATACAATATATTACATGATGGTTCACATTATGGTATATCACAATATGTTTTTATTAACAATATATTATCACGAATTATTCAAGGAATGTGTTTATGGAATCATACGTTATGGTCATATCATCATTGTATAAGACATCATCAATATACAGGTGATATAGAAAAGGATCCAGATATGATAAATTCTAGACCATTTTTACGAAAATCTAAACAAATACGTCCAAGAAAATCAGAATTCACCAAGATATTATTATCCTTTAAAACAGTACTTTTCAATACAATTTATCCCGGAACCGCGTTAGGGCAAACTATTATGTATCATGTCTATTGGATAAATTATAGAAAATTATGGAAAATGGATTTACCTAAACATTTTGGTGGTTTATGGGATATATTTCAATATATTATTAGTTTTTGTTTCGTCATCTTTGAGTTATGTTATGGTGGACTATTATATTTTTATTTACATTTAGTTGGAATGAATATAGGATATTTTATTGGTTCAGCACCAGACCATGACATGTATCCTAATCATTTGCAGATAGAAGAACATAATAAAGAACAATCAGAACAATCAGAACAATCAGAACAATATATAATTAAAGATTGGGGAGAGATACAAGTAAAACACTCAGGTAATTTTATGTCTAATTATCCATTATTTACACGTTTTTATGGTGGTATTAATTATCAAATAGAACATCATTTATTTCCCACTCTTAATAATCATAAATTAGTAGAAATCAGTTCAATTGTGAAAGAATGCTGCAAAGAATTTAATATTCCTTATGTATGCATTGATAATCCAATAGATGTATTTAAACAAGTATGTAAAAGTTATTATGATGTTCATTCAAATAAATTACATATGAGAAATCATTAGTGAATAAAATAATTTTGTTAAAGAAAATTTGTAATTTTACAGTATAATATTTAAATTACTATAATTTAAATATTAAATATGAATAAATACATATAACATAATGAATTTTAAAGATGGTAAAAATTCTTTATCCGCAAAAGCTTAGGAACCATTTTTCAATAAAATTGAAAAAGAAATTTATACAAAAGATAGAATTTTTTGTGGAAAAACAATGTGTAAAGAATCAGAAATAGTACCAGGTCAAAATGGTGTTTTTGCTAGAGAAAACTTAATAAAAGGGGAATGCTTTGAATGGGGAATAGCAGTTATTATTAATAATTATGATATAAATGCGACTGAATTATTGTATATTTGGGATTCTAATAATAAAAAAACCTCTGCTACTTTATCTGGATGTGCTTTATTCTACAATACACTTGGAGATAACTCCAATGTTCGTTGTGTTCCCTACCACAATGAAAATAGATATGAAATGTATGCTCTTATGGATATTCCAAAAGGGACAGAACTTACTATTAGATATGATTCTATGAATTGGAGAGAAACCTTCAAAGAACTAAATAATGTAATTAGAAATAAGGATAATTAATGTATTATAGAAATATACTAATACATTAAATAAGTGTTATCGTTCGTTATTGTTATTTATCATTCGTTATTGTTATTTATCATTCGTTATTGTTATTTGTTATTTGTTATTCGTTATGGTTATTTGTTATTGTTCGTTATAATTATTTATTCAAGTTAAATAGATTATTAAAATACCATCGTAGAGAGAAATAAGGAGGAAATACTTTAATACTTCTGTTCATACTAAGATCTGGACCATCATTAGATAATTTTAATATATCCATAGATGAAAGAGCATAATCATAATATTTAAGCTGAGAAAGATATCCTGAATAGCCACCATTCATATTAACATAAATATTACCATAGTTTTGTTTTGCTACATCAGAGAGAACATGACGAAGAGCTACATTACCATTAATATAAACATCTACATTTCTACCTTCAAGACGAATAACAACATTAATCCATTTATTGAGAGGAACATCATCAATAATGATTTCTTCATTGATGTTTGTAAATGTATTCATAATAAGTACAAGTGCATTCTTATTAGGATGAACATAAAGACCAGGAGCATTATTAGGAAAATTTAAACCCATAGATTCAGGATTTTGAAAGTTAATATTATCATTTCCTTTATGGAAAATATGTTTGTATTGTCCTTTCATGTATTGTAAATCATCAATATATAACCATACAGAATATGTAAATTCCATACCCTCAGCTTGATTGCGTGAACGTAATACAGGAATAGAATGTGCCTTATTAGGATTTTGTGTAATAATCATTGTTTGTTTAGCATCTTTCATACCACTAACTAATGTTGGTGTATTAGAAGGTGTAAGATAATGAGTAATAATTCCTACACCAATACGTAGAAGAAACATAAATACGATTAATACAAGTAATAAAAATGATACTTTGGCAACAAGACTATTTGAATCTAAAAAATTTTGTGTGCCTGTTACATATTTGGAACTTTGAAAGTTTACTATATTTGTATTAATACGTTTAATTAAATCACTAGTTGAACTTTTCATACCAGAAGTTATTGTTGCATAACTCATCTTATATATTATGAATAAGAAAATTAGAGTTCAAAACTATTAAGTTCCTTATTGTTTTCAAGAAAAGCAATCTTTATTCTATATTTATTAATTAATCCTCCTAAAGAAGAAAGGATACCCCCTCCTCCAAATCCATCTTTATAGATATCATAAGCTTCACTAGGATTAATTGCATAATTTAAATAACGAAAGTTAGCTGTATTTCCAGAAAAACCACCATCAGGTGTAAGTAAAACACTTGAACTAGATACTACTTTAGGCACACCAGGTAGAATACATGTACGAACTAATTTACCATCTAAATATAAATCAAGAGCACGATTATTAATTGTCATAATAAGATTAGTCCATGTTTGAAGTGGTACATTATTTAATGTACAAGTGTGTATTTGAGCTTGTTGTGACTCTTTACTTGGATAAACCGCTAAAGAAACATTTACATTGTTAAGTGATGGAGTTAAAATAACAGATGGTGCAGGGTCGTTATTATTATCGGTACGTCCAAAAATGATTTTAGGTTCGCCAAAACGATAATTCCAATCTTTTACATAAAACCAAATAGAATATGTATAATTAGTGTTAATGCTTGAAGCAAAATCCTTGGCACTGATGATTTTCATAGTAGTCGCATCTCTTACACTTCGCGATAACTTACTTTCTCGGTTATCTTCAAATAAATAAGAATACATTAAAACCACAACGATGGTGAGAATAACAAAAATGAGAATATTTCGCCCACTTAATGATGACGCATTTATATTACCACCAAATAAAAAGGAATATGTGGTAAGCAATATAATCATGATACCTAATCCAATCATTATACTTTCGATCTTCATAATATATTATTAATTTAGATAATATATTACAAATAAGGCTTATTTTTTAATAACTTATAGTTTTCTTGAATATTACTATAAGAAAATACATTTGGATAATACATAATATTTCCTATTCCTCCAATCATTCCTTTTTCTAAATCATTTTGATGACCTGTTTCTAATGTTTCATAATTCATAAATGGAACTATATTTTCTTCAGTAGCTACTAATTTACCATTGATAAATATATCTACATTACCTCGGTCATATGTTACTACTATATTATTCCATTTTTGTAATTCCACCTTTCCTTTATATACTTCTACTAAATTATTCTTTCCTTGTAACATCATTATTCTTACTTTTCTCTCCATTGGATTAAAAAGAATGAGCGGTTTATTACCATAATTAAAAATAGGTGTATATTTATTTATATTTGATGGAGATTGATTAAAGAATGTCCAAAATGATATAGTATAATGATAATCAAAATCATCTGATTTGGTAAGTTCATGATGAGTTGTATGTGTCACCTTTTTATTTAAATTTATTGGTTTGTTTAATACTTGTTTTCCTTTGTAAGTAAAATACTTATATTGTAAATATGGAAAACTGAAATACATAACAATAACAACAAGTTCTACCATAATTAATTTATAGATGTAACTTGGTACGGAAGATGTTGTTATATTTTTAATGAAAGATGAAATATCGTTGACTAATTTAACAAATATATTATTCTCTCCAATAAAGTATTTTTCAAGTATATATTTATAGAACAAATAAGACAATGAAACAATAATGATGGAATAAACTATGAAATTAACTAAATCAGCTACGGAACTTACATGAGTAAATATATAGGTAACTAATAAAATAACAGCAAATAAGAATATAAATAGATAAATGTATTCTCTTGCTGCTTTTAATTGTTTTTGAGCTTCGTTTGTACCTTGAAATAAATTCATAAAACCATACATAAAAACGATGAGTAAGTAAAATAAGGTAATAATTAGAAAACTATTAGAAAAATATGTATAGTTAGTAATAGGATAAATATAAATAAAAATATAAGAAACAATGAGATATAAAATAGTTAAACTAGTGATATTGTATAAGTTATGTTGGTCTGTTTTAAATAACATGATTTTTGAATAAAGAAAATATAAATGTTTATAAATGTCATTAAAGAATAGCTTTATCTTATCTAATAACTCCATTATATAATACCTTAGAAGAAATTAATTCAATCGTGTCATCATGGTTTTTTTACCATGACAATTGCGACATAAAGCTACTAAATTATTAACACTATTATCTCCACCATGTTGTAATTCAATAACATGATCTACTTCAAATGTGGCGTCTAATTGATTTTTACAATGTTTGCAATTCCAATTTTGTTGAGAAGCTATAAATTTTTTCTTAGTTTCGCTAACAGAACGTTTTACCTTATCGTTGCTTTGTTGTATATTAGATTGTTGTTTCTGTGTAGAATATTGATTTGGATTATTAGGTGGTCTTTGAACACCAGCATTCATTTTTTGAATAGGATTATCAGAGGAATTATTAAATAATGGTAAAAGGAGTTTGCTTGTATTTCTATCAATAGGCATAGATTTTATAAGATCATTCGCATGTAACAAGAAATTTTTAGATTCTCCTGGATTCTTTCTAAAAAATAAAATGAGAGATAACCCAATAAATCCAATGGTTATCATTTTCATATATTTTTGTCCAATTTTAAACATTTTAGTATATTTATTATCATGATAAGTATTTAATATTAAAAATCCAGTAATAATTATGATTAAAAATTCTGATCTCATATATTAAAAGCAAGGATATTTATTTATGATATAAGAAAATAATTAAACCAATAAAAGCCATAATAACAACAAATTTATATGTATCTTTATTATCCGATTTTTTATCTTTAATCTTATAATGCTGATAGTAAGTTTCTAAATATTTTTCATAATTGACTGATTCTATATTTAAGTGGATATTCATTTGATTATTAATATAATGTACCCATTTCGCAAAAGAGGCTTGTGAGTCCAAATAAGGGCTTACTGGTGATGTATCTAATAAGTCACAAAATTTCTTTTTTAATTGTGGATTTGGAATAAAAAGTGGTATATTTTGAACAAAATTATAATATTTTTTTTTAATAACATCATTTGGTTTTAATGGATAAATAAGAGAAATTGTTTGTAAAAAAAACCAAAAATGTGGTCCCCATATTTCTGGATTTAATTCCATATACAAGTAATTAATATAAAAACATTTATATTAATACATATAATGAAACGTAATTGTAAATTGCCCATAGTAAGTATAGGATTAATACCATTTACTATCATAAATAATAAAATAAAATATTTGATGATTAGACGAAAAGATTCGGTTGGATATATTGATTTTCTAAGAGGCAAATATATGCTTTATAATAAACAATTTATTATAAAGTTACTTAATGTCATGACAAAAAATGAAAAAGAAAAGTTATTAAATATAGAATTTAAAGATCTATGGCGTCAATTATGGGGAGAAGATATAAATATACAATATCGTAGTGAAGAAAAGATATCTAATGATAAAATTAGACAGTTAAAAGAGGGAATACATGTAAATGGAGTTACATTTGATTTACAGGATTGTATAGATGAAAGTAATACTTTATTTGAGGAAACAGAATGGGGATTTCCAAAAGGTAGAAAAAATTATCAAGAAAAAGATTTAGCTTGTGCTATTCGTGAATTTGAGGAAGAAACAGGAATTCACAAAGATAAAATCAATATCATTAATAATATTTATCCTTTTGAAGAAATATTTATTGGGTCTAATTACAAAGCCTATAAGCATAAATATTTTCTGACATATATTAAGGATAGTAATATATCATTAGAATATTTTCAATCTACTGAAGTAAGTAAATTGGAATGGAAAAAAATAAAGGAATGTTTAGAATGTATTAGACCATATCATATAGAGAAAAAAAATGTCATAAAAAATGTAGATAAAGTATTAAATTCATTAAGATTAATCTCATGATATATTAATGACTACTAAATCAAAAGATAAAGGAGAAAAACAAGATTTAGAAGAACTAAGAGAGGAATATAAGAATTTATCTGATGAAGACATTGATTTAGATAATACATTATATAAAAATATTTTAAATCAATTAGAGATTTTGGATAAAGCACAAATTCAAGAAGAAACAGAATTCAATTACTTATATCCTAATTTAAATGATTCTATGTTTAATGTAAAAATAGCTGAAAAACAGGAATTTCATGAATTAAAAACGGAAAGTAAGGTTTACAATGTAAAGAAACGTTCTGATGAACTTTGTAATGTTTCAGGCAATAAAGAATTTGAATTGCTTCCTCATCAACTTTTTATTCATAATTATCTTTCTTTTCAAACACCCTATAATAGTTTACTTCTTTATCACGGATTAGGAACAGGAAAAACTTGTTCTGCTATTACCGTTTGTGAAGAAATGCGTGATTATCTTAATCAATTAGGAGTAACAAAACGCATAATTATAGTAGCATCACTCAATGTTCAAGATAACTTCCGTCTTGAACTCTTTGATAAACGCAAATTACAAAATATTAATGGCATTTGGAACTTAAACGCATGTTCTGGAAATAAGTATTTGAAAGAAATTAATCCAATGAATATGAAAGGGATAAGTAAAAAGGATGTCATACGACAAGTGAATCGTATTATAAATCAGAATTATCTTTTTTTAGGACATGAACAATTTTCTAATTATATTGAAAAACTGTACGATTCTACAAAGAAGAATAATATCAATAAGGAATTCTCTAATCGTCTTATTGTCATTGATGAAATTCATAATATACGAACTACGCGTGATAGTTCAAACAAAAGGAGTGTTAATAATTTATTAAATTTAGTAAAACATACTGATAATTTAAAATTACTTCTTCTTTCGGCAACTCCTATGTTTAATAGTCAAGAAGAAATCATATGGTTATTAAATCTTATGAATCTTAATGATAAACGTTCAGATATTAAAGTGTCTGATGTTTTTGATAAAGATGGATTCTTAATTCGTGATGAAGAAGGGAGAGAAATAGGAAAAGAACTTCTTATTCGTAAGGCTACCGGATATATTTCTTATCTAAGAGGAGAGAACCCTTATACATTTCCTTATCGTATACTTCCTAGTATGTTTATGGTTGAACATACATTAAGAAACTACATACAACCACGCTTACAACTGAATAATGCTATTATTTTACAACCTATTGACTACTTAGACCTTTGTATTACAACTATAGGTAATTATCAAAATAAAGGATATGAATATATTCTTCAACATAATATTGATAAACTTCCAAAAGATGATAATGGAGAGAAAGGGTTAGGATATCAAGTTCTTAATGCTCCATTACAAGCTCTCAATATTGTTTTTCCTTATGATAAATTAGATAAGAATGAAGAATTTGCTTATGAAGAACTCATTGGAAAACGAGGATTAAATCGCGTTATGATATATAATACAACAACAAAAAACGAATTTTTATATAATGATGAAATTTTGGAAACATATGGACCTATTTTCTCTCTAAATCTCATTGGAAATTATAGTTCAAAGATTAAATTTATTTGTGAATCTATTAAAAACTCTGAAGGTATTGTTCTTATTTATTCTCAGTATATTGATGGTGGTTGTATTCCTATGGCTTTAGCATTAGAAGAAATGGGTATTCATCGTTTAAAAAATCGGAATCTCTTTAAAACAAAGAGAACATCCACTATAGGTAACTATATTATGATTACTGGTGATAATCTACTTTCACCACAAAATAAAGAAGAAATAGATATTGCAACAGCAAATAATAATAAAAATGGAGAGAAAGTGAAGGTTATTATAATATCTGAAGCGGGTTCAGAAGGTATTAATTTGCAAAATATTCGCCAAATACATATTATTGATCCTTGGTATAATCTCAGTCGTATTGAACAAATTATTGGTCGTGGTGTTCGTAATTGTAGTCATAAATTACTTCCTTTTGAACAACGTAATATTGAGATATACATGTATGGTACTCAATTGAAAAATACAGAAATGGAATCAGCAGATATGTATGTTTATAGATTAGCGGAGAGAAAAGCAATTAAAATAGGTCAAATATCTCGTATACTTAAAGAAACCAGTGTTGATTGTCTATTAGGAAAAAATGTTCTTACTGAAAGTATTATGAACCAAACAGTAAAACTAAAATTATCTACAGGAATAACAATTAATTATAAAGTAGGCGATAAACCTTTTTCATTTGTATGTGATTATTTAGAAACATGTGAATATCAATGCAAACCCAATAAAGATATTACTAAGGTAGATATTACAACTTATAATGAAACATTCTTTGAATTAAATATTAATGTCATTACAAATAAAATAAAAAATTTGTTTAAAGATGGATATGTTTTCACCAAAAAAGATATTATAAGACGACTCAATTATCATAAAGAATATCCATTGACACAAATTAATACCGCTTTAACAAAATTAGTAACAAATTCAACTGAATATGTATTTGATCATTTAGAGAGAAGAGGTAATTTAGTTAATATTGGAGAATATTACATGTTTCAACCCATTGAATTGAATAATGAAAATATTTCTTATTATGATCGTAGTCATCCTGTTGCATTTAAAAATAAAATTCTTGATATTAAACTTCCTAAAAAATTTAAAGTTATTGAAGACGTTAATGTAATAGATATTATTAAAACTCATATCAAAAATGCACAAAAAACACATAATCTTAAAACGGGACGTAAAGAAATAGAATGGTATAAAGTTGCTGGAAATCAAAAAAATTTAATTCTTAAATATATGTCAGAAATTGATTATACAAATATGATTATAGAACATATTTTAGATACATTAGAATTTAATCATAAGCTTCAAATATATAATTATATCTTTGGTAAATCTAAATTAACTATTCTTGAAGCTAATATTAAAAAACAAATGGAGAGAAATATTATAGATTTAGATAATAACAAATATATTCTTATAGGTGACGTTAAAGAAAATGTTATTAAATATTTCGTATTAAATGATAAAAAATTTGAAAAAGCAACACATACACAAATAGAAACATTACTCAAATACTTAATAAAAAATCGGAAGACGGATTATAATAATATCATTGGTTTAATGGATAATTTTAAAAATAGTTATGTAATATTTAAATTTAAAAATACGACAAATCCAAAAGATAAAGGAGCGCGTTGTGATCAAAAGGGAAAATTAACTATTTTACGATTATTAAATGATATAGTAGGAGATGAAACTTATACTTATGATAATACAAAAGATATTACTAATTCAAAAGATATATGTGTATTAATAGAAGTTATACTGCGTTATTTTGATAGTATTAAAAAAAATAATAAATTTTGGTTTATTAATTTTGAAAATACATTATTAGATAAAAAAATAAAAAAATAAAAAAATAAACATAAAAATAAAAATAAACATAAAAATAAAAATAAACATAAAAATAAAAATAAAAATAAACATAAAGAATAAAATTGATTATATAAAGAATATTTTAGTATAATATATAAATGAGTAAAGCCATGAATAAAAAAACTTCTTCATCATCTTCATCTCATAAAAATCATAATTTATACATGAAGAATATATTAACACGTAAAATAAATTTACATGTAACAGAAATAGGAAGTAATATAAAACAAAATATTCAAAAGAAAATTTCTATGGAGATTGAAGGAAAATGTATTGTTGATGGATTTATTAAACCAGATTCTGTGAATATATTATCTTATTCATCTGGTTTATTACAACAAGATAATGTATCATTTGATGCATCATTTGAATGTCTCGTATGTAAACCAGTTGAAGGAATGAAAATACAATGTACTGTTAAAAATATTGCCAAAGGTGGCATAAGAGCTGAAATTAATGAATATATATCTCCAGTAATTATATTTATTGCTCGTGATCATCATTATCAAAGTAAATACTTCTCTAGTATTAAAGAAAATGATACTATTAAAGTGTCTGTCATAGGGCAACGTTATGAATTAAATGATAAATATGTATCCGTAATTGCAAAACTAATTGAACCTAAAAAATCAACAAAAATTAAATTAGTTATTGCTGAAAATTAAATTAAATATTGATGAAAATTAAATTAAATATATTTTTTTCTATTACAATATACTTATGGTTACACTTAAAAAATTAAAGGAGGAAGTAGAAAAATTTAATGAAGTGCATCAATTGGAAATATTGCGCATTTTACAAACAAATAACATTGAGTATAGTGAGAATCGCAATGGAACATTTGTAAATCTCACTAATCTAAACTCCAATATTATTAAGGAGATTGAAAGATATGTCCATTATGTAAAAGACCAAAAAAATATTCTAGAAGAACAAGAAAGCGAAAAAAGTAAATATATAAAAAATTATTTTAAAGAAAATAATAGTAATATTAGTAAATGAACCAAATGAACCAAACGAACCAAATGAACCAAATAGATAAATATATGCTAACAAATAAAAGAACTATAAATATCTTAAGACATGATTTTTATAATTCTATTATTTCTAAAAAGTTTTCTCATGTAAAACCAATATTAATACCAAAAAAGAATAATTTTTTTATTCCTCATCATAACGATACGCTTTTTTGGTGTTTTTATGTTATTCAAAAATCTATTGAAGATTATGAATTAATTTCTCTCTCTGGATTTAAAGAAGAACATGAATATAAAATCAAATTTATTGAAAAAATAAAAAAAGAAAAGTCAATGCTCAAAGAAAATAAAATAAAATATACAGAAATAGAGGATGATATGATTAATAAGAAAAATATTGGAATTAATAGTATTAAAGCACTTTATTTATCATATAAAATAAATTGTATGATTATTAAAAATAAATCATATATTGATATTAATGGTGATATTAATGGAGATTCTGATGGAGATTCTGATGGAAAAATCCATATTATACAATGTATGAAAAATAAATATATGATTGCGTATGTTCATAAGGACAAAATAGATTATTATAAAACAAATTTGTTAAGTATACCATCTTTTACCAAACCTTTAAAATCGGTGAGTGCATATACATTAGATACACTTAAAACAATGTGTTTAAAATTAGATATTAGTATTTATAAAAACGAAGGAAAAACAAAATTAAAAAAAGAACTTTATGAATCCATCTTAAAAGAATTATTAAAAATTGAATAAATTATATAATGGAATTAAAATATATAATTTAATTATATACAAATGGCTGAACAACAGAGATTTAAACAATATTACCAAAAGTATTTGAAATCTCTCAACAATGAATTTGAAATACGATTTGGAACAAAAGGTAGAACTCTTACAAAGATTGATTATGAAAATGTTATACAGAAACTTAAATCTCTTGGATTTTCCATTAAAGATACTGATAATGAAGAGTATTCATTAAAGATATTTAATGAATATATTGATCCCAAAACAGGCAACATGAAAATATCTAACATACGAACTGAAATCCAAGGTTTAAGGAATATACAGCGTTATTGTAGAACTAATGCTATATTAGTAGCAGATTCAATTCCTTCTTATATTAGTTTTTTACAAAAAAAATCGGTCTTTAATGAAAATAATGAACCATTAAAACCTATTGATTTTAAAGATTTTAATTTTAGAGTTTCTTTACAAGAAGAGAAAAAATTAGATATTAATGATAGATTAATACGACTATTAATTGCCAATTGGTTAAATACAAAAAAAACATTTCGTTTTCTTAAAAGAACAAGTTTAGTTCATTCAGACTATGAATTACAAGTTGATTTTAGCATAGTTAAATCTTCAAATGTTAATAAACGAGGGCAACTTATTCCATCATTATCTTTTACAGATTCTAATGTTCTTAATAATTCTGAACTTTATGAAATAGAAATAGAAGTATTTGACCGCATTAAAACAGCAAAGGATACTGAAAAGAATTTTTTAGATATTAAAAAGGTCATAAAATATATTCTATCAGGATTACAACAGAGTAATTTTCCAATCGGATTAACAGAAGAAGACATAGTATTAAAACAGTATATGTCTATGATTTATGGAGAAGCAGCTGTTCTAAAACGAAGAATATTACCTAATGATTTTATTGGTCCTTCTGCTATTTCTTTAGAGATGAAAAATATTCAGAAATTATCAGATGAAATGAAAATATTATCCGAAACCACACCCAATATAAGAAATAATTATACTGTTACAGATAAGGCAGATGGTTTAAGAAAATTACTTATTATTTCAAACATAGGTAAAATATATCTTATTGACACTAATATGCATGTTCAGTTTACAGGTGTTAAAACAACTAATAAAACAACATTTAATAGTATTTTAGATGGAGAACATATTATTCACAATAAAATTCACGAATATATTAATTTATTTGCTTGTTTTGATGTTTATATTTATAATAGTAATGATGTACGAGACCTTCCTTTTGTTTTGGAAAATCCAAATGCAACTTCTAATTCCCGTTTACCTATTGTTAATAGAATAATTAAAGATTTAGATATTAAATCCATTACTTCTAATGCGTCTACATTTAAAATTCAACGCAAAACATTCTATAGTGGAGAAGCCATCTTTAATAATTGTCGTGTTATTCTACAAAAAGTTGATGATGGATTGTTTGAATATTATACAGATGGTCTTATTTTTACTCCTATGGATAAAGGAGTGGGGGCAATGAACCAAAAAGACAAACCTGTTAATTATAAGAAAACATGGAATGCTATGTTTAAATGGAAACCACCAGAAGATAATACAATAGATTTCTTAGTATCTACAGTAAAAGATGAAAACAAAAAAGATGTTGTTAATTATTTATTCCAGGATGGATTATCCACACAAAATATTTCTCAACTAGACCAATATAAAACATTAATATTACGTGTAGGGTTTGATGAACGGAAACACGGATATATTAATCCTTGTGAAGATATTATCAATGATAAATTACCATCGCGTGAAGATGTTGATAATCAAAATAGTTATAAACCAATGCCTTTTTATCCAACACAACCTTATGATCCTAATGCAAATGTTTGTAAAATAATCTTAGATACTACAGCATCCTTGGGCGATACACTTATGATGACTGAAGATAAATCTAATATATTTGAAAATAATATGATTGTAGAATTTCGCTATGATAAAGAGCGTGAAGTCGGATTTAATTGGATACCTATTAAAGTACGATATGATAAAACAGCAGAATATCGCAGAGGTTTAAAAAACTATGGTAATGCTTATCATGTAGCACAAAGTGTATGGCAGACTATTCACAATCCAATTACACAACGGATGATTACCACAGGTAGAAATATACCAACGGAATTAGGAAATGATGAAGTATATTATCAACGAGAAGGTATATCATACACCAAAGCATTACGAGATTTTCATAATTTATATATAAAACGGAAACTTATATTAGGTGTAAGTGAAGTGGAAAATACATTAATAGATTTATCTGTAGGAAAAGGCGGTGATTTACCAAAATGGATTGCTGCTGAATTATCCTTTGTGTTTGGTATTGATATAGCTCGTGATAATATAGAAAATAGAATAGATGGTGCATGTGCACGTTATTTAAATTATAGAAAAACCTATAAAAATATACCAAAAGTATTGTTTGTTAATGGCAATAGTGCAGAAAATATAAAGAGTGGTAATGCTATATTCACAGAAAAAGGCAAACAAATAACAAAAGCGGTATTTGGGGAAGGACCTAAGGATATACAAAAATTAGGAAAAGGAGTATTTAATCAATATGGAAAAGCAAAAGATGGTTTTGATATTGTGTCTTGTCAGTTTTCCTTACATTATTTCTTTGAAAATCAAAATACATTACAGAATTTCTTAAGAAATGTGAGCGAAACATGTAAAATTGGTGGATATTTTATTGGTACAAGTTATAACGGAAAGAAAATATTCAGACTTCTTCAAAATAAGAAACAAAATGAAGCCATTTCTAAGTTTATTGATAATAATAAAATATGGCAAATAACTAAGAAATATGATAATGATGTTTTTAAAAATGATAATTCTAGTCTAGGATATAGTATTGATGTTTATCAAAAATCTATTAATAAAACATTTACCGAGTATCTAGTTAATTATGATTATTTAATTCAGCTTATGGAATCTTATGGATTTGTTATTATTAATGATGATGAAGCAAAACAATTGGGATTTCCTCATGGAATAGATAGTTTTGAAACATGCTTTTCAATGATGGAAACGGATGTTAAAATAAATCCATCATCAAAAAAAGATATGGGACAATCATTAAAATTAACCCCAGAAGAGAAGTTCATTTCCTTTTTGAATAATTATTTCATCTTTAAAAAGTTGAGAGATGTTGATACTAAATCATTGCAAGTTGCATTGGGTAATGAAACATTAGAAGAAATTAAAACAGAAAATGCAGAATCAGAATCAATACAAAATGCGGCAATTAGTAGCGCACCATCAAAACGAGCCATTAAATTAAAAAAGAAAGTTAAGTTAGTTATATCATAATAAAAATATATAAATATATTTTTTTTTATTTATTAGCATGAGTTATTTTATATTACCAAAAATAGCATCACTATTAGATTTAAATAATCTAAAATTAAAATTAAGAAACGCAAAAAATGAAAATTATGAAAAGAATGAGGGTGAAATATTTATCAATTATAGTGTTTCAAAAACATTAAAAGAATGTAAAAAAGATATTCATAATTGTATTGAAGAATGGGATAATATAAAAAAGATAACGAATCCATTTGAATTCATCCATACAATTATTCCGGATTGTAAAACATCGGTTAGTAAAAAACTGCCATTATCGCGTTCTTATTTTAAGATGATTGAAATATGTAAAACATTAGATCTTACTTTTTCTAATAAACCATCTATAAATAGTTTTCATTTGGCAGAGGGACCTGGTGGATTTATTGAGGCCCTGGTTGATATGCGTAAAAATGCAAAAGATAGTTATTATGGAATGACATTACAAAGTTATGAAAGTTCGGTTCCTGGATGGAAAAAGTCAAGTCAATTTCTTGAAAAATATAAGGATAAGGTTATTATAGAAAATGGAAAGGATCGTATGGGGAATTTATATAATCCAGAAAATTTTAGTTATTGTCATGATAAGTATGCAAATACAATGAATGTGATTACAGGAGATGGAGGATTTGATTTTTCAAATAATTATAATTTGCAAGAAGATGATGCAATCCGTTTAATTTATACAGAAGTATGTTATGCAATTATGTTACAGAAATTTCATGGTCATTTTATATTAAAAATGTTTGATATATTTTTAAAATCATCAGTAGATATTTTATATTTATTATCGCATTTATACGAAGATGTTTATATTTTTAAACCAAATACAAGTCGTTATGCGAATTCCGAAAAATATATTGTTTGTAAAGATTTCAGATTAATAAATAGTCATAGTATTAGTAGAATTTTTTATAATCATTTGCAAGAATTAAATAAACATGATGATTCAAAATTTATTACAGAATTTTTCAATAAGGAATACTATACAATTTATAAGAATTCTATTATTGAAATTAATACAATTTTAGGACAACAGCAAATGGAAAATATTAACCTAACCATTGTTCTTATCAAACAATTGAAAAAGAAAGATAAAATAGAAACATTAAAGAAGCAACATATAAATAATGCTACGGAATGGTGTAAAAAATACGAAATAGAATATCATGATAAAATTACAACAAATAATATATTTTTATAATAATTTATAATAACGTTTCAAAATATTATAAATTATTTGCAAACTCTTTTATTGTCACGATATCTTCCTAAATAATTAGTACATACAAGACTATTCTTTTTAACATTAATAAATCCTGTTTGACCACCTGCAAAATAACTAGAATATCCATTAGTATTTAAATCACTTGCGATAGTGTCATATTTCAGTCTTTGAATTCTGTTACTGGCAGATACAGCACCTTGTTGACTAAATGGTTTATTGTTAGGTTTGTATATAACTGTTCTACAATTATCTACTGATGCGGTATCACCACATGCACGAGGACAATTTGCTTTTCCACTATAATCAGTATCATTATATTGAAAGTGAAAATCGTTTTGTTCATAGGTTCTACATCTTCGTTTTAAGTATTCATTATAAGAATAACTATAATTGTAATTTTTAACACCATTTTTATTATTAATAGATTTAATAACAGGATCATAATAACTACAATTTGGATTTTCAGCACAAAGTGCTAAACTATCTTTATAAATTTCTGTTGTTTCATTTTTAGCACAGTTAGTGCAATCTAATGTTTTTCTATAAATATTAAGACCACGATTAGTATACATATTAGATCCAGAAGTACCAACAACTCCACTAGTATTAGGATTAGAACGTTGATTTATTAAAAACCGATTACGAAAACTATAATTCAAACGATTGCCTGACATTTATATTTGAGTGAGAAAAAATAACAACTATATATAAATGAAATTAATCTATTTTTTTATAGCACTTTTTGGAATAATTTTGCTATCTCAAATTTTTCCTTTAAAAGAGGGATTAGAAACTACATCTGATAAAAGCAATTCTGATAAAGAAACATCTACAGAAACAAGTGATGATAGTACAACAAACAATCAGACAACTATTGATGATTTAGATACAACATCTACATCTGGCTCTGTTTCTACTGATAATATTCCTAATTATAAATCTTATGATAAAGGAAATACTCAAATACTTACTTATAAAAATGCCGGTAATATATCAGCTTTAAGAAATGAAATTATGGATTTAAAAAATTTAGCAGATCAGCATGAAAAACAAATTATTCAAAATAAAGAAGAGATTGATAAAACTCGTAATCAAATAAAACAACAAGGTGAAGCAATTAAAAATCAAACAGCAAAAGCAACCGAGCAATTAAGAAAATTCACTATTCCCCCAGATGCTATTACAAAAGGACAAACAGCAAAATCAGATTCTTCTAAAGAAACTTCTAGCGAACCTAATGGTAATACTTCTACCAGTTCTCTCTTTTCTAATTCTAAATCATCATCATCTACTTTAGGTTCTAGTATTTTTATGTAATATATAATTTAATATTTTACAAAATTTCATTAATATAAAATATTTAAATTTATATTTCCTTCATTAATGGATATTCAATATAAGTTTCAGTATTATAATTATGATTTAGGTCATACAATACTTTATTGTGTGTATTAATTTGTATTAAAGATAATAAAAGATTAAATCCTATAGTTGTTAGAGTAATAACATTAAACGTTCTAATTTTGTTAGAATAGATATAAATTGGTATAATAAAAAATACACTTAAGAAACTAATTAACCATATTAAAATATTATGTTTCCAATATTTACATCTTCGCTTAACTTTTATATTAATGCAAATAAAGAATATAATTAAATACATAAAAAATAGCAAACTGTTTATCATAGCAAAATAAAATAATAAATTATGTTGTTCTATATCATCATTAGGATTTAATAATTCCTTTCCTCTTAATGTATTAAAACTGTTAATTAATGTTGAATTAATATCTATCTTACTTAACACAAATCCAAAGACAAATATAAATAAATAATATGTTGCATAATAAACACCAATATAAATACCATTTGAACGCGTTATGAAAAATGTTTCATTGGAATATTTCTTAATAATTTGATATTCAGCCTGACATTCACCACATTTATTAAAGGCATTAGAATCATCCTGGTTATTTTCAGCGTAACGCCATAAATTCAAACATTCTTTATGTACGTAAATACTGGTGCCTTTACATTTACAAGGAATTATTAAATTATAACTGTCATCATCATCTAAGCATATGCGACATTGTCCTTGTATTTTTTTCATGTTTTATAGTATATAAATAAATTTATTTATATAGTATATATAAATTATGTCTAATTTTTTTGATGAAGTTTCCAAAGATGCAAAAAAAGTAGAACAAGAGTTATTAGGACCAGATTATCCTTATTGGAAATATATAAAAACACCAAATGAACTAGGTATTTCTTCTGGAGGTTCTATTTCTCATTTAATAAACGACATTGAAGGTATTATAAACTATGTAGAATTATTAGTAACGGGGTATGGTAACGCATCATCAACAGGAAGACCTTTAGGAACAAAATTCTTTTTAAAGACTGGGGGACAATGTACTGATGTTAAAACAAATAAATTAGTTGACCGTTATATGTATGTTAATAATATCCCAGACGGTTCTATTCCTTTTGTAACTAAAGATGTAGGCATGAACTTTGATACATTAGAAGGTATAATTCCTGGTATTTTATCTGATCTTACAGATATAAACCCAATGTCATTTTTCAAAGCGTTTTTTCAGGGTGCTGAACCTAAATGTAAAGAAATTACTATGCCTACAGTTAATCATAAAAATGAGAGATCTAGTGAATCACAATTTGTTCCTCTTGATGAAATTACTAATATTCCAGCATGTGATTTTCCTGATAAAGCAAACCCAGTAACAAATATCAAATGTATTGAAGGTTTTGAAAATGCGTCATCATCTCGTTCAATGGATTTTAATCATATTTATACATTTATTGTTAGTTTATTATTTTTATATATAATATCTAAATTACTTAAGAAATTATAAATCATATATCAAATACTTTTTATTTTAAAATATTATTATAAAAGATATAAAAATTTATTTATAATAATATTTATAATGTATATATAATAATGGAACAAAAGTTACAAAATACTCATTGGATCAATAATCAAGGTCCAAAACCTCCTCGTGGATTAACTGTAAATAAATTAAAACAGATTATGGGAGGTAATAATGAAACTTTAAAATCACGTATGTCCAATGATATTGATAAATTATGGTTATCTTATTATACCACAATGCGTACAGATAATAAGGACAAATTTGGACATCTTAAATCTTTTAATTATAAAAATCTTTTAAATAAAAAACGAATTAATAGAAGATCAAAAAATAAAAAACCTATACTATTTGAGTTTTTAAAGAAAAAAACAAATAAAGCAGGTGGAAGTAAATTTAATAAATCCAATAAAGAATCAAAAACTAAAAGATGTATAACAATGAAAAGTAAGAAATCCACTAAGAATCAAAAAACTAAAAGATGTATAACAATGAAAAATAAGAAATCAATAAAAAAATCAATGATTCATATAAATAATCGTAATAGTAAGAATAGTAAGAATAGTAAGAATAGTAAAAAGAATAAAAAGAACATTGAAAATATAAAAATTAAAGAGATGATAGGGGGTGACTTTAATATTTTACTTAATACAGATAATAATCAAATACTTAATGACTTTATAAATGATTATAATATGGGTAAAATGACTGATGATTTTTTTCCTTTACCTCAAGATTTATTAAATACTTTAAATATATATTGTGAATCAGGATTTGGTAGAACAGGATTTGATCTTGATTTTAATCAATTTGAAGAATATATAAATAGATCTGATTTTTTTTGTGAAGAAAATTATTCACATGATAGATGGCAGTCATTACAAGCAAACAAAAATTTAAATGGTGATATTCAAGTATATGGAATGCAAGAACCCGCAAAAGAATTAAAACTAAAACTACAAATGTTATGTTGGCTTATGTATAATCGTAAAATAGGTATTTATATAACTTTTCAATATGAACTATTAGAAGAAAAAATATGGTTTTTATTAGCTTATATGGGTATTAAAAATAAAATTTCAATGCCAGTTGAGATTAATTTTTATAATATAGAAGTTATAGATTGGACACCAACTAGTACACAACAATGTAATGAATTTTTACATATTCTTGATAATACTAGAACAGATATTGTGTTTCATTGTGAATCAGGACTTGGTAGAACAGGAATTATGATGTTTCTTATTACAGAATATAAGAATACTATACTCTATTATAATGATGTTAATAATAATATAGATAATTTAAAAGATTATTATATTATTCCAGAAAATATTTTAGAAGATAATTGGAGTACTGATGAAGAACGATTCAGCGGTAAAAATCCTGCATTAAAATATTTACCTTATACTAATCTTGATATTAATAATATGATAGATGATATTAAATACTATTATCCTAATATAAATGATAATGATGATGATGCTGCTATTGAGATTACAAATGTAGAAACTAATGTTTTATATGAATTATTTATACAAAGAATAAATAATATTTATTTAGCTATTGCATATCATTTGAAACAAATTGAGTATTTTACAGATGTTGTCTATGTAAGACAGTATACTATGATAAATCGCACTTTTAAAACAATAGAACTATTAATGGAGTGGTATAGTAATCCCGATAATCAATCTATTATTACAATATAAATAATGATAATTAAAAACAGCTACGATAAATACCTGTATAATACCAACTGCAAAGAGAGAAGCAGCAATTATAATATAAATTATTTTCATTTATATTATAATATAATATATTTAAATACTTATTTACGTGAGGAATAGTTTCGTGCTTTGCGAGATTTGCGAGTTTTACGAGTTTTACGTGCTTTGCGTGATTTGCGTGATTTTTTCCGAATAGTTTTTCGTTTTTTATGAGAACCACAGTTGCTACCTCCTTTTTTGGATGAAGTTAAAAATAATCCACGAACACTTGTGGCTACATTTCCAGCAATTTCTTTAGTATTTGTTATTAAACGATCCGCCACTTGCTTTGTATTTGCTGCTAAATGTTCTGCTGTTGATTTAGTTTTAGATGCAACATCTTTTACCATAACCTCTGTTTGGGAAGCAACTTTTTCTGCTTTTGCTTCAGTTTTACTTATTACTTTTTTCGCATCTGTTTCTGTTTCTTGGATAGGAGTTGGTTTGGGAGTAATTTTATTTACTTGTTTATTAAGTTTATTTACTAAATCTGTTAATGTTGGCTTACGATTACTCATATCTATATAATAAATATAGAAATTATATTCATCAACTCTATATTTATGCGTGACACAATTGATGTTGACGTGTTGTTGTCTTTAAGTTTTTGTATTTAGTATAGACTGAACTATCTTTAATACCATATTGTTTAGGTTTTTCTAATTCAATATAAGTTTGAGTATTAGTTCTGATAAGACGGAACATTTTTACTCTATTATATAGACTAAAATCGCGAGCAGCAATTAATTCAGATGCTGGATTATTACAACTATGACCCATATTTATATATATATATAATAAATAAAAAAATATATTGGATGAAATTATAATAGAACTGAATAATATAATATTTTTAAATTTATTCACATAATATTCTTGGAGTAACATTCATAGTTATTAATTCTTGAAACAATAATTTACACGCATAAGGTATTTTTACTAGACTAAAGTTTGTTCTGTTATCACAATTTTTACAATGATGTATCTCTAAAGCATCATTATAGGATGTGATTAATCCACAACAATTACAAATATATACTTGATATTTATCTGAAGCGTCATACATTCTTTCTTTAGTAAATGCTGCCGCACCGTGTGATATTGTTGCATCTCTTTCCATCTCTCCAAATCTTAATCCACCATCTCTACTTCTTCCTTCTGCTGGTTGACGTGTTAATATTACCATAGGTCCAATACTTCTACTATGTTGTTTATCATTGACCATATGTTTAAGTCTTTGATAAAATACAGGACCCATAAATATAGTGGTTTCTATTTGTTCTCCTGTCATTCCATTCATCAACAACTCATTACCATATTTTTCATATCCTAAATTAAGCAATTCATCAGATATAAGTTCAATAGGTAATTCATTAAAACTTGTTCCATCACCAAATAATCCTAATTCTAATAGAACTTTTCCTAAAAGTGTCTCCTTTAATTGTCCTATTGTCATACGAGATGGAATAGCATGAGGATTAATAATAATATCTGGTCTAACACCATTGGCATTAAAAGGCATGTTTTCTTCCGGTAAAATAATACCAATGGTTCCTTTCTGTCCATGTCGTGAACTCATTTTATCTCCAATGACTGGTTTTCGCATTTTTCTCAATCTTACTTTACAAAATGAATATCCATCTCCGTTGCAATTCACATAATTTTTATCAATGTATGTTTCCTCTTTTGTTCTATAACATGTGCTTTTATCTAAATACTTTATTGTCTTTGTTGGGTCATTCTTATTTTCTTTAATTGGAATAACTTTTCCAATAATCATATCTTTATCCTCAATAAGTGTATTTTCAGGAATAAGACCTTTGGTATCTAATTTATCATAATTTGCAAATTTCATTCCTTTAGATAATTTTTTATCTGGTTTACATCTAATTTCCTCGTTACCATGTACTTTCTTATCTTCATCTTTTTCAGTATTGTAAATTATAGCTGAAAATAATCCTCTATCCAGTGCACCTTGATTTACTATAATAGAATCCTCCTGATTATATCCTGAATAAGTTGCAATAGCCACTATCACATTTTTTCCTGAAGGAATATTATTCAAATTTATAATATTCATTAGACGGGTATCTACTAATGGTCTCATTGGACCATTCAAAACATAGGCTGTTTTATCCATTCTTGCATTGAAATTAGTAACATACATACCCATTGCTTGTTTTCCCATAGCACACTGATATGTTACTCTAGGACTTTGATTATGTTCGGGAAATGGAATACATGATGCTAATATTCCAAATATTGTGCTTGGATGTATTTCACTATGAGTATATTGATGTATTTTACGCGTATTATTATTCTCTAGCTCTTCTGGTTTCATAGAAATCATTAAATAATTTTGTTCTTCTACATCAATATATTCCATGACTGATTCATCAAGATGATGATTTGTGAATAAATCATCCCATTCTAATGCATGGTTCCTTAGTCTCTCAATAATCTCGGGTGTAATCAACAACTTATTGTTTTTTACTTTAAGCACAGGTCGTGTTAATCTTCCACCATCGGTGCATATACGAATTTCCATTTGTGGTATATCAAACACAATAGATGTGTATATATTAATAATACCTTGAAACTTCTTTTCTTTTAAGTCAATATATAGTTTATATGGCTCATTTGAAATACCGATCCAGTTTCCATTAATCATTAGTTTTACTTTATTGTGAAACTTGGTTGTATCGTAATCCACAATACGTTCAATGTAAGGTTCAACATAGTCATATAAAGGTTTACTATCTGATGCAATAGTGACATGCGTCATATAACTCAAATTCTTTACTACACCTACAGATGCTCCCTCAGGAGTTTCTGCTGGACAAATAAATCCCCATGATGAATTGTGTAATTGACGAGGATCTATCATTTTACCACTTTTATCAACTGGAGTATTTATTCGTCGTAAATGACTTAGTGAACTGATATATGTAAGCCGATTAAGAACTTGTGCTACACCAACCTTATTACTGTTCACACTTTTGACACCAAAATCTCCGGTTGCTAACGCACGTTTAATTCCATTTTCTATGGTTGTTGATTTTATGACCTTATAAATATTTGTATAATTAATAATATTGAGATAATCATTTTTGGATTTCCATGAACCAGTATTAATCTCTCTAATAATCTGTTTTTGCATATCTTTGACTAATTTATTAAAATAATTACGAAATAAATTATTCAATAACTTTCCTGTTGTATCTTGTCGTTTATTAATATAAGAATCACGATTATCCGTTTTTTTCCATTTTAAACTGGTTTGTAATAGACGATTAGTCATATATCCCAAGAAATATATTTTCTGCTCCTTTGTTTTACAATGAGGGAATAAATCATTATGAATAACATCGTTCGTAAATTCTTTTTTCTTTAATCTTCCACTTTCCTTATCCATATTAATCGGTGTAAACATTGATTGTGATACGATATATTCAAATGCTTCTTCTTGTGTTCCATATTTTTCTACTTCAATAATGGTTCCTTTTAAAGCTTGAAGCATCGTCTTGTATTTTTCGTCATTAATATCCAATAAGATGATACTACAGATTGTTTTATCTGATAATATACCCAAAGCTTTAAATAGTATAAAGAGAGGAATAGGATTTTTCATGCGAGGTAATTGAATATATATCGGATTTCCAAATCCATTGTTTTTCGAAGCAATCATCATCGTTATTTGCTTAGGTGAAATACATTTAAAATCCGGTACTGATTTGATTTCCGCTTTCCATAAATATTTATTGTTTTTTTTCATATTGAAACAATATATCTTGTTTTCGGCTGCTCGTTCTTGTGCTAATACTGTTTTTTCACTACCATTGATAATAAAATAACCACCTGCATCAAATTTACATTCGTTTACCTCTTCGGGAGTAAGATGAGAATATTGCTTCAATATACAAATGGAAGATTTCAACATGATGGGCAACTTACCAATATGAACCTTCGGAATTTTCGTATGATATGTTTGAATGTTATTCAATTCATCACCTGAACGAATAACAATCTTGATATTCAAATCCATAATCATTGTTGACGCATATGTGAAATTTCTTAGTCTGGCTTCTTGTGGAAACATAATCTTTGTAGCACCATTATTTTCATGAATTTGAGGACGATATAAATAGAAATTGTCAAATGTAATAAACATTTCCAATTTATATTTTTTCGTTATAGGATCTAAATCATGGTCTGAGTGAATACATACTGGATTGAACATATCAATTGTTCGCTTGATTTGATTATTAACAAAATCATTGTAAGACTCTACTTGATGTCTCACAAGTCTTGCTAAATATTGATTTTTGAAATAACTATTAATAACGGTCCATGGCGATTCAATATCCATTTTGGTATGAATATTATAAAAACATTATATTTATTTCAATTTATTTCTCTATTAATTATATGATAATTAAAGATAATTCAAAAAACGATATTTCTAATAATCAAATTATCTTATATAATGAAAAAAACCCTTATATTAATACGCTTGATCTATCTAATATAAAAATAAATATTAATCCTATAAACAATTACCTAGATAATGAAAACGATGAAGCAAAAGAAGAAGATAATAATAATATCTTAAATGAAACTTATTTAGAAGGAAAAATAACTAATATCTTAACAATAATGCGCAAAAACAGAGAACAAAATAAATATACTCCTTTTATTAAAATATTAGATGGTAATGAATACAACAATGGTAATGAAAATACTAACAAAAAAATGATTGAAAATAATTCAAAAGATAAAAATACATTAAACAATATGTTTAAAAAATATGGAGAAGAATATGACAAGGTATATTATAATCCAAAATTAGATAAGGATTATTCTAATTTATATACATTTCTCTCAAATGATGCAAATAAAGAGCCTATTAAAAGTCCCAAAAAGGTAATAATTAATGCTTATATTGAAAGTATTGATGATTTATTAAAAATAATTAAGGATAATCCGCTTGATCGTATGATTGAATATAATATTAATATGAAAGCGTTACATAATATTAAAAAACCTTTAATAGATTTAAATAATATGATAGGAATTAAGGAGTTAAAAGTTTCTATTGTAGACCAATTATTATTTTATATTCAAGAGTTTAATAGTAAAAGTGCGAAACAACAGGATTATATGCATACTGTAATTTATGGACCACCAGGAACAGGTAAAACAGAAATAGCAAAGATTATAGGTAATATTTTTAGTAAATTGGGTGTATTAAAGAAGAATGTATTTAAAAAAGTAACACGTTCCGATCTTATTGCTGGATATTTAGGACAAACAGCTATAAAGACAAAGGATGTTATTAACGAATGTTTAGATGGTGTTTTATTTATTGATGAAGCATATGCTTTAGGTAATGAAGAAAAGAGAGATAGTTTTGCCAAGGAATGTATAGACACATTATGTGAAGCTTTAAGTGATCATCATGATAAATTAATGGTTATTGTAGCGGGTTATAAAAAGGAATTACAAGAATGTTTCTTTAAATATAATCAAGGTTTAGATTCTAGATTTACATGGCGTTATAATACTGACCAATATAATGCAGAAGAATTAAAAATGATTTTTGAAAAGAAAGTGAAAGATTATGGATGGAAAATGAATGATACAGTTAAAATCTCATGGTTTGAAAATAACAAGGAACATTTTAAATTTTTCGGGAGAGATATGGAGGTATTATTTTCTAAAACAAAAATAGCCCACAGTAGGCGTGTTTTTTGTAAGCCAAAAGAAGAAAAAACAATAATTACTTTAGATGATATGAAAAATGGTTTCAAATTATATCTAAAAAATCTTAATGATCCAGAAGAAAATGAATCTTCAAAATATATTATGAACACAATGTATAATTAATTTTATTTTACTTTATTATTAATGGATACAAATACAAAAAAAAAGATTATAATTAATCCAAATTATTTAGGTATAGGAAAAAACAAAGGACAAAAATATAAAAAGGAAAAACCAGTCATAAACCAATCTATTGCAAAACCAAATATGATTAAAAGTGCATTAATTAATAAAATTAAAGAACATAAGAAAAAACATGAAGGTGAACAAATTAGAGAAACCAATGAAAATAAAGTAAATAAAAAACAATCATTAAATGAATTTACAGATGAATTTAATCAATCTTTAGATTATTTACAAAACTTAATTAAAAAAAAACAAAAAAAGAATAAAACATTAAAACGATATGCTATTAAGAAACAAGAACCTATGATAAATATAAATACATCAGCAATACCACAACAAAATAATGCATCAAGAATTCCGTTACAAAACGCACATAAACAAAGGTCAAATATTTCTTATACATCAACAGAAGAATTACCTCCTTTGCATCATCTTGTTCAAAAAAAGAGAGAAAATAATCATCAAGATCAACAAAAGTATTCCAATCAACAAAAATATCAAGATCAACAAAAGTATTCCAATCAACAAAAGTATTCCAATCAACAAAAGTATTCCAATCAACAAAAGTATCAAGAACAACAAAAATATCAAGAACAAATTCCTAATAAAATAGAATATTCATATACGAAACCTTTATCTCAAAATAAAACATTAAAAAACGAACCACCTTATGGAAATCTTAAACAAGGAAATAAACCAACTTATCGTAGTTATATACGATTAACCGATGAAAAACCTCAGATTACTGCATTAACAAAGAAAAATACTGAACTAAATTCAAAAATTTCATCTTTCTTGTATCAAGATGAATTAAAAAAAGGGATACATCAAACTTATTCAGGAGGAAGACTTAAAGAAAATAAACCACGATTAACAATTGATTCTATTTCTTCTCTCAATGATAAACCAAAAATAGAGAGAAAAGAACGATTAAAAAAATATAAAACGAAAATTAAACGAAAAACTATACGACGAAGACATAAGTTAGGAAAAAGCAATAGAAAAGTAGGTGTATTAATAAAAAATCATCATACACGTAAAAAAATAGAAAATGAGCGTAATCAATTAAATTACATCAGTATGTACGAAGTTAAAGATTATTTACGAAGACACGGATTATTAAAAATAGGAAGCACAGCACCAGATTATCTTTTAAGAAATATTTATAATGATTGTAAAATGGCAGGTGATGTCAATAACAATAGTGGTGATGTTCTTATTCATAATTATATTAATGAATAAGTTTAAAAAGATAAAGACTAAATCTATTAATAACTTTAAATATGACATTAATAGATTATTACTTTGATGAAACATCCAAATATACAAAAGAATATGGAGAGAAAACAGTGGTTCTAATTGAATGTGGTAAATTCTTTGAAATTTATGGAGTAAAAGATAAGAGAACACAGGTTATTTGTAATAATAAAAGTAAGATAGAAGAAGTATCTAAACTTTGTAATTTGAGTATTGCTTTTAAAAATGGCGATAAAAATAATATTATTATGGCTGGTTGTCCTATGAGTAGTATTGATAAATACATCCAACTATTAGTGGAAAATGGTTGGACTGTACCACTTATTCTTCAGGATAAAGTTATCAAAACTCATCGTAGTTTAAAGAATGTATATACAGCAGGATCATATTTTAACAATAATGATACTCAAATTACTAATAATATTATGTGTGTATGGATAGAAGTAAAGAATCCATCATTTGTTCGCACATCAAAAGATATGTTATGTGGTATTTCTGTATTAGATATTTATTCAGGTAAATGTTATATTCATCAATATGAAATAAATCATTATATTCACGAGCCATCTAGTTACGATGAATTAGAACATTTTTACACAATTTATAAACCAAAAGAAGTGCATTTTATTTATGATAATATGAGTGAAAAAGAACTATCAGAAATAATACAATTTATTAATGTGGATTCTCTTGTTATTAAAAAAGAAATAACTGCGCATACTAAACTAAAGAATTGTCAAAAACAGACATATCAAGAGGATATTTTAAAAAAATATTATGAAATAAATGATTATAATATATTTATAGAAAGTTGTTTATTAAATGAATATGAAATAGCGAAACAATCTTTCTGTTATCTTTTAGAATTATTGAATAATCATAATCCAGATTTAATAAAAAATATATATGAACCTCAAATGTATGATATAACCAATAATATTATTCTAGGTAATCATTCATTAAAACAATTAAATATAGTGGAGGATAAAAATAATACTAGTAAAATATCTTCAGTTGTATCTTTTCTCTCTTTTTATTGCCTAACTATTATGGGAAAAAGAGAGATGAAAAAGAATATTTTAAATCCGTGTTGTGATATTAACCATTTAAATGAACAATATGATATTATAGATTATGTTAAAACTAAGAATGACCAATTTTCTTATGTATATAAGGAGTTAAAAGGAATAGTAGATATTGAAAAATTATTACGAAAAATCATGTTAGGAACTTTAACACCGGTGGAAATAGCTAACTTATATTCCAATATAAAAACTCTTCTCTCCATTTATAAAAAAATAAAGAAGGATAAAACATTAAAAAAATATATTCAATCTCATATCAAAGAAGATATTGATAAACAATGTAATATATTAATGAGTAAAATAGATGAATCAGTAGATATATCAGAATGTACGAGTCAGTCTACAACATTAGAAAAGAATATTTTCAAATATGGTGTTTATGATAAAATAGATAACGTTTTGGATAAATATGAAAATGAAAACAATAAATTATCGTTATTTATTAATTATTTAAATGAGATGCTTTGTAGTTTAGAAAAAGGGCAACAAAAGAATTATGTTTATATGCATAAAACTGATAAATCGGGTATTTCTCTCCAATTAACAAATAGAAGAAGCAAATTATTAATAGATTATATAAAAAAACATCCTAATTCAACTTTTTCCATACCATCTTCTCATTCTAATGAAGAACCAACAATTATTAAATTATCTGATTTAAAAACAATAACAGGAACCTCTAATTGTAAACGTATAGAAAGCGAACAAATAAGAACGATAATGGATAATATTACTTCTCTCAATTTAGAGTTAATGAATGTTATTAATGAATATTATATTACTTTTCTCTCCAATTTAATAGAATTAAATGAAAATTTAAAAACAATTATTCTATTTGTTATTAAAATAGACATAGTAATGACCAAAGCATTTATTGCGAAAAAATATAATTATTGTAAACCATGTATTAAGAATGCTAAGGAATCATTTTTTGAGGCAAAAGATATAAGACATTTGCTTATAGAACATTTACAAACAGATGAATTATATGTTCCTAATGATATTTCTCTCGGTAAAGAAGATAAAGGACACTTATTATTTGGAACAAATGCGGTTGGTAAATCATCATTAGTAAAGAGTATAGGCATTTGTGTTATATTAGCTCAATCTGGATTTTTTGTTCCTTGTTCATCGTTTACTTATTTTCCATACAAATCTATTTTTACGCGTATTCTGGGTAATGATAATATTTTTAAAGGACTAAGTACCTTTGCAGTAGAAATGATAGAACTCAATACAATTCTTAAGTTCTCTACAAATCGTAGTTTAGTATTGGGTGATGAATTATGCTCAGGAACTGAGACAATATCAGCTATTAGTATTTTCATTTCAGGTATTTTAGATCTTTATAAGAAAAAAAGTTCATTTATATTTGCGACACATTTTCATCAAGTAACAGAAATGGAAGAAATAACTAGTTTAAAACATCTTAAATTAAAACATATGAAAGTAAGATTTAATAAGGAAATAGATCGGTTAGAGTATGATAGAAAATTATGCGATGGACCTGGAGACAGTATTTATGGTTTAGAGGTATGCAAATCATTACGAATGCCAGAACATTTTCTATCTCAAGCGTATAATATACGTCTTAAATTGCTTCCAAAAACAGATAGTATTTTAAATAATAAGACATCAAAATACAATTCATTAAAAATAAAGGGAAATTGTGAGGTATGTGGTAAGGAAGGAATTGATGTTCATCATTTACAATTTCAAAAGAATGCAGATAAAGATGGTTATATTAAAACATTTAATAAGGATCATAAAGCAAATCTTATTAATATATGTAAAAAGTGTCATAATGAGATACATCAAAATAACAAAGAATTTAAAAAGGTTAAAACGACAAAAGGATATGAATTAATGGAATTAAATTGAAGTTCTAAATAATTTAAAATAGTATTTAAAAATATAAAGATGGCCTTTTCCTCAAAAAAACCAAGTGCTCTGAAGAAGTCTAAATTTAATTTTGTTCCTTTAAAACCATTAATTATGACACCTATAGACCCTCGTATTCTTGAAATACAAGAAAATTTAAAAAAAATGGATGGAGATCTTATCCAAACTATTTATAATTCACCTCATTTACCATTGGTGAAAGGATTAAAAATAAAAAACATTGGAATGGTAATGAGAAATGGACAACCAGAAAAACAACGACATATTCTCTTTGTAGAAAGTATTTTAACACCAAATAAAAAAATACCTGTTATGAGTGAGAAATTTTCAAATGGACAATTATTTTATCAATCTACGGGAACATCAAGAGAGTTAAATACATCTATTCAAGATTTATGGTTTCCATTTGAATATTTAGGAAGAACAAAAATACACAAATCAGAAGATAAATATTTATTAGATGATAAACTCATTAAAAAAGATATGGAAAATAAAGAAGGTAATAATCCTTTATTATATATGCGTTTTATTAATGCCAATAATACAGCGATTTCCAAATATCTTCAATCAGTTGTAGTACAACCTTCAAATAACTTTCCTATTATTGAACCCAATGATCCTTTCGCCCATTTTACATCTCAAGATGAATTAATTGAATATATAAAAAATACTCCATCAGAAATTATATAATTATTGGTATTTACAAAAAATTGAAATACTTTTTATTATGACAGTATGACATCTCTGATCTAAAGCAACAAGTACAATTATTCAAAGCAATTCAAGACTACTACAATTCAAGGCTACTACAAATTGATTACTATTGAGTTTATAACAAAAATTGTTATTAACTCATTATATCAAAATGGCTGGAAAATATGAAGGTTTAGAAGATTGTGATGTTTGCGCAATGCCGTTTACATCAGCAATTCGCAAACCAATTACGTGTTTTTCATGTGATTACAAATTATGTACTCAATGTATCCAGCGATATATTTTGGAAAGTAAGGAAAAGCCACATTGCATGAATTGTAAGAAGGATTGGGACTTGCAGTTCATATCATCGGTGACTAATCCTATGTTTTATGATAAAAAATTAAGGAACCATAATGCTGATCTTTTAATTCAAGAAGAAAAAGCATTGCTTCCTGGCAGTCAACAGGCAGCTCAGCAGTATCATCAGAAACTAATACTGGAAGAAGCGAAATCTAATTTAGTAAATGAAAAAAATGTCATTTATGAACAAATTAGAGTGCTTAAAGAAAAAGCAGTAAAAATCAATCAAGATATTAATATTATTACAAATAATATTAGAGTTATTAGTCGGGATATTAATAATAATATGGATACTGTTGATGAAAACGCAGAAATACAAGAAAACACCAAATACATTATGAGCTGTATTAAAAAAGATTGCAATGGTTATATTTCTACCTTATTTCAATGTGGAACATGTAATATCAAAATATGTCCAGATTGTTATAAAGAATTAACAACCGAAGAACATGAATGCAATAAAGATGATGTTGATACAGTAAAGATACTAAAGAAGAACACAAAAAATTGTCCAGTTTGCAAAATATCAATCTTCAAGATTGAGGGTTGTGACCAAATGTTTTGTACGAATTGTCATACTCCTTTTAGTTGGAGAACAAATCTAATTGTTACAGGTAATATTCATAATCCGCATTATTATGAGTTGCAAAAAAATAAAAATATTAGAGCACTTGGAGATTATCCTTGTGGAGGATTACCACATATTTCATTTTTCAAATCAAAAATACAAAAAGTTGATTCTATTCAACAGTCTCACAACTTATTAAAATATTTTAATTTATCGCGATATATCCGAACTGTTTTAATTCCAACAGATCAAAATATAAATTATAAATATAAATCTTTTGAATATAATGCAGGATCTTATCAAAACCTACGTCTTGAATATATAAATAAAATTATTACTGAAGATAAATGGAAAAATGAGTTGAAGAAGAAACATAAGCAAAACATGAAGAATAATGATATCTTCATGATCTTTGATATTTATGTAAGAATGAGTATAGAGAAATTCATAGAGATTATGAATACAGATAGAATTACAGATGAATATATAAAAAATATAATTATGCAATTAAGAGGATTATTAGAATATTGTAATCAAGAATTTGAAAAAATATCAAAAAAATATAATGATAAATACCAAATCTTTATTGGTCAATGGGATATGTTTCATAAAGAAATTTGTACTCTACTTGAGAATGATTCCTCTTATAATGATAGTCTTAGATTAAGAATATTAAAACAAACAATGTATACGCCAAATATTATATACAAATATAATGTGAATACACAAAAGAATATTAAACAAACAGCTAATCATATAGCTAATATGTTTGTAGTTCCGGGAAATCATTTAGTTAATCATCTTTATAATATTCATTAACTATCCGTAATTACACCCTAGGTAATTTATTCAGATACCCGTAATTATTATATTATTTATTTTTATATATATTTTTTAGTGAATAATCTATAAAAATATATACTAGATAAAATAAAATTTTGTATTTTGTATTTTTTATTTTTTATTTTTTATTTTTTATTTTGTATTTTTTATTTTTTACAACAAAATTTTTTACTTTCTACTCGTAAAATACTAGCAGGTGTGTTGAAACTAAAAGGTAAAGCATTTCGTCTTAAGGGATCACTAGGAAGATTAAGTGAGGCAACTTGTTTTCTACTTGGTGGGACAGGCATATACATTATCTTTAGATAATATATAAATGAAAAATTTAGTAACAAATAGTTTAAATTTTATTAAAAAACACATTTCCAGTATTCTTTTTGTTGTATTTGTCTCATTTGCTTATCTTACAGTAAAAGTTTTATACCATTTAAATGGTGATAAAGGAGAGAAAACAATTAAGAAAATATACGTTATAGAATCCTTTGAAAATGATGACTTATTTAAAAATGGACTATGTAAAGCAACTGAAGGACATAGTGATAAAAGAGAGAAAGCATGTAATACTTTAACAAAAGAGAATTGTGAATTATCAGAATGTTGTATATATAATAAAACTGCGGATGAACAACTTAAATGTGTTGCTGGAAATGATAGAGATGGACCTACTTATAAATAAATATTTAAATAATATTTTCATTATAATTATTTTTTTCTATATGTTCTAAATATTGTTTAATATTTTTACATTTATGTAATCGAATTGCTAATTTAGGACGACAAAATGTGCAAAATCCGGATTTACTATTACCTAAATTTCTTATTTTTCCTTTTTCTGATGTATTTCTACGTCTTTTTTTAATTTTCTTTTTAATCATATATTTATTTATAATTATACTTATATTTATTTATAAAATTTTAAATATAAAATTGATTTAATTATTATTACATTATATATAGTAATCATGATTATCCCAGTAAAGTGTTTTACATGCGGCAAAGTATTAGCTGATAAGTATTTATATTATCAAAAAGAGGTCAGAAAAATGAAGGTTGATAATGAATTACCTTTAGAAGATGTTATTTATTTGACAAAAGAAAACATAAAAAAAACACCTGAAGCAGTTGTATTGGATAAATTAAGGCTAACTAAAATTTGTTGTCGTCGGCATATGCTAACTCATGTTGATATATTTTAATAATATCTTTTAAATATATATAATGACAAAATATACAAAAAAACGGCAATCCAAACAGTCCAAACAGCATAAAGGAAAACAACAGCGAAAATCACGTTCTAAATCATCAACAAAAAAAACCACTAAAGGTCGTCGTCATTATAGAAAGCGAACTACTCATAAAACACATAAAAATAAACGTGGTGGGGGATGTCGCGGTCAATCATTACCTCCTGTTCCCTTTGTTCCTCCAGGTGGTATGTATATTCCAGGAGGAATTAATGGTCTAGATAGTGGATATTATTATGGTAAATTATGTAATCCTATTTTACCTGATCCAGTTGTGGCTAATAATTATCAATATAAAGTTCAAAAAGGAGGTAATGTTCTTCCTCGTGGCTTAGTGGATTTAGGAAGAAATGTTGAATATAAATTAAAAACGCTTTATGATAATTATATGGGTGAAAAACCATCTGCATCACCTGATGTTATGAATCAACCTATTGATAAAGAAACAAAAGTTGTTTATATCAATCCCCCCAATATTCCTCAAATATTAAATAAATCTGCAAAAGTCAATAAAACAAATTAAGTTTAAATATTTAAATAGTTTATTTTTTATTATTTTAGATATTTATCTTTTACGATTTTAGATATTTATCTTTTATTATTTTAGATATTTATCTTTTATTATTTTAGATATTTATCTTTTATTAATTTTTTAAAGACATTATCAAATATAATTTTTTCTTAATAATAGTTATAAATGAATGTTGTTAAAGAATTCAAAAAACTCTGTACACCCGCACAATCTTATTTAGTTTTATCTGTTGTTAGTGTTGTTTCTGTATTTTTAACCACTATGAACTTAGGTAGCCTTGTTGTATCTTTAGCACTTGCTGCTGCATGGGCGTACATTCTTAATATGGTTTGCGATAAAGCCAATAATACTGTTGCATGGATTCTTGTCTTAGTACCCATCTTTGGTGTTCTTGGACTTACCGGTTCTATCTTATTAAGTTTCCTATAAATTAATTATCAATACTTTTTTTAATAAATCATTATATGTTTAAAAATTTATTAAAAATATTATACTCATTTTATAATATATGATAAATGAAGAGTTCTCATGGAAATTTATAGATACATACTTTAAAAATAATCCTAATCATTTAGTTAATCATCATCTTAACTCATTTAATGATTTTTATGATAATGGATTAAAACAGATTTTCAGAGAATACAATCCCATGAAAATTGTTAAAAATAAAGAAAAAAATCAATGTTTTTTATATTTTGGTGGCAAAAAAGGTAATAAAATATACTATGGTAAACCTATTATTTATGATGAACCAGACCGTGTTCACTTTATGTATCCAAATGAAGCCCGTTTAAGAAATATGACTTATGGTATATCTATTCACTATGATATAGATGTTGATTTTATTATTACTAATGATGATGAAACAACAAACACATTTTCAATTACACTAAAAAAAATATTTTTAGGAAGATTTCCAATCATGCTACAGAGTAATTTATGTATCTTAAAGGGATTACTTCCTGAAATTCGCTATAATATGGGAGAATGTCGCAATGATCCGGGTGGTTATTTTATTATTGATGGTAAAGAAAAGGTCATTATAAGTCAAGAAAAATTCGCTGATAATATGCTTTATATTCGTGATAAAGTAGACGATACATATAATTGTTCTGCTGAAATTCGGTCAGTATCTGAAGATGCATCAAAACCAACCCGTTCCTTATGGATTCGTCGGGTTGCTCCTTCACCAACACAAGAAAACGGACAAATTGTTGTTAATGTACCTAACGTAAGAAAACCCATTCCGTTATTTATTCTTATGCGTGCTCTTGGAATCATCTCTGATAAAGATATTATTCTACATTGTTTATTAGATATCAAAGAAAATAAAGGTTTTATGGAATTCTTTAGAGCATCTGTTTATGATGCGGGATATGTTTTTACTCAAGAAGCTGCTCTTAAATATATTGCTACCTTAACTAAAGGAAAAACTGTTAATCACACAATGCTTATACTCATGAATTATTTATTACCTCATTTAGGTGAACTTAATTTAAAACAAAAAGCACTTTATATTGGTCATATGGTAATGAAACTTTTAAAAGTCTATACTAAAGTAGATAAACCTACAGACCGTGATAGTTTTAAATTTAAACGTATTGAAATAACAGGTACTTTATTATATGGGTTATTTAAAGAATATTACAACTTACAGATGAAACATATTTTCACTAAAATAGATAAAGAGTATTATTATCACGAAAATTCTTATCAAACTAACTTTCTTAGTCTAATAGAATCCAACTTTAATGAATATTTTAAAGAGAGATTAGTTGAAAATGGGATTAGAAAAGCATTTAAAGGAAATTGGGGTTCACAGGAACATACAAAACGTGCTGGTGTTATACAAACATTAGACCGATTATCTTTCAATTCATTCATTGCTCAATTGAGGAAGGTTAATTTACCTTTTGATAGTAATGCCAAAGTAGTTGCGCCACGATTATTACATGGAACTCAATGGGGAATTATTGATCCCGTAGATACACCAGATGGAGGTAATATCGGTTTCCATAAAAATCTCTCTATTATGACTCATATTACTAGTAGCTGTTCTAGTATTCCATTTATAGAATTTCTTAAAAAAAACAAAGAATTCATTATTCTTGAAGAATGCAATTTTGCCATGTTACATAATCTAACCAAGGTTTTTGTCAATGGTAATTGGATTGGTATGATGAAAGACCCAAGAGATAAAATAGATGAATTAAGATTATATAGACGAAACGGAATAATTCCAACATTTATTAGTGTTCAATGGAATAAAGTAGTCAATGAAATACTCATTGCAACCGATGCAGGTCGTCCTTGTCGCCCTCTTATTTATATTGCAAACGGAGAGATTAATTATGAACGTCCGGATATATTAGAAAAAATTAAGAAAGCAGACTATACATGGAATGATTTAGTTCTTGGTTTTTCTTCAAAGAAAAATGATTTATATTCATGTTCTATTGAAGAAACAAAAGAGAGAAATTTGGAAGAAACCGCAGGAATAATTGAATACTTAGATACAGAAGAAGCTGAATCAGCCTTAATTGCGATTCATAAATTTGATTATAGTCAATATCCTGCAACTCATATTGAAATACATCCTTCACTTCTTTTAGGTGTTATGGGTAATCAAATTGTATTTCCAGAAAACAATCAGTTACCAAGAAATCTTTTTTCATGCGGACAAAGTAAACAAGCTGTTTCTCTCTATAATACTAATTTCCATAATCGTATTGATACTATGGGAGTAGTATTAAACAATGGTCAAATTCCTTTGGTAAAAACTCGTTATCTTAAATACATTAATAAAGAACAAATGCCTTATGGAGAGAATGCAATTGTAGCTATTATGTGTTATACTGGTTATAATGTAGAAGATGCTGTTCTCATTAATCAAGGTTCTCTTAATCGTGGTATATTTAGAACTACATATTATAAAATGTATGAAACACATGAAGAAAGCAGTTCTGTAAGTAATACTACCATTGATAGTAAATTTTTAAATATAGATAGTCATAATGTTATTGGTAAGAAACCCGGATATGATTATAGTGAATTAAATGAACATGGTATGATTAAAGAAAATACCTTTTTGAATGATAAAATGATTCTTATAGGAAAGGCAATGAATGATTTGGAGAAACCAGATACTTATATAGACCAATCTGTCTATACAAAAAAAGGACAAACAGGATTTGTTGATAAAACATTTATTACGGATGGGGAAGAAGGTTTTAGAATAGGAAAAATACGTATTCGCGAAGAACGTATTCCAGCTATTGGTGATAAAATTTGTAGTCGGTGTGGACAGAAAGGAACTATTGGTTTAGTTATTCCTGAAAGTGATATGCCTTATGCTGATAATGGTATTAAACCCGATCTTATTATTAATCCTCATGCATTACCAAGTCGTATGACTATAGGACAACTTATTGAATCCTTAATGGGAAAAGCATGTGCTCTTTATGGTGGATTCGGTGATTGTACTGCATTTGTTAATAAAGGTCCAAAAAATGAATTATATGGTTCTATGCTTACTAAAATGGGATATCATTATACAGGAAATGAAGTATTATATAATGGTATGACTGGAGATCAATTAGAAACAGAAATCTTTATGGGTCCAACTTATTACATGAGATTAAAACATATGGTTAAAGATAAAATAAATTATCGTGCACGTGGTCCAAGAACTGCATTAACACGACAAACAGTGCAAGGTCGTTCTAATGATGGTGGTCTTCGTATTGGAGAGATGGAACGTGATGGATTAATTGCTCATGGTATGACTGGATTCATTGTAGATTCTATGTTAGAGCGAGGTGATGAATTTTACATGGCTGTTTGTAATCAAACAGGAACTATTGCTATTTATAATGAAAATCAGAACCTTTTTCTTAGTCCAATGTCCGATGGACCCATTAAATTTATTCAGAATTTAGATAGCACATTGAATATTGATAATATTAGTCGTTTTGGTCGTAATTTTAGTATTGTACGCGTTCCTTATACATTTAAATTATTATTACAAGAATTGAAGACTATGAATATTCAGATGCATATTATTACTGAGGATAATGTAGACCAATTATTAAATCTATCTTATAGTGAGAGTTATAAAGAAATTGTATCAGATACTTTTCTCTCCAATATTAAAATAAAATCCTCAGAGAGAGAAACAGAAATAGAAAATGAAGAAGATAATTTGGTAGAAGAACCGATTGAAGAAACAATAGAAGATGAAGATGAAGATGATGAAGAACAACAACAAGAAGAAGAAGAAGAAGAAGAACAACAAGAACAACAACAGGAAGGTGGATCAGCATATTTAATTACGGAAGAGGAATTAAATGAAGAATTACCTCCTATTCCTATGGATGATGATGAAAACGAAAATGAAAATGAAAATGAAAATGAAGATAATATAATTAATCTAGAAAAGTTAGACGAAGACTATAACAATGCATATGAAAATACATATAGTAATACAAATGAAGATAATAAACCATTAACAATAAACTTTAGCGAAGAAGTATCTATTAAAGAAATGACACCCAATACTCCTATTTCATCTTTTAATAAAAAAATATTTACTTTTGATATCCCTATCTTAAATCAAAAAGAGAGAGAAAATGAAGATTATAATAAACGATCTGTCATTGAAAAATTCCAACCTAATGAATTACAAGATATTACTGATATACTACCCGTTACTGACGAAGATACTATTACATTAGTTCCACTTGATGATGACGAAGAAGACGAAGAAGAATATCTTGATGAATAAGCACTTATTATATATTACCCAGGGTGTAAATAAATTTTCATTTACTATAAAATTGAAAAGAATTAAAAAATATATAATTCATATAAGTATGGCGTCCACTATTAATGAACCTTTAATCTCTCGTCTTTATACCTCAAGAAATAATTTATTAAGTATTTTAGAAAAACAAGGTTGTAATGTCCAAGATTACACAAATTTAAGCGTTCATGAAGTAAACGAGATGAAAGAAGCAAAACAAATGGATATGTTAATGACTAATACTAATAACAATACAAAGGTTTATGTTAAATATCATTTAGGAAAATCTCTTAGACCTAAACACATCTATGAATATATAGAAGACTTATATCAGATTGATTCGGTTTTAACTCCAACCGACCAATTAATAATTATTATTAAAGAAAAAGTAAATGATACAATAACCGAATTAATAACACAACTTTTTAATACAGAAAAATATTATGTTAACATCTTTCAATTGGATACCCTTCTTTATAATATTTTAAATCATGAGTTAGTTCCTCCTCATCGTATTTTAAATGATAAAGAAGTTAAAGAACTCATTAAAAAATACAATGTTACAGATATGAAACAATTTCCCGAAATATCACGGTTTGATTCAGTTGCAAAAGTAATTGGTATCCGTCCAGGACAAATGTGTGAAATTGTGAGAAGTAGCAAAACAGCTATAACATCCAATTATTATAGATTTTGTTATTAAATTATAGATTTAGTCGGTGTAATAATATATATATTTATTATAAATGGAACAAACATTAGATGAATATACAAAACGTTTCTATTTATTATTGGAACAATATAAAAAAAATAATACATTACGCTTATTGAATCCTTCTAATGTAGAATATGAAAACTTATATAATTATAATATTAATAATCTAAATAAATTATTTATGGATATACATGTATTTGATAATAAAATACAAAATAATTTTAATGAATTAGATCAACAGTTTAGAACAGATTATAATCAAGTAAAAATAGACCGAGACATTATACACGATTTAAAAAGAAAAGAATCTCATATTAAAGATAGTTATAATGCTTCTATTCCATTAAAACAAGAATATAAACAACGTAAACAACAAAAATTTATGATTTTATGTGGTAAAATTGGCGAACTTATTCTTATTTTAGGAGTGATGGCTTTTATTGTTAAAAAATATGGAAATTAATATTAATCAAAGTATTTAAAAAGATATAATTATTATTATTATTATAAAAAATGAATACTCTACTCTATAATTTGTTAATGCTGGGAACTCTTCTTTCTACTGCTATGGCTAGCCTTTATTGTACTCATAATAATTGTATCACATTTAGTGTAGGTTCTGGAACAGGATGTCAATGGATGTGTAACTATTGTTCTGAACAATTACAAACCCCTAATTATTATTTTACTGATGGTGTATGTCACTATGAAAGTGGTGGTTGTGTAGGTAATCCTATTTCTGAACATCAATATACTTGTTGTAGTGCTTAACATATAAGCGTATATATAATTTTTATCAAATCTAATTATTTAAAATAAAAATATTTTTTAATTACTTATAATTTTCTAATTTAATTATAAGTAATCATGTTTTCAAATGAAACAAAATTAACAAAATGCTGTGTTCCTTCACTTAATCAGGGACGTGAATTTAAACAAGACATCCAAAAAATAAATGATTTAGCAAAAGACAGTAGTCATATTATTGAAGGATTTACATCAAGTACAGATCCTCTCATTGAAAAATTTGACAAAACACTTTCAGAATATACAACTAGTTATAATCAATACATTGATAATATTATGAAACATAGAAATAGTAATCTAGTTCATTATTTAAACCATATTGTAACTGATAATAAGAATTACTATTACATTAATAAGTTTGGATATAAACGATTATTTAGTGATTATACATCAAGAGATGTTTCTTGTCAAGGAGAGAATAAATGGTTGATTAGTATTACTGAAACATTACTTAATGAATATCCCGAAGGAGCAGTAATTAATAATGATGAACCTTGTAATTTAGAAGGTTCAAATATTAAAAATTCAAAAAATGGAGCAATATCCTATGTTGATGTTAAAGGATTTCGTCATTATTATTCTTCCCAAGTATGGAGTTCTCTCATTAAAAATAATTTAGGAGGTAAAGGATGTAGCTCATCTTATACTAACTTATCTGAAAAACAATATTTAGCTGTTAGTAAAAAAGAAGTTATGACTCTTGATTCCAATTGTTTACATACTACTATTAATAATACTTTTAGTCCAGAAAAAATCATTCTTAATCTAAATGTAAATGATAGTAAAAGAATTAGTGAATTAAATAGTCAACTAATAACTATTGGTCAAGAAATATTAGATAAAATTAATAATAATATTCAAACAGAAGAAGACTATAATGAACAAGTAGAATCGCAGAAAAAACAATTACAAAACCAATTACAATTATTGAAAAGAGAGAGAATAAAGTTTATGGATGTTACAAAAACACACAAAACCTTAGATTATGATATTAATAATATGAAAACATTAGTGACCGCGTCTTATGTAAGATATTTAACATTGGGTTTAGGAACCCTTATTTTAGTTAGTTTAACACTTCGTCACGTTTTTAAAAAATGAATTTTTTATATTGTTATATTAAATAATGTCTAATGACTTGAGTAATCTTAAACAAAACTTAGATAAAGCATTATCTAAATATGGAACACAATATCAACAATATACTAATACATTATTAAAAGGTATTAATAGTGCGGAAAGTAACAAATATATAGGAAAAATAATTAGTATTCGTAAAAATGTTAATTCTTTTAAAGGTGTTAAAGGAAATTGTACAACTTCTAGTGGTACTTATCCACGATGGAGTCAATATGATAATATAGATACTTGTCAAACCATTTGTGAAAAAGATTCTAATTGTGTTGGATATTCTTATCAATCAGGTAATCGTAATATATGTGAGGCATATGGAAAGGATGGAGCTAATCCTGCAAGTAAGAATTATATTAAAGATGAACCATTATCCACAAATCCTGTGACTGATAAATTTTCTATTAACTGGAATTGTTTTATTAAACAAAAGGAAGATTTAACTCCTACTTTATATTTTGTAACCTCAAATGGAGAATTGAAAGAAATTACTCATTCTATAATTAATGTTACTCCGTCATGTAAAAATGTTGAAATTATCAATGTGGATATGCCATTAAAACTTTTTTTAAATAGTAATAATTTCACTTTAGGAAAACCCATGAGTGCAAGTGATACATGTCAATTAAATATTTTAGACAATCCTTATCATGATGATATGATGAATAGTAATAATACTCTTATTAATTTAGCTACGGAAATATATGATAAAATGAATATATTAAAGAAAAGGGATGTAGGGCAAAAAAAACAAAAATCACAAATTGTTGATAAATTACATGATGATATTAAAGATTATCAATCCACTTATGATAAATTAATTAGTTTAGAAGATAGAAATGAAACATTGGATCTTATGGAAGATAATTTAAAATTACACGCATTATCTGAAAAGTACAAATATACAACATGGGGATTTTTAGGCATTATTATCTTTCTATATACTATTTATCATATTAACAAAAAATAATTCTATTTTTATTCATATATATATATATATAAATGAATAAAACTTTATCACATAGTCCTTCCAAACCTATTCCTTCAGAAACAAAGATACAAATAGTTATTCATACAGGAGGGGGAGATGCTGCTGGTAGTAATACACTTAATTATATAGAATTTTTTAATCAAAATAATAAAAAAATTGGACATTGGTCAGTTCCTCCTGGCATATCTCAACCTGTAAATCGGCTTTCTTGGTATGGTTATCCTTATATTATTAAATCATATGCAACAACAACTCCTGATATATTATCATCATATAGTGTAAATATTGGTGGTGATGTAATTTCTGCAAATTTTTATATACAAATTAAGGGTATATATATTACAGAAAATTATGTAAATGACAAATGGGGAACAAGAACATATAAAATACTCAAACCTTATACACTACCACTTGCTACATCACCAATACCTACTCCTACTCCCGATAAACCAGTACCCACTCCATCCAAACCTACGCTTCATTACTTAGGGCCCGGTTGGGAACAATGTGGTAGAACCAGACAGCGTTATACCCAACCGATAGACTACCTAACAACCATGAATTATAACCAATATAACCTAGGTGTTCCCGTTTCCAAATGGGGATGTGACAACCTACCACCAAACCCTCCATTGGTTCGCATAAGGCAAAGTGTGTCTAATGCAGGAC
>Ga0114933_10000041_pt1 | contig 158120 bp, 196 predicted proteins | sample 4SBtaG_FD_89691 | JGI IMG/M metagenome (GOLD analysis project Ga0114933, IMG submission 89691) | Deep subsurface microbial communities from Kolumbo volcano to uncover new lineages of life (NeLLi) - 4SBTROV12_W25 metaG | ecosystem: Environmental > Aquatic > Marine > Volcanic | place: Kolumbo...
ACAGTAGCAAGACGCTCCTGCCACTCTTGATGACATAGCTCCCTTCGCCAGTTCTCCTCAACACCGCCTTTAGTTATCCCCAGCAGTCCGAATGTCGCGCTAAAGTGCATACCACAGAAATGGCATACTGTTCCGTACCAAGGATCCTTGTCTAAAGGCCTTACTCCGCTAGCACCACACTCACCGCACACTTGTTTAATGCTAGAGCTCATCTGTACAAACTGTTCCTCAGCGCAGTTAGCGCCTCAGTCAGTGACGTGTAGTACCTGTGCCCATGCTTATATCTCAGCTCATCTTCCTTATTGAAGTCGGAAGCTACGTCCCACACTTCACACACTCCCGTAGCACGTATCGTTAGTTGGCCGTAAGGAGAAGCGAAAATCTCGTCACAGTCAACGCAATAAGAAAAGTAGTCGTTGTCTACGCCGCGCATAACGTTGCCGCCGCAGTGCGCACATACTTGTTCAATGCTCTTCATTGTCCTTCAACATTCGATACAACGCATCGCGCTTAGCGCGCAGCTCCTGTACTTTGATGTAGTCTCCTGCCCGCAACGGGCTACCACTCATTAAGCTACCTAGGTACGACCCTCTGTAGTGCTCCAGTTCTTTGTAATTATTTCTACTATTCCAGCGCTCTTCAACGCCTTCCTTGGTTATCACCAGCGTGCCGTAGGTGGTGTGGTAGGCACCACAGCATTGACTACAGGACGCGCCGTAGCGCTTACCCGACGTACTAAAAACTATGGCGTCACTACTACAGTAGCCGCACACCTGCTTGATCATAGTACCGAACGACTTCAATTGTCCTCGTTGAATAGGTGTTTGCGTATTTGTGGTATGTGCTCACACGCTGCGTAGTCTGTGAATAGGGCCCGCCATCCCGTTCGGCGTAGCTCGTCTAGAAGAAGCTGGTTGAAGTCTAGTGTTTCTCCTGCCGGTGTACAGTCCCAACGCTCAACAACGCCTCCCTTTGCCATTTCCAAGCACCCTACGGGACGGTAGTAAACGAGGTGGCAGTTGCTGCAAACGAAAGAGCTGAGCAGTTCTTTATGACTTATCAGCTTGATCGTTCCCACCGTATTGCAGGTGCCGCATTTCTTAGGCAGTTTAGCCACGCCAGAGCTCTTTGTATTGGGTTTCTATTTTGTTAGCTGTGACCGCATACGCGTTCATAACGTTCCTTCCGTTACGGGATGCCACAGGCCCTACGTCTTCATGGTTCTCCTCGAACCACTTCTCAGACTCCTGATACACCCAACGCTCTTCAACGCCTTCTTTGGTTATCCCTAGTGTTCCTTTGGGAGCCCAGAATGGCGCCAGACAGTCTCGACACTGCGGCACCAGGTAAGTAGGCGTGCTATGGGGTTTAGGCTTTAAACTTACACTACCCGCACAGTAGTCACATGTTTGTGTGAGTAAGATAGCCTTCTCCTCTCCACAGGAGCTTGGCCTGCTTTATTAGGTATCTTACAACGTTGCCTGTCGTTGGCGAGCTTACGCCGGCCCTTCGTATTCCGTTAACTGCTTCGGTCCAGTCATTATTGGGCTTGTCTACCCAAACCTCACTAATACCTTGGGCGCTCCACGTCAAGTACCCTGCACGCTTCCAGAATCTGGCATCACAAGCTAGACAAAACACGACAGAAAGTTTGTTCTCAACAGCGTCTGCTATGCGGACCTGGTTAGCTGTTCCGCAGTGTTTACATACCTGAACAATCTTCACAGCAGTCTCCTTGTTAGTTGTTTAAACGTTGCCTCACTTCCTTTTGCCTGTTGACAAGCCGATTTTCGAAGTTTTCTATACCACCAAACCTTGAAGGATGCGTAGGGTAGTTTTTGGCGTAGTAAGCATCGCTGTCTCCGCAAGCCCAACGCTCAACCATGCCGTTCTCAGTCATTATCAAACGTCCTGCAGGTTGCCAGAACATTATGTAGCATTCAGGACAATGCATAAGGCCGAAATAAGTGGCGATGCTGCCAGGAAGTACCGGGCCCGCACAGAACCCGCATTGTTGAGGTATAGTGGTCATCGCCATACCTTTCTTTGTGCTTGGATTGCCTCAGCTATGCTCACAGCTCTTCTAGGATCCCTAGAAGGGGCTGCGTAGGTAATGGAATCCTTTACATACCACACTTCGTACACTCCATCATTACGTAGTTCCAAACGGCCTCCAGGTTGGTAATAACGTATTTTACACGTCGTACACTCCGGAGGAGTAAGGCCAGCCTTCTGGCTGGGGTGGGGATGTTTGACACGCGACTCTACGTCAACGAAGCCTTTGCACGCGTTGCAAACCTGCTTTATGCAAATCATCGCCACACCTTTGCTTGCTTTGTTGAAAGATCAGAACGCACCTTTTTACTCCGAGCGAATCTTAGCTTAGATCGGCCTGTGTTGGTATAGTGGCGAAAACTGGACACGGATCCTACCTGCTCTGCGTCGAATTTCCTGTTGGCCTTAGGACACCAATGCTCTTCCAAGCCAGCAACGCCCATGACGAGCTTTCCTCTGTCCATCCAGAATGTGACACAGCAGTAGTTGCAGCCTAGTACGCGCCAGGCCCCGTTCTTGCCAGGCCCTGCAAGCCTGGCTGTTTTCTTTACGGCTTCTTTGCCGCATCCTCCACAGACTTGCTTGATGTTGAGCATCCGGTCCACCTTTTGTTTTGTGCAAATGCTACGTCTTGACTTAGCTCGTTGAGATCTACGCTGTTACTCAACGTCCGTTGGTAACGTCCCAGCTGTATAACGCCTTGTTCATAGTCCCAATGCTCTTCCACGCCTCCACTTACTAGTACCAGAAAACCAGCGCTTTGCCAGAAGAATACGTCGCAGGTCCAGCAGCACCGCTGGCCGGGCCGTATTACGTGCACAGCGGCTTTCAGCGTATCCGGAACATCCTCGGATAAGGTAGGCTCCCCACCGCACCCTGTACAAACTTGTTTGATACCGCTCATCGATACATCCCCTGCTGTAAGTTACGTAGTCTGTCTTTTACGCTGTTTCCTACGGAACGGCCTAGTCCGTAAGATCTGTCTAACGAAACGTGGTGCGCTCCATGGTCTTCCCTGGTCCAACGCTCCTCAACGCCGTCCTGGGTTAGGCGAAGCGTCCCTGCCTTCTTGTAAATCACTGTTCCGTAGCAATGACCACACCAAAGAAAGCCTCGTTGGGGGCATATCGTGATAGGACCTCCGCACTCAGTACATACTTGCTTAATCTTGGTGTATGTCAACGCCATACCTCGCCTTGGGCTTTGATTTTCCTTTGGAATATGCTTTGCTTAGCGTCGAACCAGGCCATTCTGATCGGATCACCGTGTATATCTACTTTGCGTTCTTGTCTAGCGTGCTCAGCGATTAGTTCTAGAGTTAGATCAAGCTCGTTAGGCGCAGAGAAGTGCTCTGTCAATCCGTCGGGTCCAAGCTTCAACTCCCCTACCGGCTCCTGTATTCCCTGACCGCACGTGACACATATGAGCACAGATACACAAGTGTCCTTGCAGACAACGAAACCCAGGCTCAGACTATGTCCGAACTCACAGTAGCCTGGGATTTTAAACGTCGGGTGTCGGATTCCTATATAGAGGGGCTTGGCGTGGTTTCTGCGCCTCGCCTCTTCTTTAACCATTCTGCTTCCCTCTTAGCAGAGTGTATAAACAGGTCTACAAACTCGTCTCCGCTAAAGTTCGTGCCTGGATTGCCAAAGTTCTCAACAACTCCAGTCCTGCTTAGGCTTAGTCCCTTATTTGCGTGGTAAAACTTATGGCATGTCTGACAAAAAGCTCCGTCTGGGATGTTGTCGGTCACAATTCTTGTTGCATCGTGTCCGCAGGGCAGTCGTATAGGTATAGCGTCGCCTGTCATAGAATGGGTCGGTTCTCCCCTATGGGTTCCTTGTCCACATTCTTAGTGGTGTGCTCCATAAGCTTCGCTACGTCAATGACGTCAGAGCCCTCAGGGAGCTCGGGGAGCGCATCGTCGTGCTTGTACAGTCCGTACACGTCGTTCAACACATCCGCCGTAGTATCCAAGTCCCACCACGTAGTGATCACTGTAGACTCGTGGTCGTTCAAGTAGATAGCAGTGTAAGGAATGGTGGACCCTGCCTCCTCCATAGTACGAAGGTAGGCAACGAGGCTCTTGTTGATCAGGACTATCCCTGCTGTGCGTGTGCGTATCTTGGCGAAGGGCTCAACACCCGGCAGCAGCGGTTTGTTGGAAGTAGAGTCGTAGCTGAACGCTGGAACAGGGTTTGGAGGGGCCCATCGCTGAGACGGAGAAGGGTGCCAGGGTATGGGTGTAGGGTTTACGTGCATGGTCTTGACTCCGGTGTTTAATATATCCTGGTAAACTCCATTCCCGGTAGTAGTGACGGTGCGCGTGTAGGCTTTGCTCAGTGTATTCTTGATATCGTCTATAGACTTGTTGAGGCTGTCCAAGCGGGCTTGGCTGTTGTCGTTGTCGTACATGGGTTTTGATCTTCCTGATAAAGTTTTGGGTGTAGCCCTACTCCAACTGTCGTACATTTCGGGCAACGCTGATCTAGCCATAGTGTAGTTTTCCTCAAGCTAAAAGAGAGGAGAAAAGAGGGCGTCGTTGCTCCAACTTTTCTCCTCCACCTTTCTTCAGGTGCTGAACCCTGATATTAGCAAGGACTTATACCAGTCAACCGATAGGGTTTAGAGGAAGGCGCTCATGGAGATGCGTGAGCACCGCCAGCACTGCCTTGCTAGGATTATCCGTAGCAACCCCTGGTATCTTGATAGCAGATCCGTTGTTCATCTTGCCATCATCCAGGATGGCTCTGTTACGCGTTTCGTACTCAGGTGCGTCCAAGCCAGTAGGCTGGCACCCCACCTCGATGTCCTGGCGTATGCGGTAGATGCTGACCCAGTATTTCTTGGCGTAGTACAGGCCCAGGACTTTGTACATACCCACGCCCGTACCTTTGAAGTATCCTCTGTAATCTCCACGCACTGCGTCTGTTTCAGTGTAGCTTGGTAGGTCAGCAGCCATCACTGCCCACTGGATAGTATCCAGAGCAGATTCAACGTCAGCATGGTTGGACATGTACTCCATCAGCACACTGAGCTGCGTTGGTGCGCTGCTATGCGTTGCAAGCATGTCCTCCCAAGCAGCCAACCCGTAAACAATGTCCTGAGGGTTGTTGAGGTATAGGCGCAGCTCTCTAGCGCTACCTGTCCACACCTTGTTACCGAACTGCACACGCCGATGAAACTGAGCTTCTCCCTGCACGTCCCACCCTCCCAGTACCTTCCCTGGCCCCAATGACTTATGTATCACAGGAGCGCCTTCGAGGATGCCGATGCCAGGAGGACCTTGAAGTATCTCACCAAAGGCTACCGGGCATTCGTCGTACAGTATCGGCATGTGAGAGACACTCCTGTATTCTCTTTGATGCGCGTCGTCTGTGTTCATGGATTCTCCGTAATAACCTAAAAGGACTTACGGGATAACCCAGCCTTGTTCGTGGCAGCCTACGCTACCACTTTATTTTCGTTAGGGTCGTCTGGGCCACGCTCGGCCCAGTAGTCCCAGGTGAGGACGTCCTTGGTCCAGGGCACGATGCGCTTCTCATACAGGGGCCGGACCGGGTCGCCTCTATCGAAGAGCAGCCAGTCCTGTCCCAACCGAGAATCCATGTTCACTTCCTGGCCCTCTATGAGCTCCAAGGAAGCAGGGATGAGGCGATGGGTGTAGTGGGCCTGCTCGTAAAGGTCTGCGCTGACGCCAACGTCCCCGAGACGAGATACAGCGGTAACTACGACGGTCTGGCCTTCAATCAGGCCACACTCTCGCGTGAGGATCCGGAACTGTAGTCCTTTCATCCAACCCCAAGGTACTTCGAAAGAGAACGCCATGACTTAGCCTTTCAGTGGAGGAGGAGTGAGCGTAGCGCCCGGGATGCCGAACATGTACTGGGAGAAGGTTTCGTCGCCTTCCTGGCCCATGTTGTGAAGGATGTAGTTGTCCTTGCTGTCGTTGACTTTCTCCACCAGGTAGTGGACCAAGGGGTTCTTGATACGGCCCAACGCAGTCCTGAGATCGCCGGGGTCGACTTCCGTCTTCCCAGACAGCAACGCATCCTTGGCTTCGAGCCACACGTAGCGAAGCCCAGAAGAGCTGCCTTCGTCAGGCCACGCCGACTTTGGGTCCAACGCCTCGCAGAGACGCATCAGCCTAGCAGCGCTGCAGCGAGGGTTCTTGGCTACCCAGGTGGGGCTGAAAGGAGGCTCCGCTCCCTTATCTACTACTGGAGTCACCTTGTGTGTAAGCTTAGCCATACCTTGTTTCTCCTCCATTTTCCCAAGCTCGTGACACGGCACCCAGGAAGTTTTCGTTGCGTACCTCCGCAACTATTGGTTGATCACCGTTAGGTAGTACGGCCCAGCATTTCGCTGCGCACCAGTACCCACCGGACATTTTCTTGTAGTACTCCATTTCAGCGAAGTACGCCACAGAACGAACGGCGGCAATGCCGGCGTCGCGCTCTGCGTTGTTCTGGGCTATGAAGCCTGGTTTTGTTGTCATTGGCTTATACCATTTAATTGTCATCTAAAACAAGGGCTTACCACCACGTGAAAACGTGGCTGCCTTGTTGAGCCGCTACCGAGCGTCGAGCGTGGAGTAGCTTCGATCCTGCAGGAGACGTCCGTCGTAGTACAGCTTGGCCTGGCGGGGGCTGTCTTCGAACTTGATGCCCATGGCCGGGAAGGCCGGGGTCATCTTGCTGGCCCACTCCTTGATGCCGATCGCTCCGTAGAGCTTCAGCAGAGCGATGGCTCGCTTGTGCTTGGTGGGATCCGTAGGGATCCGTATACAACGCAGGCCACCCGAAGGGGCCATGAACGTCGTGTATACGTGTTCCTTACGATCGAGGTTGTACTGAGGCTGCATCTCTATTCTCCTCCTTCACAACCTTATACCCTAAAAACAAGGGCTTACGCGCTAGAGCCCAGCCTTGTTTTTAGGTTACCTGTGGTTACCGTGCTTCAGCACCTTCTTGGCCTCTTCCCACGTCAGGCCGATGACGACGCTGCTGCCGGGATCGCCACGAACGTTCACTTCGATGCCCTGCATGCTCTCCGTCAGGTAGACCATGTGGGAGGGGGCGAAGAGACGAGCGGGGCCAGGGACCCGATCACCGCTCTTACGAGTGAATTCAACGTACCGAGTTTCCATGCTGGGTACCTCCTTCACTATCTTATACCTTGATTAGGGCCGAGTTTTAGCTCCCCAGACCTACGTCAGGGTTAGGATGGTGCGATGATACATTTCCATACGGGTTCAGGTCCCGGATGTCCCTCATGATACTTTCTATCGTGTGTACCTTTGGGTCTAGGAAAATCCTGTCTGTACTAAACCCTTCTCCTGTGTGCGTTATCACCTGCACATAAATGCTTTCCCTACCCTCACGGATGTTCTGTATGCCATGGGGTTGTATGGCTAAACGGCCACCGGCCTTTAAGGATAAAACAATAAACATAACTTTACTCTCCTTGGTTATTACTAGCTAAAAGGACTTATGGGTATAACCCTGCCTTCACCGCCCTACGGCAGCTTACGGCCGATCCGATCGGACCGGGCTTTCTTGATGAGCGAAGCGATCTGGGAGGGATCTCCCTTCACCTTGAGCTCCGTGTGGAATTCCTCGCCTACCTTGGACACGTCCAGACGGATGTAACACAAGGTATCGTCCTTCCGCATGACGCGGGTGATGAGGTCTATGTTCAGGTACTCATCCTCGAAGACGACCGGGAGGGCTGCTCCACTAACCGCTCGTTGTATACAAATCACTAAAGGTCTCCGTAGAAGACGCGGAAGTGCGCGTCGGGTTGCGTGGGAATCTCCAGCGAATCCGAGTGGATGAGCGCCGAGGACTCGGGGTAGGGGCCACCGTAGAACCAGTTGTTGATGCGACCTTCGTGGTCGGACGCGCAGTTCGTGGCGATGGCCTTGGCTCGGGTGGGGTTGGTAGCTCTGGAGTCGTCGGTGTGGAAGACCTCTCGCCCCTTGTCATCCACTTCCTCAATGTTCTTGTAGAGCATGACACGGTAGACCTTGCCACTCATTCGAGCACCGCTCCTTCCTTGAGGATCCAGTTGCACTTGGTGTTGAAGAGCTCGTTGCCTTCGTCGTTGTAGCCCTTCCACTTCGTGACCGTGCCGTCGATGTAGACCTCCAGCCGATCGATGTCGTTGCGCTTCACTCCTGCTCCGCTGGGCAGGGGCAACGAAGCCACGGCGATGGCCTTGGCACCGGTGTAGACCTCGTCCGGCTTGGGGTCGAACGACGCCAACATGTCTTCGATTCTGCTTTCTTCCATGATGCTTAGCACCTCCATTCAAGTACTTATACCTGGGGAGGCTCTGGTCTTTCGTAAGGAATCAGCTTGTCCTTTCCTGGATGCAAAGCCAAGGAAATGAGGAAGCTGAATAGAAATGCAGTCACCCAGATCTCTACCCAAGCGTGCTTGAACTGAAGGGACGCGTCGCTATCGAACATACACCGGTATATCCAAGCAACAACGCCTATATGCGATCCCAGCGTCGCCAGCATCAGCGCGCATAGGAATGGGGTGTTGAGGGGATTTTTAATCAATGACTTTCCTTGGTTTGAGTTAAAAGGAAGGAACAGCTGATGCCACCCCTCCCTTCTCAGCTATCAACTGATCTTGATGTTCATCTCGTTGAGGTCGACCTTGTTCGAACGCTCTACCTTGACCTCGAGAGTCTCGGCGTCGACGTAGGCTCCGTCGGCCCCCATTTGACGCAGGGCCGCGGCGGAGACCACCATGCCCTGAGACAAGGTCCGCTCCGGGTCCTCCAGGTCCACGTCGTCCAGGTTGATGATGACCTCTACAGTCTGGTACAGGTTGGGACGATCGCGGTCGTTGACGGCCTCCGTCGTGCCCTGCAGCCCCGTGTCCTTGACCATCTGTGCCATGTTGGACTCGAGCGTTCGGATCACGTCATCGAGCAGCACGACCTGCGTCCCGGACTGAGTGGCGACCCAGTACATGATGAGCTCGATGAGCCGCTCGCCGTTCAGGGACGGGATACCTGTGCCCTTCAAGAACAGCATCTGCTGACTCAGGTCCATCTCCTTGAACAGCGCTTCTGTCGTCTGTGTGCGTAGCCCGGCGTAGTGCACTACGCGGCCGTGGTTGTCCACGAACACCAGCCCACTGCTCTGCAGCCACTCCGCGTACGTCGCGTCCCCGTAGTCCTTCTTGAGCAGCGTCAGCTCACTGGTGGTGGGGTACCAGCTCTGAGTAGAGTCGCTGTCCCGCTCCACCTTGGACATGTTGAAGTAGCGGCTGAGCCCGTGGACCTCACCCTGGTGGAGGGACGCTCCGAACTGCTTGGTGAGTATGTCTGTGGCCCCCACCAAAGTGAGGTCGGGGTTGTGGGTGAAGGCCGAGAGCAACACCCCGCGCTTGATCGCGTGCGACTGACGCTTGTGCCCCGCTTTCGAGAAAAGGATCCCATCTGTCATAGTACTAAGCACCTCCATTCTCTAGCTTATACCTCAAAAAGGGCTAAAAGAGCGAGGGGTATTACGTCGCCCGACTCTTCTTTTAATCAAGTATCACCCTCGGCCTCGGGGGAAGCTGGTAGCACGACGCGGTTGGAGGGTAGCGACGCACGTCAATGACATGCAACGCCTTGCTTTGCTTGGACCCACAGCTCTGACACGAGCTGAACTGGCCCAGACGGGGAGTACCGCAGTGAAGGCATTCCACTGAGGTTTCACGTTGGTTAGGACGAGGGAATGGCTCAAGGGGTTCCACTGATCGAGTCATCCCACCCTACTTCCACTAACGTAGACGACGATCTTAGGCCAGACCTCGGCCAGGGACTCAATCTCCGGGTTCTGGAACAAGCACCGAAGGTACACATCCTTCTGCGCGTGACAGAAGCGACGGGCTTCACCGCTGGTAGCGAACCGCTGCAGCTCCACCCTCCCGTCCCTCCGGATCAAGATGAACTTCGTGTCCATCACCAGCGCATGTGGCTCGGTAGCCACGTATGGCTTGGGGTCTCTACCCATCTCCCTCATACCGGATCCAGTCCTTGCTGGCCGCGTGCGACTCGGCCCCCGTCCAACACAGGTCGTAGCCATCCTGGTCCTTGGGCCAGGGCTGCTTCAGGACGGTCTCGAAGAACCGACGGCAGGCGCTGTCGTACACCCGCTCATCCTCGTCGCAGAAGAAGATGTGGTCGTCGTCGACGAGGGCACGCCACCACATGTCCCACTCGTTGGTGCACTGGGACTCCTTGCGCGTGGTGACCACGTAGACGTTGAGGCCCTTCTCGATCGCCGACTCGATCACTCCCAGCGAGAAGATCCGCCAGCCCTGCTGGGTCGTACCACGCAGGACGAGGTCCTCCGCAACGTATGCGTTGACTCCGTAGGGCTTCTGGATGTCCGACGTCGACATGACGCAAGGGACACCGATGTTCTGTGTGCTCATAGTTAGGCACCTCCTTCAAACACTTATACCCTAAAAGAAGCGTGGCTTCAGCCATCCCCTTCTTCTTTAGGCTACCGACCGTATCCCCGTCCTTGGGATATAACGATGGAGCCTACGACGATTCTGCCTTCGGCTGTGATGTCCTCGTCTTTGTTGAGCGAGCCCAGAGGGCTGAGGTCGGCATGGACGAGGATCGTGACCGGCCCTGTCTTGGGGAGCCCCTTCCGCAACGCTGCTTCTACTTGGTTGATCAGCGATCCTCGAAGGTTTGCTACGTCCCCAGGCACGGTGAGGTCACTGTGATGGTGTTCGGTCATCGTGGTCCGTCCTCCAGCACAGACTCGAAGCCGCGGTCGCTGCGTCGCACGGGCAACGACTTCCGTCGCTTGTGCGACTCGCTGACGTTGACCTGGATGACGCTGTACACGCCGTCCTGGGAGCGGTCCACCACGAGCCCGATCGTGTTGTTGTTTCGGTTGAGTACTACCAGACCGAACCCGGGCTGGAGCTCACCTTCGACCACGCCGGGACCCAGGCCTCCCGCTTCCTTCGTGTCCAGTACCTCCTGGACCATGGCCTGGCCGAGAGGAGAGGTGATCTCTCCCAGGCAGGCTTCGAACTCGGGTCGATCACGAGGATGACGCACAGTCATTCCGGTGTTGAGTTGCATAGTACTTAGTGCCTCCTTCGTATACTTATACCCTAAAAGCTAAAAGGATGCGGGCGGTAGCCAGCTTTTAGTGCGTGCGGCTATGGGGCCACGCGCGCATCCTCTAGACAGGTAACCCCACAGTGCTTATCCCCATTCTGCGACTTTTGTACTAGCGTCGCTCTAGTGTTCGTGTTGTGCTCGTTAGAAGGTGAGGAGTGCGTGCATGACGACCACGGGGCCCTTCACCCAATGCATTTGTCAAGCGCAGTCCTTTCCTTCAATTCCTTATACCTCCAAAGAAGCCAAAGTACGGATCGTGAGAAAAGCAGTAGGCGGCGTGTCCTTTCTGGCCCAGCTAGCCTTGTCCACCACCCGCTGCCTTTCTTACGATCCGTGCTTTACCTGCTTCTTCTGGCCCTCTACGACTTTCTCAACAACAGAACCGCTAGGTCTGCGATCCCTTGCGTTGCTTGGGCGTACACCTCAGCGGCGTTGGGCATGTGCTTCTCCGCAAGGCCTACATGGTCCCAGGCCTTTATCGGGTGTCCTTCACACCCGTAGAGCAGAAAAACCTCTCCGTTATCTAGGTAGTACGCACTCCAGAAGAAGCCTCCCCAAACCCCTGAGGCCAGCTCTGTGAGGGAGGACACCCCGGCGTCGCCGGACACCTCGGCGTTGCCGGACACCTCGGCGTTGCCGAATACCTTGGAGTTGCCGGATACCCTGGAGTTGCCGGACACCTCGGCGTTGCCGGATACCCTGGAGTTGCCGGACACCTCGGCGTTGCCGAACACCCCGGCGTCGCCGAATACCTTGGCGTTGCCGAATACCCTGGAGTTGCCGGACACCCCGGCGTAGCCGGATACCCTGGAGTTGCCGGACACCTCGGCGTTGCCGAATACCTTGGAGTTGCCGGATACCCTGGAGTTGCCGGACACCCCGGCGTCGCCGGATACCTTGGCGTAGCCGAATACCCAGGAGTTGCCGGACACCTCGGCGTTGCCGAATACCTTGGCGTTACCGGATACCCTGGAGTTGCCGGACACCCCGGCGTAGCCGGATACCCTGGAGTTGCCGGACACCCAGGCGTCGCCGAATACCTTGGAGTTGCTGCCCACGAATGCTGACCATTGTACGTCAGCAGTACCCGCCACCCACCCACCTCCGTTGGCGTGCCTGTGTGCCGGGACCTCACCCCTACCATCACCGAAGTTGTGCATGGTGACCTCTGCGTCTTCTGTATCTACTTGTGGGACGTTGTTCACTCATCTCCTCCATTTGGTTGGTTGTTTCTCAGTAACTTATACCTCTAGTCTACCCTAATATTGGATATGCAGTTTTCAGACTTGCTGATATCCCCTCACGAACGTCTCCTCAGAGATATGGATCAGGAGCACGGCCTCGGGTACGTAGAAGCAAAGAACAAGCTAACAGGAGCAGTAACTGGGTCAGCAATGGATGCGGCGAGAGGCACAGCAATAGCCGCAGAGCGCGCAGCGACAGGCGTGGTGGACAAAGCAAAGGCATGGCAGATGCAACGAGAGCTACGCAAGGCCCAGGAAGCAGCAGAGGTTGCCAGGAAGCAACAGGAGATAGCTCAGCCTCAGTACGCCGCTCCTCCTAAGTTTGCAGCGTTTTGGAAAAAGGACGAGGACGACGAGGGGTTGGGTTTAGCCGGTGTAGTGTCCTCGGCAGGAGTTCTGGGTGGTTCCGCTGCCGACGCGGCCTCTGACGCCGTGCAGAGAGAGGAGCTTGAAAGCCTTCGTAGAAGAGGTAACGTCAGCCTTGCACCCTTGTTGACACAGCGCGCGTGGGAAAAAGATGGTAGAGGCCTTGAAGTAGTAGTGGACGGGGTTAAAAATCGTAACGTGGCTATGACTGGAGACACTCCAGAAGTACTTAGGGACTTTATAACCTCCCGGGGACTTCACCGATCCGGACTGAGCCCTGTAGCAGGCACAGACAGTGCTGCTCTCCGGGGCCAGGAGGCGTTTGAGCAGAGTAGAAGAATGGCCATACTGCCTGCAGTGGGAGATAGTCGCGTTGTGTCGGACACTATGGCGGACGTATCCCCTGCGGTTATTCACGCGCGTAGACATAAGCGCCCAGGGTATAGTCTGATCTCCCCCGCTCTCACTGGAGGTCTGATGGCAGGAGCGTACCTGGCACCAGAGGATCAGCACGGCCTTAAAGCTACTATGTACGGAGGGGCTGCAGCAGCGAGCGCTGCTCCAGCTATACTAGACGCCCGAGCTGCGCTCGAGCAGTGGTACGCAAGTGACCAACACCGTAAGTGGCTCAACTCTGTGGTAAACTTAGATCTTCCTGGAGGAGTCCGGTCCCAGACAGTGCGAAGAATAGCCGACGTAGGCAAAGTACCTCTAGGCCTGGCCGCTGCTGCGTTGCCCGCCTATATGGCGTATAAGGAATGGCAGAAGCGTGGGTCTGACGAAAAGTTCCTCTTAGCTCGGGGCCTACGTGCTATGGGTGCGGAGAACATCGCGGACTCGTATAAGACCTTCATGAAGAGCAAGGGTAGGCAGCTGTCTGAGTCAGGGTTGTTCGACCCGGTTCCCAACAAGGGTATATGGAAAGTGCTCCCCGATAAGGTGCGTGAAAGTAACTTACTACCCAAGGGCGACGTCATGAGTGCCAAGCTCAAGGGCCTGGCCCAGGAAGACCCTGAGTCCGCTGCGATGTTCGCGGCCAGCAGCTTTTTACCAGGTCCTCAGTGGCCTGTCTACTTAGGTGCGAGAAGAGCTACCAACGTAGTGTCGGACCCTGTGGGTGACTTGGACCTGAGCTTAGCTCCCGGAGATGTCCCTGGCCTTGGAAGCAAGGTAGGCGTGGTCACGCAGTTGGATAACCCTCCATTCATATCCACAGCAGATGCGGAGCAGTCGGCGCCAGCGGCCGACCTTCTCAAGACCGAGCAAGGCCACAAGGACCCTGCAATGGGAAATAGCTTGCCTGGGAATGGGAAACTAGCTATCGCGTGCGCGGGCGTGCGCGGGTCACTCCTAAAGGAAGCCAGAAAGTGGACCCCCGCCCAGCGCCGCCACTACTTCAAGATGCTCAAGGCTGAGGGTAAGTACAAGTCCAAGGCTCAGTATGACGAAGACAAGGCCAAGAACTACAAGGTCAAAGAAGTCCAACGCCCTCACACGTCTGAGAAGAAAGCTGAGGACGAACAGGAGTCTCCCATAGCTAGCAGGGGCAAGGACCTGGCTAAAGGCACTGCTGCTATGTACGGATCCACTAGGCTGGTCCGACCTACGTACGAGCGAGTGTTAGGTACCAAGGGTCTGGTGCACGGCACCTCTATGGATAACGCACAAAGCATATTAAGGGAGGGCATGCGCCCAGGAGCCGGGTCTGGAAACGTCGCAGGAGAGTTGGCTGCTGGCTTTGAGGACGGATTGGACACCGATGACATATCTCGACACAACTTTTTCGGAGGCCAGTCTGAAGGGGGCCTGTCCACTGCAGCTGGGCATGGTAACGCCTCAGAAGCTTATAGCTTACGTAATAAAGGAGTTAAGTATACCCCAAAGCGCCCGAAGGACGTAAAGAAGCTTGAGTCCCTTACCAATAGCGCTCAAAAGTTTAGAGAAAGTCCACTGATATCTCCTGAGGTTAACCGGATGCTGGATAAGGCTATTGACTCGTCGGGGCTGCAGGGAGAAGGTGTGCTGCTGTCCACGGTCAGGCCGTGGGAGGAGTTCTCTGCTGACTTCGAAGTCGACCCCGAGATGCCCTCTATGTTACACGACGCACATAGAACTAAACGTACGATTCCTGCAGAGGACTTAAAGTGGGGGACGCCTACACTAAGACACCACCTGGATGCTACAGGAGGCCCAGATCAGTGGGCACGATACGCTAAAAAATACCCGGGAAGGTTGGGTGCTGGGTTAGCGCTAGGCGCTATGGGAGCAGGGGGAGCTGCGTGGGGAGCCAGCAAGTTTAGAGACGCTGTAAGAGGCAGAGACAACTAGCCTATACTTTCTTAGAATTACTGGAGTTAACTAATGGCCCTCTCAACTACACCACAGCCAGCACCGCTAGCAGCGATTCTGGTGGACCAGACGTCCGCCACAGCGACAGCTGACGACAACGCCACAGGCAGTTCAGGCTCGTGGTACCTAGTAGACATAGACAACACTGCCAATGGCGCTGCTACCTACGTCAAGATTTATGACGATGCTGCCCCTTCCGTGGGCACCACCGAGCCTAACTGGGTATTCATGGCACCCGCCAGCACGCGTGTTGTTTACTCTGTGTCTACGGCAGTAGCGTTTGCTACCGCGCTGAGCTTCTGCGCAGTAACTACCCCTGGGCGTGGTGGCACTACCAGCCCCACAAGCGCAGTCCCAGTTCGGATCATGGCTACTTAATGAGCGTTATCAACCACGAGAAGTTGGCAGGACGTTACGACTTCCTGCGTAAGATGCCGGCTGCTCCCGTAGAAGGATTGGCCGGCGCTGCTTTGGGCGGGCTGGCCGGAGCTGGTGTAGGCCAGGCGTCAGGTGACGTAGACCCAGGCACAGGAGCTTTGGTGGGAGCAGTACTAGGTACAGGCGCAGGCCTAGGGCTGGGCAGGCACCTGAGGTCGAGCGGACTACAGGCCGCACACCGTGCAGCACAGGATGCAACGATAGGCGAAGCAATTCCGTACATGACCAGAGCTGGTAGACAGGCTAAGGACGAAGCAGGGACGTATGCGCAGCTTGCACAACGTAAGGCCAAAGGGTTCAGTGGGAACGAGCCATCAGGTGTGATTAACGCTCTGGGCGATCTACAGATGGATTCGGCTTCTAGGCTGCGAGGTGCAGAGAGTGCCCACCGAGGCTACAACAGAGCCAACCAAGCAATGCGAGCCACGCCCACCGAGGATGTCCTAGACGGATGGACCGGGCCATTCGGCATGAACCGAGCAGACAACACTGAAGCCTTAGGCGACCGCGTACGTAGACAGTTCTACAGCGACGCTGCGTCCGAAGGACTCAACGAATACAACCAGCACCCTTTCGCCGGCCTTGAGCAGTGGCGCAACGCACGAGGATAGTAATATGACCATGTTAGAGATCGCATACAGCAGAGGCGTAGAGTACGCGGTAGCCGAAGCCACGGGACAGCTCGAGAAGCTGGCAGAGGTTTGGGCTAAGGAGGCAGCGCTTTCTATCCCCGGCGTTACTGAAGAGAAGAGACGCGCTCAGTCCAAAGCCCTCGCAGGCACTGCGGCAGCAGTTGGAGCAGGTGCCTTAGCGCACAAGTACAAGGATACTGTCGCCGACGTAGGCCGGAAGGGCTTGGAACACGGAACTGCGCTAGCTGAGAGAGGAGCAGCCGCAGCAGGTAGAGCTGCCGGCCATGCAACATCCTTAGCAGACAAAGCGCGTAAGGCTTTCAAGGGAATAAGTAAGGCTGCAGAGTACGATCCTGCGGAGGTAGACAAAGCGCACGAGATGCTTATGAATCGCCCAGGCGCTACAGCTGCACTCATGGCCGGGCGGCAAGGGATTAACACAGGGCTCATAGGCGCAGGTCTAGGCGCAGGTCTAGGCGCCTTAGCCGCACCAAGAGGCTTCTTAAACAGGGCACCCAGCGTGGAAGACCGCGTGCGTCACGGGCTAGGTGGAGCGGCTGTTGGTGGGTTGGCTGGAGCAGGTTTAGGTGCAGCTGGTGGCGCTGTTAGGGGTCTGTCTGCCCACCGTTTCGCCCGGATGAATCCAGATGCAATGGATCAAGCTCGCGTGGAGCAACACCTGGGTGGCATGGGACCAGAGGATTGGGGTAAGTTCTACGAGGATCCAGAAGTTAAGGCGTTGCTAGAGCCTGATGGTTACGCAGGAGACGCTGCCAACGATCTTGTTATGCAGAAGGCACGAGCACAGTTTGCTAAGTCTGCAGCAAACCCGGAGGACAGCCGTCTAATAGATTACGCAGGCGCTGCTATTCCGTTGGGAGCAGGTAGTGCGGCAGTAGGCGCAGTAAGAGGAGCAAAGCAGGACGATGCTTTTGGCGGAGCAGCCAGAGGGTTCGCAGGTAATATGCTCGGTAGAATCCCCGGAGCAGCTCTAGGAGCCGCGGCGGTGCCCGCAGCAGGAGCTCTCACAGGCTTAGGCCAGGCGGCACTGCACAACTACCAAAGATCCCAGCAGGGGCCCATAGGTCGCTTCTTTAACCCAGAGGCGGGGTACGGCGAGGCCGCTATGCTAGGCGCAGAGAACTTCATGGATCCCACTATGGACGGTAGCATGCTGGGTGTTGCAGGCGGAGCTGGCCTTGGTCAGTGGGCAGGAGGAGCCGAAGGAGGCCGAGCAGCTACTAAGAAGTATCGTGGCTCTGCTAAGGAGGCGCGTTACCCCGGCTATTTAGTCGATACCATCAAAAGGCAGGCTAGACCTACTGCTCTACTAGGCGCAGGAGCAGGCGCTGCCGCTGGCGGTGCGGCAGGTGGACTAGGCGCGGGCTACGTTCATGACAAGCTCAGCTCTGATAGGGCAACGCTGATCAACTTCACCAAGCTCCTCCAAACCTAAACAAAGAATTAGCCTGGCTTGACGACTAAGCACCTCTATACTTTAACAGAGGTGCTAATGAAATCTTCAGCTAGACTGATGTGTTTGTTTTTAGTTGCTGTACTTGGTATAGCAGGTTGTTCCGATGTCTCTGTACAGAGTACGCATCTCCCTGAAGCTGCTGTAGACTCTTTCCAGCAGCTGCCTGAGATTGACGGTGTAGATATACTGTGGGTCGTAGACCAGTCATGCTCTATGCTGTCAGAGGCTAACGAAGCCCGGACGGTGGAGGGCATTACTGCGATGATGGAAGCCCTACCCCTCGATGTTCAGTGGAGATTGGGAATTACCTCAGCGGATCCCTTTGCCACTTTGCAGGACGACTTCTTTCCACTGCTACCGGGCGACGATGCTCAGGACGCTCTGCAGAGACTGTGGGATATAACGTACGGGCCCGGAGAAGCGGGGTTAGCTGCTACACACGCGCATATTAGAGAGTTCGCTGGACGGTATGGAGTAGACGATTGGATGCGTAGGGACGCGGTGTTGCTGGTCGTGGCTGTGTCCGACGAGGAGGATCAGTCTTACGGGTACGACGTACAAGACTTCGTAGACTGGTTCAGATCGGAGCGCGTTGTGTCACGGTTTATACCGGTGGTAGCTACTGGTGAGAACGAATGCGAAGACCAATACACGACTACCGGCCTGCGGTACATGGCAGCTGCTACAGCTCTCAACTCGCCCTACGTAGACTTTTGTCAGGAGGATTGGGCACAGGCTGTGGCCGACATAGGCAGTGAGACTGTTGAACCTATTGAGACATTCGAGCTAAACGAAGAGCCCTACGAGGATTCCATCGTGGTGGAAGTAAACCACCTGCCTTGGAGTGGAACCTGGGAGTACTTGCCTGACGAGAACGCGGTGTTCTTCGTAGACGTTCCTCCTCCGGGTTCGTTTGTGACGGTGGGGTACCTCATAGCTGGGACCTAGGCAGCAACGCCTGGACCACCAGGAGTGGCCACGCCATGACGGACTTGCAGAACTCTACAGCACGCCATCCGCGAAACGACATTCTCGACTCTATGGGAGTGTGCGTGTAGTAGTCAACGTACTGCTTTGAGTGGAGCAGGTAAACGTCGTCGTCCTGCCAGACGTTGAGGGACAGCACCACGCCTACGCTGACATAAGTGGGAACAGCGCCCCACGGAGTGTACTCAAACGTGAGTACGGCGCAAAGCGCTACCGCCAAGTAGGACAGCAGCTCGGCGATCTTGGACATGTCTTATTCTCCTTTCAACATCTTATACCAGATGCACACCCACATACTATACTTCCTTTGAAGAGGTCTAAATCGCATGCCGTTTAAGTCACTCGCCCAGAAAGAGAAGTTCAAGAGCCTCGTGGCCAAGGGCGACATAAGCAAAGAAACCAACGCCCGCTGGGAAGCGGAGACTGGCGATGCTAACCTGCCGTGGAGAGTGGCAGAGAAGGCCGCCTCCTTAGTGGCTGAATTCCACAACGGAGTGACGCCAGAGGACGTACACAAAGCAGCAGACAGAGCAGGGGTGCCCTGGGACAACGACAAGAAATTCATGGATCTATCTGAGAATGTGACGGGAGTGCGCCACCTAGATGACATGCGGCCCGACCAGCTGCAGAGCGTTATCTCCGCAGTGCGGTTGAAGAAAGCAGGAGCACGGATACCTCGGGTAGGCTCCAAGCATACACATCTTCTGGATCACAATCACGCCATACCAACGCTTGGTGACGCCATCAAGCGCATAAGGCACGCGCTATCCGACAAGGACCTGTACCCCTCTAAAACCATAGACGCCATGCCGACTCCAGACACGATTGCAGAGTTGAGCGAAGAAGCGGCGGACACACTGCCCAGTGACGCTATGTCGTTGCTGGTGTCCGACACACTACCTGTTCCTGAGCGTATGCTAGGAGTTCCCACCCCCGTGCCCGCTATTACACGCAGAGCGGTTCCTCCCGTCAAGGTAGCTAAGGTTAAGGTAGGCCCTCCTCCCTCGCGGAATAGGAAAGAATATCCCTACCAAGGTATCATCAATTTCCAAGGGCTCCCCGAGATTCTGGTGGAGAACACCAAAGGGTCAGTCCGCTCTGGGACCGGTCCTAAAGGAAAAAAGTGGGAATCTGTGATGCCCATGCATTATGGGGAATTCCGCGGATCCAAGGGCACTGACGGCGATCCAGTCGATGTGTTCGTTGGGCCGGACGAGAAATCTCAGGTGGCGTACATAGTGCACACCAAAAAGCCCCCTACATTTAAACAGTACGATGAAGATAAAGTAGTGCTAGGGTTCAGCAGCTTAGCTGACGCTAAAGCTACTTTTGCCAAAGCGTACGACAACAAAAAGTTCTGGGGATCTGCTTCCGCCTGCAGCGTAGAAGACCTCGGGAAGATGTTGAGGAAGCGCTCAGTTCGCGGTGCTAAGCTGGACCAGAGCGTGATAAACAAGCGAGCCTAGAAGGAGGTGCACGCATGGAACCGGTGACTTGGGGCGCAGTAGGTGCCGTTTTGGCGTTCGTACTTTCGGTGGCAGGGTTTATTTTTAAGCTAACCAAAGATCATGACCAGAAGATTGTAGGAATGATCAATACCGCATTGACGGAACACGGCGCGTCCATGACTCAGGAAGTTCAGGATAAGGTGCACGCCTTGGAGTTATCTTTGGTGGAGAAGGACAAAGACGTGGCGGAGCTTAAGGCGGAGCTGGGTGTGCATAAATCTGAGATCAGGCATATAAAGGATACCGCTCTTAAGCAGGAAGACATAACTGAGCTGAAATCTGACGTCAAGACACTAGTAGCACGCCTAGAGGACATGCGAACCCTAATACTTGGACTCAAAGACAAGTAGCCATGCACGTGGTCGACACCGAAAAGCTGGCGTCGCTCCTAGAGTTCGACGAAGACGACGTAGGCCTTGTAGACTTCGCTAAGCTGGCGGAGTACGACAGGCAGTACTACCTCCGCAACAAAGCCAAGATACGTGCACGCAACCGACAGTGGCGAGCTAAAAACAAGTACAAAGTCAAACGGAGAAGTCGGATCTACAAGCGACAGCTAAAAATGGGTAGGAAGCCCCGGAAACGCATAGGCGCACCCGGAGCAGGGTACACCTATGTGAGTCGTGGTGGTGCTAACTTCCAGCGAGGCAGAACCTTCTAGTCCGCGGTGCAGACGAGGTTGTGCAGCTGTATGTAGTACAATCCGTCAGAGTCCAACGACGAATCCGAGTGACAGAGCACGCGATGCCGCACAGCAACGAATCCAGGCTTCTCCGGAATAGGCCACTGCACTAGCTGAAAGAACGTACCAGTCCCGGACTCCAGCACGCAAGCAGAGCTGTTCACAATCCAGTTCTCACTATCGACCACAACGTATTGCGGGTCTTCTCCAGCAATGGGAATAGTTCGCAACTGGAATGACTCCTCAGGATTCTCGTCTGGACCCCACAACTCGTCCAGGATCAGATAGGGGCCTGCCTTAAGTTGGTAGTATACTACCGGATTGACTTTCTCTGACATCTAGATTCCTATACCTAAAATTATGGTGCTTAGTTGTTACTGTGTTGGATGTTCTCGCTTCACTTACTTATACCCGAAAGGGTCTAGTGCCTTATAATAAGGAAGAGGAACAGAACCTTGTTAGGTCAGCAGGCACTTTCATCCATAGCCAACAACGAAGTCAGCCCCTTACTGCGCGGCACCCCTTACGGTACTGCTATGCAAGGAGCGTTGGACTTTCGTCAGCCCATCATGGACGCTATTATGGGCGTCGACGATGAGAAGGCTATAGTGGATATGCTCAGCATGTGGCTGAAGGCCCGTCTGGAAAGACCTGTGTCGCGCCCCAGGCGCCAGCTCCCTCCGATGCCAAGGAACTCAGGCACCAACGTACCTACTGAGGTGTCTAGGTATCAGCAGCTCTATCAGGCTCTTTAAGCTAACGGAAGGAGCGTGGCGAACGCTACCCTCCCACGCACCCACCGGCTCGAGCCAGCAGATACGCATAAGTCTACACGATCCGGAATCCGCAGATGTCCTTTCGAGGGATCCATCGCTTGACCGGAGCGTTTCGGTTATCGGTCACGACGACCAGGCCCGCCGCGGACTGTCGGATGTTCGACCCGGTGATCACCTCAAAGTTACGGTCCACCGGGCGTTTGACCAGTAGCTCGTACCGACGCCAGCGGCTACGCGGAGACATCCACTCTCGAGTGATCGTGACCGGCAACGGCTTGAAGCCCGTCTTGGGACGAGCCCAGTGCCGGAAGTTCCGTATGGGGTGCGGGATCAGCTTCTGCAAAAACAGCATTCTACGTACCTCCTTCGTATACTTATACCATAGGTACGTAGTGCTATTTGTCTAGTCTAGAGGCAGGGTCTGTTGTACAGGAGGTATAACGTCAGCTATGCCTTTGATAGACATGACCCTTTCCCAGAGCTGCAACGCTGACGCGTAGATCTCAGCCATCTGGCCGGGGGTCTCTACGAGCACAGAGCATACCTCACCGTCCAGCGCCTCAAGAGCCATATTCGCCAAGTCTATCTGGACTGCGACGATGTCCATCTTGTTAGGGGTAGTGATTATGTCCGCGAACACCAGGAGGTCGTCACTGACGTCGTCAGCCTGAGCACACGAGGTATCCACAGGGTCGTCAAACACTGCGTGGTGCGCAGGGGTACCGGAGAATGCGACCCCCTTTAAAGCAACGTCCAACGGATCACGCACGGACAGAGCCTCGTCAATTAGTTTGTCCTTATTCATCCTATACCGTGGTGATGAGATCAATGGTCTTGGACACAAAGTCTCTAACGATGATGGACTTAGAAAGCTCTGCGATACGCCCGAACTGGATCATGTCGAAGTCCGGGAACGGTACGGTTGCTGCCGCGGTGAGGAACTCTTCGTTAGTGAGTTCTTGTTTGTCCATGAGCTCCGAGATGGGGCCCATTGATACCTTGAACGTATCGAATGCGATTCGATCCACGAGGGACCAGAAAGCGTAGCTTTGGCTGTAGACAGCTACGTCCTCTTCGTTGAGTCCGTAGTTTGCTCCTATGCAGAATACGCCTTCTGCCAGCTCCAAGAACACAGCAAAGCCTTCCTCTAGGACTGACCTATCGGGAAGCGTCTCCTCTGGGAAGAGAAGGCTGAGAGCGTCGATAGAAGATCCGCCGAAAGGGTTCCCTGCCATAGATGCTGCCAGCTCGGCAATGTTCTCTACGGAAGGAACTTCGGTGAGGCCCACGGTTTCAGTAAGAGTTGCGGAAGCTGAAGGCGTCTTCATGAGGGCCGCTGCTTCAGCGAGAAGAGTTGCGGAAGCTGAAGGCGTCTTCATGAGGGCCGCTGCTTCAGCGAGAAGAGTTGACTTGAGTGAGTCGTCCATTTGTATTTCCTATTGTTGGCGGAGGTTTGTCCGCTGATGATCTCGAGGTAAGATTAGTCTTTTAGGTGCCTCGGAATTACTTCATTTAGCATGTCCAACATACTCTCTGTGAGAGTACGTGACTTAAGTGCATGCTGCGAGTATTTTCCTCCCACCACCATCCACCCGTGGTAGTCTCCGTTGAACTGGTCAGGTAGTAGATATAGGCGAGAGTCGTTTGTAAGGGCCCCCAGAGCTTCCGTAACGCGCTGGGAGGTGCCCAGGTGGTTCAGGGCTAGCACAAGGTCGCAAGCGGGCGCAAAAGACGTTCTAGAGCCTTGTACGAAGCTCACGTATAGAGACCTACCGGAGCCCCTGCGAGACACGCCCGTGATGTGCACAGGCTCCCACCGCTGCGTGTACTCTTGCATGTAGGCTTTGGCACCTATAATCGCGGTACAAGCCGGTTGTAGTTTGTTGTCTTCAGCACGCAGGGCCCTCCAGAATAGAGAGGAGCCGGGCTTCAGCTTAGCGGCGTCGAAGCTTTCGGAGCTTAGCATATAACTTGTTCCAGAAGATGAAGGGCCAGAGAGTAGCTCTTGTTATAGTGCGGAGCATCGCAATGAGTACGCCTACGAAGTCCTTAGATGGAGCATCCCAGGCGTCGTAGTGGGCTAAGGTCCCTGCTATTAACAGAGATATTGATGTGTAGGCTAAAGTGAGCTCCATGCGGTAGTCCGTCGGTGGTTAAGTAGGGTGGCATCTCCTACTATGTAGACAGGAGATGTGATGAATATTGAACAGGCTTACGCCGCAGGCTTTCAGGCGGCTATTGATGATTTCCTTAAGGTAGCGACACTCTCACCCGCAGCCATGCGCACTGTTGCCATGGGAGGGCTGGGCGCAGTAAGCGGAGCTGCAGGTGGAGCACTTAGCACGGATAAAGCCATGCACGAGAACCTGCCTGGATTGGACGGCGCCTACAAAGAAAGGCGACGAAAAAGAGGTTTGATAGGTGCTGGTCTGGGTGCCATAGCAGGCGCTGCTGGAGGCCACGGACTCAACGTCGCGCAGGACATGGCACAAGCTGCAAAGCCTAAACCACTCCTCCAGCTCCCCGCTCCTACGGTGGTGCCTCCTGTTCCGTAAGGGGGGGTATGTTGTTAGCTAACGTACCCAGTTTCATCGACACTGTACACACCGTCAACGGGCTCTTCGGTGCGAGCCCTTCCGTCGCGCAGCACAGCAAGATGGTGCTCTCCCGTTACGGCAGCGTAATCGGGTGCTTCCCGGATCACCCTGCCTGGTATTTCTTCCCAGTTGTAAGGGCGGGAATAGATGGATACCTCGATATGATTGCCCGCATGACTTCTGCCGCAGTAGGCGCCCACCCAGGAGTATCCGGACTCCGCAGTAGTCTTCCGTACAAGTAGTTCTCTATCAGCCGCGGAAGGCATCACAGCTACCAGCTTACTACTGTGTGTGGGATGCAGAGTGACTGTACGTACTGCAGGTTCGTAGATCACAAGCAGCATACCGAAACCACTTTCGTGTGCAGAGTCTTGGAGTTCCAGAGAAAATTCTTCCACGATCACGCTGTATTCTCCTGCTCGTGCAATATTCGACGTATTGATGACAAGGCCTGATCCCAGTTGTACACCAAGTCAACGTTGTCGGGGATGTGTACGCCCTGATTACCAGGGGCATTGAATAGTATCGCCTGTCTCCCCCAGGCGTCAGCCCAAGCAATAGCATTTTCGTGGTGGTCTTCTACGAGCACACGGCCGTTCACCAAAGACTTATCCTTAGCGAAGATGACGTCTTTCTCCACCAAGCAAGTGTGGGTAGCGATCCAGCGCCTACGTTCGTAGTCCCATGTCGGAGCTGTCCAAACAGGGCTGGTGAGAATCTTGACTGAGAGACCATACGAGTTCACCAGGATATCAACTGCGTTTACTGCTCCGGGCAAAGCCCCCATACTACTGGCGAACCCGGGAGCGTCCATCGCCCTGTAGATGTCTTTGGTGGCTTCTCCGAACTGCTTGTACAGGTCAGCGTACGCCATGTCCTGGGTGTAGGGCAGTCCCATTAGGTCAGCGGTGTCGCCAAGCTGTCCTAAGAAATCACTTAGTACTCCGTCACAGTCAAGAAGAATGGGCAGCTCTGTTATGTGTTTGTTACTCATGTCCACTCTCGGCGTTTGTCGCTGCGTATGCCGCTGCGTACCTATCGATTATGATTCTCATGACTTCGTCACGGTTAGGCTGGTCAGGAAGCTCAGACGCCGCAGAAGCCTCTTCTACTCTCACTACCCACTCGTCCAACTCCTCAGCAAGTTCCTCGTAAGGTACTTGACCTTTTCGTATGGAAAGGAGCCTCGACGCGTCAGGTCTAGGAAAAGTGATGTGGCCTGTTTGTAGAAGTTCAACAGTCTCAGACGACACACGTATGGCGTGCATTACCGCCTTCCAGTCGACACCGTCAGCAGAGGCCGCGGCTTGTGCACGTCTTCCGTAGCGGTCGACCAGAGGCTGCAGCGTACTGTCTATGGAGTACTGCACACCGTTGTAGAAAGGGATCTTCCTGCCACACACTGATAGCGCTGGTGCTGTGGAATACTTGTCACCATTGGTGACCACCACTGACACTAGTTCCATGTGGTCTCCGTTGGCTAACGTGTCCATTGTTCGCGGCCAGTCACCAACTTTTGACCCAGGCTTACTCTGCTCCAGCGTCTCGAAGGCAATCAACGCCTCTTTGGCTTCGCACAGTCGTTGGGTCTTAACACTGTAACTAGGCGCTTGGGCCCGGCAGTACCCGACCATCTTCTCCACGTTCTTGGAAATGATCAGCGGCTTCAAAACGTCGCGCAGAGGCCCCCAGGTTTCCCGGGTGCCTAAAGGTTGATCACTAAACAGGAGTTCTATCGCTACAGTTTGGCCACACAATGCAAGCTGGGCCCACTGAGCTAAAGTAAAGATCTCCAAATCAAGGATGCCTGCTGACGTGTCTATGTCAGAGAAGTTGATGGTAGGTTTTATCCGCCTGTGTACCACGTCGCCAAAGCTCTCTACATAGATCGACTTGAAGTCTAGATCGGATCCCTCTACAGCGGTTCCGTACAAATGACTTCCGTAGGGAGACACGAGTATTGGGGCGGATCCAGCGGGTAGAAGGCGTAAAACTGAGGATAGCATATGGTATTGCCCCCTATAATAAAGTTATGGTACTCACACACGTACAACTCATACGTTTGATTACACTGCCTTATACCAAAGAAGCTGCCAATTTAAGGTTAGGTACGCTCAAGGCCGTGGGAGCCGGTGCAGGCCTAGGTGCAGGCCTAGGTGCTGCTCACGCAGCTTGGAAAGGGGAGGAGCTGGGTGAAGGCGCAGCTAGAGGAGGACTACTGGGTGCGGTTGGCATGGGTGTAGGTAGGCACAACGTCAACAAAGTAATGCAGTCAGGGCTGGACAGGCGTGTACGAGACGCTGCTATTGATGTAGCTGGCGCCGGTGGGCGAAGTTTGGACAACGTTTTGTCGGCGTCTCCTCAGTACGCTACGAAAGTCACTCAGAAAGCTGTAGATAATTCCCTGGGTGGACTCATGGATCCTGCGCTGTTGGCTGCTCGTGAGGGTGCTGAGATGGGTCGTATAGGTGCAAGGAGTCGTTCCGGCGAACGTGCGTTGGCCGACTTCTTGGCCAAGAACCCGGGGGGTGTAGCCAGTCCAGCACCCTGACCAACAGTAGAAAAGGTAAGGCCAACATCACTACTCCGAGGAATAAGGACATGGTCAGCACAAACTTGAGGACGTAGCGCGCCTTGAACACTCTATGAAAACACCACCTGACTAAAGGTAGGAGATAGCCTATGCGCACGGGCAAAATAAGAACACTGCTGTTTATACTTCTTACGGCTGTAACACTTGCTGTTATAAGCGTACCGGCCATCCCCGGCTATGTGAATATGCAGGTGGACGCAGCTACAGACTACGCCGGCCTGGTCATCAACAAGTTCAGCAGGTTGGCTAGAAGTACGGTGATGTTGCGGACAGTAGTGGCATCCCCTACCCAAGAGATGGACGACTACATAACGACGTATAGTGGTGTTATAGTCAAGAGAGAAGGCCCCGTTGCTGTGATAGCTACTGTACGACATGGCTGCACCCCAGGAGGTATGACACCCTCCTTGATTGAAATCGTTGGAGGAGGTGAGGATCTTAAACCTACCAAAGCACTTCGAATGCGGATCGATACTAGGCCAACTCACGCTGCCGATTTTTGTCTAGTGTGGGCAGAGATCCCCGGCCCCGCCATGCCTGTTGCAAAAAATTATTCTCCGGGATTCGGAGACAGGCTGCACTCCGTAGGATCCCCTGGGGGTATTGACCGTCTGCCTGTCGAGGGGCTGATGGCGGGATACGATCCTTTTACTGATACCTATGTCGTGTCCATACCTGTGTCTCCGGGCGCGTCAGGAGGCCCAGTTGTGCACGAAGGAAAGGTTATAGGCCTGGTCTCTAAATATTTCGTGGACGTCAATCACGGAACTCGTGTTGTTACTGCAGAGAACCTACTAGAATTCATGGAACATGACTGATACCTACGAACCTGTTTTACCGAAGCTGCGAGAGCTACTGGCAAAGCTACGTTTACGCGTTGACTATGACCCGGACTTTACTACGCTCACGGTGTACCCTCGCGACGAGGGATCCGAGTGGGGGGTCATGGATTTTGACGGTATCCCAGCGTCGCCGTATGAAAGGGATATGTTTTTACTAGAGTCTATAGAAGACCATCCTCACTTCGAAAAGCTACTCCACAAGGAGGTGGCTCCAACTGAGAAGTTGGGCATGGTATTGATGGACCTTGACGGAGACAAGTGGTACGCGGCGTCGTACCGCAAAGTCAAGACACTACGCCCAGCTCTGTTCGGTAAGGACGGCAAGATATGGCTGAGCTCCTTCAGCGAGCTGGCGATGATTAGAGTGATGTCTGAGGTAGGGCGACGCAGGGTGGGGTTCAACAGGTCTGGAGATCAGATAAGAGGTACACTTCAGGTGGAGCATCCCGGAAAGATTCCATGGTCTCGCCAGGTTTACTTGTACGAGTTCGATCCCAAGAAGCTCGACCTCTCTAGAGTGTTCAGGCGAGGGCAATTCCAATTCGAGATAGCGCAGCACGAGCTGAAGCCGGACAGGGTATTCACCTCAACGCTAGCTACTGTCAGAAGGCTGTTCAACATCGAGCCATTGTACCAAGATAAGTAAAGCCATGAGCGACTATCAGACATTCGGCATGTACTTAGTCAACGACATTCTTCCAGATGGTTACAAGCTGGAAGGTGAGGTGACCAAAAAGGTGCTCTTGCGAAAGATGGCCAAGCTGGCCAAAGATCGTCCCGAGGAGTACGGCTACGTTATCCAGGATATGAAGGCCCTGGGCGACAAGATTGCTACGTACGACGGAATTTCTGTTGGCCTGGAGGATATTGAGCCGGACTACGCTGCCCGTGACAAGATACTGGCTAAAGCCGACAAGGCTATAGACAAAGCTAAGTCCACGGACGAGAAGCTTGAGATCATGGTCAATGCCCAGCAGGAAGTAGGCGAGTTGGCCATGCGCCACCCAGGTAGTATGGCTATGATGGCACGTGCTGGGGGGCGCGGAAACAAGGGACAGCTGATGAAGTCGGTGGCATCCCCCGTAATCGTGGCTGATCAGAAGGGTAGAGGTGTACCCTACCTCATACGCAACTCCTACGCCGAAGGGTTGACGCCAGGAGAGTATTGGATTGCAGCTAACGAAGCGAGACAGAACGTTATTACAGGACAGCTGGCCACCGCAGAGCCAGGTGCTCAGGGGAAGATCCTTACTAACCTCACGTCTGACTTAGTAATCACGGCCGATGACTGTGGTACCACCAACGGAGTGTCCCTACCGGTCAAGTCTCCAGAGCTTGTAGACAGGTACACTGCAAATAACCGCGGCGTGAAGATAGAGTATAACACGTTGGTAACGTCTTCGGTCCAGCAACGTCTGCTGGAGGACGGGGTTAGGCGTCTGATAGTCAGGTCCCCTATGACCTGTACTCTGCGTGAGGGTGTGTGTAAGCACTGCCAGGGTTTGGATGAGAAGGGCAACTTACATGAAGAGGGTACCAACGTAGGTATCCGAGCAGCGCACGCGCTTAGTGAGCCACTCACTCAGCTAGCCCTTAGTGCTAAGCACGGCCTACGCTTGGCTAAGAAGGACGCTGGTCCCACAGGCCTCAAAGCATTCGTGCAGTACATGGAAGCTCCTAAGACATTCCCACACAAGGCTGCTATAGCCCGGGAAGACGGTGTTGTGGGAGAGATCACCAAAGCCCCGCAGGGCGGCTACTACGTACACGTAGGTAAGTACAAAGAGTACGTACCCGTAGGACTCGACCTCCTAGTTAAGTCCGGCGACAGAGTTGAAGCGGGCGATGCACTTTCAGAGGGCATACTCTACCCGCCGGATGTTGTGGAGCATAAGGGCATAGGTGCGGGGCGTGAGTACCTGGTAAACTCTCTTCACCAGAACGTGTTCTCAGGGAACATGGACAGGCGCCACCTTGAGCTTCTAGCTAAGAAGCACCTCAACTACGTCAAGATAGACGAGGATGCAGACGATGATGCTCACTATCTACCTGGGGAGGTGGTAGACTACAATAAGTTCAAGGAAACCATAAAGGCGAAGACGACCAAGAAGGTTGGAGCGGACATACTAGGAGACTATCTGGCTAGTGACGTACTGCACTTTACAGTGGGTACTAGAGTGACGTCTAGAGTGATCGCGGCGCTGGAGCGTAACAACGTGGATGAGGTGGATGTGGCAGACCGACCGCCCAAGTTCACAGCGGTGGTAGCGCCGATGTCCAGGGTACCACTACATAATCCCGACTGGATGCAGAGACTAAATCACAGACTACTCAAGGATTCTTTGTTGAGAGCCGCTCACTTTGGACAGGAGTCCAGTCTGCACAGCCTCAACCCCATGCCAGCATACGCGTACGGGGCAGAGTTTGGTGTTGGCAGAGGACCAGGGTATTAAGGGTATTTACCCTATTCTACTATAGAGGAAGACATGGCTACAGGAATTGTACATTGGTATACCGCGTCGATGACAGGCGTCACCGCGGCCGGAGAGAGTACCCCAGTGGTGTTTAGCCCAGCAGCCGCTGGTGCCAACACACTTATTGCGTTCAATGGTATGTTGGGAGACCGCATAACCGGACTTCGAATCAAGCGGGTCACAGATGTCACTGCCACCAACTACGATGTGCACGTGTATAAAGACGTGGGAGGGACACTACACGCGTATTCAGTGTACGCTATCGCGTTCGACGCTGACCTCAAGTGGGATTTTGCTATCGATGATCTGAACACAGACGCCAAGGCTGCAGTAGATCGGTTGTACGTAACCGCGCAGGTCAACTCTGGAGCGGACCCGATCGACATAGACGTAGAGCTTACGGTAGCTCCGGCGATTGGTGGCAACTAGCCCTACGTGACATCATGGCCTACCCACAGCCCAGCCCTCAAGGAGGAACAGCTACAGCTTCTTATGAGGATGTGCCTTTAGGCGAGCGCGGTGGGCGTGTGCCCATAACAGTTTTAGGGCCCCTGGATCCCCTACCCAGCGTAAGATCGGACGTCTCTACCCTTGACAGTCATGTCATACCTACTCCTCGTAGGCCTTTAGCCATGGAGGTCGCGTCGACTTCAGACGACGATCGTGTCGATGGGGAGGGCGTCCATTGCGTAGAAATACACGGTTTGGTTGTTGACTCGAAGGGCAATTGGCGTGAGGCGCAGGAGGAAGTTGTGCTCTCAGGTACTGAACCGAAGAGACTTGAACACCGTTATATACGTATCAACAGCTTCCACACACACAAAACCAAGTATCCAGGGAATGCACCTCATGGTGACGTGGAAATCCGAGGTCGTCGCAACCAAAACGTGTACGCACGCATGGTACGAGGCGCCAACGAAGCGGGACAAGCAATGTACACGGTTCCAGATGGCTTCAACGGCTATCTATTCGAGTGGTCTGCCGGGTCGACACAAGCAGCGGTGGTAGTGTTGCTCCTGTCCACGTGTGACTGGAAAGACCGCCTTCTCAGGGAGGGTGTGTTCATGCTGGACGATTGTGTGATTGCTACTGCGCACGTAGTAAGGAGCTTTGGGTCCCCTCTACGCATGCCCCCCAGGACCGACATAAAATTAGCTACGGAGCTTGGAAAGTCGGGAAGGCCTGTGGTGCCCAAGCGTGGCGACAGAGAAAGATCGACTAAACTTAAGAGTACCCCTGGAAAGACCGTGGGTAGCTTTTCCTTATACTTGGAGCCTATATAACTCATGGCTTTTACCCAGCCTATAACCGGCGAGACCTCCGCAGCGAAAGTTGCAGCCGAAGACGCGGCTGCAGCTACGTCAGCTTCTGTAGCTGTTACGTTGGGACTGTCTATAGACCGTACCTTCCCCGCAGCTGCTACGGACACCATCAAGGAGAGGATTTCCTTCCCTTATGGCCTTTCACAAGTATCAGGTATAGCTGTGTGCTCTATCGGGGTGAGAGGTACAGGCACAATAAAAGTGAGTAACGGAATAGCGGGAAGTGGTAACTCCATGTTGAACAGCGACTTCGACGTCAGCACGCTAGCGGCAGACGATGCAATTGAAGGCCTTACGCTGACATCTACAGAAGCTGATCTACAGGGGACATCTCTACAAGGCCTGACACTAGAGTTTGTCAATTGCACTGTGCCTCATCTGATCAAGATCAAGTTCCAGGAGCAGTAGAACGTGGCCACCTACGAAACCATAGCTGAGTGGCAGGCTGCACAAGGGGGAGGAGGATCTCCTTGGAAGAACATCTGGGAGATAGATTTCTCGACACTAGGGTCGGATACCTGGGCAGATGGTACGCAAGCCATCACTGCCACCGCGGGGGATAACCTTGTCTCGGTTAACTGGACAGTAGGGAATCAAGGCAATTCCACCACGTTCGGTCCTGACGGTGCCAACGGTGTTGTGATAGACCCGACTAGTTCACCCTCTACGTTGTGGTGGTCGTCTAGCGACACAGCGCCATATATAGAGGCAGACCTAGCTGATCTACTAGGCGAAGCTATGTCCCGCGATGATGTGTACTCATTCCAGATGGAGTGGAGTGGCGATGTTATCGGTGCCAACTACGAAGCGGTAGGACTCGGTGTCGTGGACTCAACCACCAAGGGACCGACTAATCGAGTACGTTACGCCAATGGGGAGAAGTGGACCCCGGGAAGATTCAACTCTTCAACGTCACATTCGTTTACGGACGTAGCCCTTATAGGTGTGACCGGTACCCAGATTGTAATCTTCGGCGGAGGCGTAGGATATCGTTGTGGGAGGTCTACAACAGGCATCGGCGCGGTAGGTGACATGATGGATCAATCCAACGCCGCCAAGGACTTCGGCACGATGATTTCCAACACGCCGGGCAACACAGCGCAGCACATGGACGTGGACAGCCTTAAGGTGAAGCTCTTCGTTGAAAAGCAGGGAGGAGCTGCAGCGTATTCACAGACTCTCTCGAAGTTCTCTCTTTGGAAGAAGTAAAAGGCACAAGGCCACAGGTACTATATTGACACACTAAAACTTTGCTTAGCACCTACCTGGAACTAAGCTTTATCAGCTGGACACGGTGTGACGAATCACACCCGAGTGAGCAGCTTGTACACAAGGCCACATGGCCTACAATAGAGAAGAAATTAGGAGCTTTTACAATATGTACACTAAGTTAGCATTTGTACAGGGAGTTCAGCACAGCCTCGTAGAGGCCGGGTTCTTAGCTTACACTGGCGCCGATGAGGCGACTGAACATGCGCAGAAGCTAGCTGGCTGTCTCACTGTTGACCCCGCAGAGGTCGAGTTTGGACCATCTGAAGTAGCTGAAATCGCAGACACCCTTATGGGCCTCAAGATGGCCGGGGTAGCGCAGCCCGCTGAAGACACCGAAGCTCTGACGCGACTGGAAACTGCAGTAACCAATATCAAGCGTGCCATGCAGGAAGGCGGAGACCTCGCCGATCCAGGTGCCGCAGGAGCCGACGTAGATACCAACGCCAAGGCAGATTATGATGTGTCCGGAAACGGAGACACCTCCACTCCAATCGGAGCGGGATCTACCACGGGTGATGAATCCGACCGGTCTCCGGCCGACTCTGTGCCCGACAGAAAGGCGCCCGAGGGTGCTGACGGTGCGGGAGCCGATACCAACGCCAAGGCCAAGTACCAGGTCCCCGGAAACGGCGACTCTGCTATTGCTGAGCGACAGACCACCGGCGATGAGCTGAAGGTAGCTGCTCAGTGGGGAGCGCAGCTGGTCGAAGGTGTGGAAAACGCCGTCAAGGTAGCAACAGTCCGTGAGCTTGTCAAGCTTCAGACGGACACGGAGCGACAGGGGCTGGTTGATTATGTCAACCATAACTTCTCTGCTAAGTCCGCAGCCACTGATGACGATATTCTCGCGGCTATAGCATCAGCGGCTAACTAGCCACCCTGGGTATACACTGACTGGGCTGCGCTCGCTTAGCGAGTCGTAGCCTTTTCGTTTATAGGCTTATGACGTTAACAGACTACGTAAAATTAGCGGGGGGTGCTATATTCGCGCCGCCACAAGCTATGGTGCCTAGGTCTCCATCGCCCGCTACGGGTGTAACAGCACCCACCCCTCCGGGGTTAGGTGCGTCTCCAGGGGTAAAGCTGCCTGCCGCGTCCGCAGCTCCGTCGCCCGCAGTGGCTAAAGTGCCTAAGCCCCCTAAGCCACCCAAGCCAAAGGCGCCGCTTAAGTTACCAAAGCTGAAGCCCAAGCTGGGAACAGACTTTGCGTCTCACGTTAGGCATACGTCGTTAGTGACCTTTCCGGCCTGAGCTATATACTCTATCCTTAAGCAGTGAGTGAATAGATGCAGATAGCTTTCATTACAGGTGTTCAGAGCGCCCTGTTAGACGCAGGATTACTGAAGTACGCCAGCTTTGATCTACAGTTAGCCCACGCCCACGCAGCCGCTAAGATCGCGATGGAGGCGGAAGGTCTTGACGCGTATTCAGAAGAGGACATACAGGACTTGATCAGTGTGTTGCTCCAACTGGAAGATCAGGCAAGTGGTCCTCCTGAAGGAGAGCTTGGAGTTCCCGAGGGTATCACGGCACCTCAAGTCCCTTTGTCGGAGTCTCCTGAGAGCATGTCTTCGGACGAGAATAAGCCGGACCAGGCCATGGAACACGGCGAGGAAGTGCTCCAGTACCAGGACAAAGTCGCTATAGTAGGTGGATTGATACGAAAGGGCGTTTCCAACGTGGCTCGAGAGGTGGGCGACAGACTCAAGCCTAAGACCATGCTGGGAAAAGGGCTTGCAGCAGGCTCTACACTACTTACAGCGGCAGGTACAGGCGCGTACGTAAACAAAAAGCAGCAGCAAGCACAGGCGCCTATCTCAACCGAGATAAGTAGAGCCGAGCGCAAGCTGAGAGGTTACTAACTATGCCAATGATCCCGTACACGGGTCAGTATGCCCAGACAGATACCGAGCAGGTATTTTCCCAGGCGTTCTCTGAGCAGGCTTACAGCCTTCTCGGCTCCCGTTTTCCTAACTTGTTAGAACACATCGCTACCTTCAAGGTAGTAGAGGCTGATCTGAATTCGGGTAAAGCTGTAGGCACCTTCATCCTAATACTGGGGGAAGAGGTTATTTACATCCCTGTAGTTCTGGGGGAGGGGGAAGTTCGCCCCCTCATGATGATGTACCACAAGCGTACGGACATGTTCACCCCACTGAACAACTCTTGGATCGAGAGAACATTATCTGATTCGCAGAGGTCTATTGGTGATCCTGCTCTTCAGCCCGCCACGCTCAACCACGATATAAGTCTCCGTAACCTAGTCCGCCCGCCCAACCTCGTAGGTCGGTTCGCGTACGCGTCAGACCAGTCGTACGCTCTGAAGGCGCTGGATGAGAGCCCTTCTCAGGTGAAGGAAGCCTTTGCTGAGGTGCTAAAGGGCCATCACGATGTATTAGAGCACGTACTGAATGTGTACGATTTTGAGCAGGTCAAGGACGCGCTACGAAAGGAAGCTACCAAGGTGGCTGTTTCCCCCCTCCCCGAGGAGGTAGTAGTGTTCGAGGGAGACCCCAAGGAAGTCAACGCTACACAGTTCAAAGAGATGTTCGGAAAGCAGTCCCCACGAGCATTCGAGGCGCTGGTTACGCGCGGGGTAGCAGTGTCGGATAGTCGCCCCGAGGGATCGCATAACAGCCTTGCTCGCTTAGACGTGAGCGGTAATTTCGAAGAGATCAAAGATCCCGGCGTATATGAGGTTCTCTTTGCTGACGGAGAGTCCAAAGTCTGCTTCGCTTTCCGGGGCCACGAAGATGTGCGAAGTTCTGACCCACCCGTAGGTGAGCTGGAGTCCCCTGGTGAGCGGGGCGGAAGTTCCCACCGACACCCCGGCGTTCTGATAGTTACAGGAGACGCTACGCTTCACCGCGTTCGTAATGCGCTGGGCCGTCCCTTGCAGCCAGAAGCTTTGAAGGGTAGTAAGATCTACGACGTTTTGTACGGCGGAAAGAAGTCCAAGCCCAGCCCTACTCATAAGGGGTTCTTTGTACACTGCAAGGATAACGGACGTTGGGCTATAACACCTCAGGTTACTATCAGGTCAGTACGCAACGAAGGTAAGGTCGTACATTATCGCGGTTACATGCCGGGAGCTCCGCACGCACACCTTGTGGTGGATCCCTCAGTGCCCGTTCAAGTGCCTAAGTACCTAGCTAGACGGTCCATGACGTATCTTCCTCCCAACGCTCAGTTTCTGCGCGTGGATGAGGTCAAGTACCTGGAAGACGCAGTCATCGAAGCTCCAGACATGTTGGCTATGATACTGGCGTCTAGAGTAAGAAGTAGAGGTGCGCGAGACCTTAAGATACAGTCAGTCGGTGAGAAGTCTTACTCCTTGGACGGCCGTCCTACGATGACCAAGGGTGCTGCCGTCAAGATGTTGATGGTTGACTACGGCCTAGGAGAGTCCGCCACATTCTCTGCTCTCAAGGAAGCGGACGAGCACAAGATTGTTCGGGCATTTGTGATACCTTCTGGTCTTGACACCAAGACTGCAGCGTTCGGGCAGCCAGAGCAAGGTCAAGACCCTTATGCTCAGCAGATGCAAGGTCAAGACCCTTATGCTCAGCAGATGCAGCAGCAGCCGGAAGTTCCTATGAGCATGGGAGACGATGTCACCATCGACCCGGAACTGATGCAGCAGGTAGCGCAGGCGCAGATGATGGATCCAGCGGTGCTGGACGCTGCTGTGATCGTGTCTCTGGCAAGAGTACCGGAGCTCCGAGAGTTGATCCTCGGCTACCTCCCCAACCTAAAGCAGGGTTTGGATAACTTCGGCAGGATACTCTTAGCGGTCTGGATACACCAAGACTCGGTGCGGGAGCAGGTTGGTGACAGCGCCTTCTCTAGTCTGGAAGATACTCTTATAACTACGTTTAAGTCCGTAGGTGACACAATTCTGCGCCTTAGCGACGGCACAGACATATTCGACGATACCAAGGAATAGTCATGGGATCCCCTAGCCACGTAGTAGACCGCGCAATGGCGTCGTTAAGAGAGGGTACGCCCTCGGACGATGTAATGGTGCGTACCCTTGTGCGTGCCCTGGAATCTCTGGATAACACGTCTGATGAGCTCAAAGCGGCTCTGTCTATCTGGCAGGATCTAGCTAAGAAGTGCTACGTAGAAGCCTACCTACTTGTCACGGACGTAACATCCGTAGCAGTTGCTCTGGATATGCCAACGGGTGTAGTTCAGACCTACCAGGAATTCTTCTTTGACACGGATGTCTTTGCGGACAAGCTACAAAAGTACTCTTACGCCCATGGGCTGTCGGATGGTCCCGGCAAGGAGCTAAAACTACTAGCACTCACTATGGGCAGGGAGTTCATCGACTGGAGACTAGGCAACACGCTGAGTATTCGTCCAGACGAGGTCCTTAGTCGCCTGTTGACCGATAGCTACGCTATGGCTAAAATAGGTATGCAGTCGGGGATGGTGACCTCTAAGTCTGCTAAGGAAGCATACCGCTGGGCCACTCTAGCCGCCAAGCTGGCGGATACCTTGAGTAGAAGAGAAGCTGCCGAGGAGACGGATGATATCTTCGAGGGATTACAGGTGGTACCTGTATTCGACGAAGTAGACATAAGCGACGCTTTGGACCTAGATCCCGCGTTGATCATACGAGGATAATTACATGAAAGTCACGAGACAGCGCTTTGAGAAGATCGCTGACCGCATAGTTACTTCTGCGTACGGGTCAGAGGACCTTAGCGAAGCAGTAGCCAAGACAGCGACTGAAATGTCTCTGTCACCGGAGGCTATCAAAACGCTACTCCAGATGGTCAACACTATTGCTTCACTAAAGCATCTAGACGAATCTCCAGATCGGTCCGAAGCTTTCCCGCTTGCGGAGCCTTCTAAGGTTCTACGTATAGTGTTCAACTTGGGGGACGAGGAAGCAGGAGATGTGCCGGAGGCGCCTGAGCTGGAGCCAGAACCTAGCGCTGATTTTAGTCAGCCACCTAGTGAAGACATTAGACCTAGTGCTGACGAAGACCCGGTTCCGGAAGTGGTACCTGAAGAGGAAGAGGCGGAGGAAACTCCAGAGGGAGAAGTCAAGGAAGCTTCGCTAGCACCTCAGGTGTTCCTAACCAAGAGTGCCTCTTTCAACTCTGCTGCACGTAGGCGCGGGCAGGTAGCAGTATTCCGAACAAAGCTGGCACTAGTGGAGCAGGAGTACGTAGACCACCTGGACTATCTAGCTTCAGATTTCATAAGGTTGGGCGGCCCAGAGATTGAGCCTTTTGAGAAGGACGCTCTGTACGTTTACGGCGACGAGGCTAAGGAGCCTCTAGCAGCGGTGCGCAGTGCAATGCACTATCCCGACATGGACGAAGACGCCCTAGAAAAGTGCGCAGGCGTAAAAATAGTAGACACGTCAACAGCTTCCATGCGAAAGTTGGCTAGAATGTTAGAGCTGAACAAGATGCACAAAGCTCTTGGAGAAGCTATAGAGACCCTAGCAGCGGATTTAGTGACTTAAAGGTGGTAGTGTGGGTGTCATTAAAAACCTAGGCAAAGAGGTTGTTGATCGTCAGGGGCGAGATATAGCTGCGCGTGGGTTGAAAGGAGCTCCGGTAGGCCGCGACTTGGCAGAGAACTTCTTCGGAAGAACAGTGGGCGTGCCTCTTATGGGCGCGGCTGAGACAGTTGGAAAGGGTATCGTAGGTGCAGGAAAGCGGTTAGCACGGGGCACCTCGAACTTACTAGGCGGTGTCGCTCGCAAGACAACACCTCTGAGAGTGCAGGATAGCTTGGGTAGGGCTGGTGTCATAGACCCCATCCAGCTAGATCTCTCCAACGCACGTCACGCGATTCACGCACGACGGGCTAGTGGCATGGAGATCCCAGAGGAGCTAGCGCGCAAAGCTAAAAATAAGTGGCTTGGCCCCGCTTGGCTGGGTGCCACCGTAGGCGTACCCTCCCTAGCTTTGGCAGCCCACGGTAACCGGGGTGTCTACAAGGACCTTAGTAACGCAGCTGAGACAGGAGTAAGAGAAGTGACAGCTAACGATAATTCTACAAAAGAGTCGCTCAAGGCGTTCCTAAAAGCAGCGCAGGAAAAGTCTGCAGCGCGAGGCGGAGGCGGAGGCGTCTTCGGAGAGGGCACTGGCAGCAATCCATGGGAGAAGCCGGGTGAGACCGTAGCTAGAGGTGCTATGGACACTGTGACTGAGTTTTTCAAGCCCACAGCGCAGTCAGCAGGTTACGACCTACAGAAGTCAATATTCGGCCTAGGTGACCGAGTCAAGGCTCCTGATGCTATTGCAGAATCGGCTGCTAAGGAGTTCGGCAAGCAGACAGGCAGCTACGCCGGTACGCTTCTCCAAGGTATGGTGGACGGCGGCATTAATATGGGCCGCGAACAGGCTTCATGGGGACCTCAGCGTAAGCGTATCTTTGACCAGCTCATGATGTCCGATCCTGTTATTAGTCGCGCTGACCCTGAGATGGTGCTGCAGGCCTACCACTCCATGAAGCGATTTGCTCCGTTGTTGTCTACCGACCAGCACGCAGCACAGGCCTTCCTGCGAGAAGCTGTACTTCACGAAGGAGCGATGAACTACAACACTATGGGTGCGTTGTCCAAGGCTGAGTCTGAAGCCCGCCGTGCACTAGGAATGTAAATGGTTTTGCGTCCAGAAAAACTCGCTCTTGTATCTCAGTACGGGCTGGATGAACTCGTTCCTAGAATCGAGAAAGCAGCTGCGGACGAGAACGGACGCGTTACACTGCACTCCGCAGTTAAATCCCTAACCCTAGACTTGCTTGTAAAGCACGCAGAGCACAACAGCACAATGCTCGGGTTAGCCCTTCTCAAGGAGCTGGCAACTACCGATGAGTAACGACTTTTACAACTTCATGTATGACGTGCACAGCTGTGTTACTGAGGTTCGCACTCTCCGCAAGGTGGCTCAGGCAGAGGTGCTGGACATAGAGTTGCGTACTAGGGCAGAAAGCAAGTTGGCTGCTGCTGAGAAAGAGATGCTGACACGTCTGGCGCCCTACGCCAAGGCGATGGGTATGGGCGCTGCCGCAGCGACCCCTGCTTTGGCAGGAGGTGCGGCGTTAGCTAGCAAAGCTAAGAGAGACGCTGAGGACTTCAGGAATAAGTCCTTAATGGGTGCTGCTGCTGTAGGCACGGGCTTAGTAGCAATGAATCATGCTAGTAAGAAGTCCCTACGGGAACCGCAGGAAAAGGTAGCAGAGGACCACGCTGAAATAGCCACCAAGCTAGCAGCGGTTTTCTACCTTGACCACCTTCTTTCTGAACTTCCGGAGTCCTTCTCTGGGTTTGACGTCGAGAGTGTTAGAGCAGAGAATGCCAAGCACGCCGCGGACCTTATTTTAGCCCTGGTATAGTTTCTTGTATAAGCACATCCAACTGGACGCGGTCGACCCTGTGACGCTGGAGCCTAGAGCTAGTGTCATTGACTCGTCGTACCTTGGGTCTGTGAAAACCGCGGCGCCGATACGCGAGTTTATACTCGAGCTGACTCCTCAACCCGGAAAAACTCTTCTACACGTAATCGCTCTAGGGTCGTACGAGTACTACGGGCCCAATCGCAATAAAGATGCGTTTGCTGAGCACCACCACGGGCCTGAGGCAGAGCTCAACCTGCCCGCCTGTGCGGTGGACCCTTCCTACGGGGGCCTGCTAGATCAATTCAAGGGTATGAAGATATACGAAGACCAGAAAGTCTTCGAGACCTTCCGTGACGCTCACGCCTTCCAACACCACAAGAACAAGGACCCTAACAAGAGGATTGGAGATGTCCTAGAGGCGTTTTACAACCCAGAGATGCACCGAGTCGAGTTGGTCATCAGCCTGGACCACGACAGGTGTCCTCCCAAATATATCAACCGTATCGACGACGGGTCCATGCTGGCGTTCTCTATGGGCTGTCACATAAAGTTCGATGTGTGTTCGGTTTGTGGGAATAAAGCACCTACCAGAGCTGACTACTGCAACCACGCCAAGAGGATGCACCAGCCTGGACATGAGTTCGATGAGACAGGTCGACCTGTCTGCGTGTTCAACCCAAACGCCAGGTTCTTCGATATATCCATAGTGTTCCGCCCTGCCGACCGCATCGGCTACATGCTTAAGAAAATAGCGTCCGAAGACGTGTCCTCAGCGGAAGCAGGTGAAGACATCCTCAGCTACAACTACAAGCGTGCCCTAGCGGATAAGCTGGGTGACATGGATAAGCGCATTGCAGGACACGTAGAAGGTGTTGAAGAGCTGCCTGCCCACATGGAAGTAGCACTAAAAGCTATACCTCCTATGCCTGAGCATGACATTGACTTGGATGCTCTTTCCTCACACTCCTTTGCTGACGTAGTTAAGACGTCTTCCAACCTCGGAGTTATGTTCAGCTCCTCGGAGATCGCTGTCCTTTTAGCCCACAAGTGGCACGGAGGCTTCGAATCCGGGGACGTAAAGTTAGCGTCTAAGTACGCCGCTACCGCGCTGGCTGCACTACGTGATAGCCCCGATGCTGTGGACGAGATCATAGACTCTGGACTATTCGACGGTAGACACCAGCATAAGATAGCCGAGGAACTTTCTGCATTGAAGGAGCTACGAGGGTGTGCTAGAGAGGATTTGCTCAAGCAGGCCTTCCTAGGTGGCCACAAATCATTACTGGGCACGGAAGATCTTGGCTGGAGAAAGAATGCCCCTGCTAGTACTGACCGCATCGAAGTTCGCGGCCCCAACGGTGAGATGAAAGTCACAAACCGAAGCGCTATAACCTCCGCCCAAAATGACCAAAGACTCAAGTCAATGGCGAAAGCGTTGGCGGCAGGTTTACTTGTTGGTGGGTCGTATCGTATGCTAGCGGGTACTGGAGGCTTAGGAGCGGGAGCTCTTGGTGCGGGAGGGTCTGCGGCGTTGGATTGGGCTGGTAGTAATCGAGTACTGCCGTTCGGTGACCATGAGAGGTCCAGTGACGGCACTGTCTCCAAAGAGACCTTGTTGTTCAAACAAGGTGAGGAACTTAAAGTGATTAAGACGAGTATGCTGGAGCATATGCACGGTGGATCAGTGGAATCTGTGGATCTAGACGTGGCCGACGGCAGCTTTAACAAACTTTCTGAAGTTTTGAGCAGTTACGTGTTGAGGGACCTCCTTGACGACGTTGACAAGATGCGCTAACCTATAAAAGACTGTAGATTCCACGCGAGGATTAAAAGTATTATGAGAGGTCTCAAGTTAGAGGATGTACTAACTCAGATCGATGATGCAGTAGGTAGCACTAAGCAGGCCGCTGTTAACGACGATGAGTTAAGCACAGAAAAGTTGGCGGAGAAGGAAGAGGAGGATGCTCCTTCTGAGGACGTTCCCGCAGCCCTGGCTGATGACAAGGACGACAGCGATGAGGACGAGGATGAGGGCGAGGATGAGGACGACGGCGAAAAGGCCGCGTCTGACGCCAGTATCCTAGCCGCTATCGAAGCTGCTGTGCAGGAGACGGATAAGACTGCCTCTGTACAGGAAGCCGAGCCAGTTAGCGACTTGATGAAGCTTGCTCAAGACCTTAACGAACAGCAGTTCGACGGTCTCTTGAAGAAGGCGGACGTTTTGGCGCAGGCGATTGCCGATGGCGTGGTATCTCGGTTGCAGGCCTATGAGAAGGCTGCGTCCGATTTGCAGACTGAGAAGATGCACGAAGCTTTCAATGCTGCTCCAAGTAACATCAAGGAAGCGGCAGCGCAGGGTTACAACGACGCCCACGCGCAGATGACTAAGCTGGCAGAGGATCAGTTCGTTAGTGGTTATACCAAGACGGCCCAGCTGCTCACCCACAAAGCTCTGTTCACAAAAGCGGCCAGCATGACTGATGAGCTGGTAGCTGCTATAAAGAACCAGGAGTAAACCGTGTCTTCGGCAACCTATCAGCAGCTGCTGGATGAGGTATTGCCATCCGCAGCGTTGGCAGTCGAGCGTAGCTTTAAGCTAGCGAGCAAAGCCGACGTTGCTAAGGACGTGTTTACTGCTCCGGGAAAGATGACCAGGTTCTTCGATATGTTTACTGGGAACACGTCGAAGGAACTGGTCGACCAGCTTAACCATATGCACAAAGCAAAAGGCGAAGCTGTTGGAGCTTTAGGTAAAGCGCAAGACACCATACAAGATCTACGCCGAGGCTCACAGCGCAGAGCTACCACCGACTGGCTGAACACCACAGGAGGCAAAGCTCTTGCGGGCATGGGTGCAACGGGTGCCATAGCTGCGCCAGTAGCTTACGGCGTTGGCCACTTACAAGGAGCCAAGAACAAGAAGCGTGACCGTAACATGGCCTTCGGCTCTGGAATGGCTACGGGACTTGCTGCTCCAGGGATGGTCAACGCGGGTATGTCCCGACTTCAGCAGGCACACGCCGGCGGGATGCAACCTGCGGGGTACTAGTAATGAGTCTTTTTGCTAAGTTAGGCGAAGTTCGCAGAGAGCATCTCCCGGGCACAGTCAAGGAATCGGCCGCGCAAGAGCCCCCTGAGGCAGGCCACACAGTCTCTAGGGCACTCTTCAAGATGGCCCAGAGTTTGCGAGCTGTACAGCCCTGCCCTAGAATTACCTATGAAGACCTTGAGCTGATAAAGTAATGGGAATTAATGAACAATTGGCTAAGTTAGCCGCGGCGCTAAGGCGTCTCGGCGAAGCTAAGCGCAAGAACGGGGCCACTAAGGTTGTTTTTGCCGCTAAAGCGCTATCTCACTTGAGAAGGTAAGATCATGCAGAAGTTAGCAAACGCAATCGAAGAAATTGGCCGGTACGTGGAAGCCTTAGAGAAGCAGGCGCAAAAAGCGGCTGCACCTCCATACAAGCCTTCTGTAGTAGAACCCGCAATCGACAGCAATCCGCAGCGTGACTACGGTGAGCTACTCCCAAAGCTGGCCGCCAGGCTGGACAAAGAGGAAGATGCGGTGAAGGCGGAACTGGATAAACTCGACGGTTCTGTTTTAGGTGAGCTTGCAAAGCTTGCCGACGATGATGGAAGTGCTTCTAGTGTTTCACTTGGCAGTGCTTCCGATTATGTAGACCATTCCACCAAGTCGCGACGTAAGGAAGCCAATACGTCACGAGGAGCGTGGGATAACTTCACCAAGTATCTTTTGGATAAACCCTAAGAGGAGTTAACTAACCATGGCATTTAATGTAGACCGCGGTTGGCCTGATAGTCGAGGTTCTGCTATTGACGAGACGTACGTCCCGGCAGCAGGTCAGAACTTAGAGGAAGGCCACATCGTAACACTGGGCGGAGCAGTTGGAGCACCAACTATTTCTCTGGTGACATTGGTCGACCTGACGCCTGCGTCCAACTCTGCTGCAGATATTGCGGATGCGCTTACGCTAGTAGACGCCACCCCGTGTTTTGTAGTTGTTGAAGGTAACGTAGCTGCAACAGGTAACCTTTCAGGAAGCTGGCTAGGTAAGGCTGTATGTCTTATCGGTGGCGGAATGAAGTTCACCGTGCCCACAGCTAAGTATGACCTAAACGGTGGCGCTGCCGCTACCGTGTTCGCTCCAGGATCTGCCGTAACGGTAGCTGCTGGACTCATCTCTGCACGGAACGCTGGTACAGCGGACCGGTCCAACTTCCAGCTATTCGGTTGGGTCGAGGACTACAACGCAGCAACCGGTGCCCTTACGGTCATCCGTAAGTAAGGAGTAGACAATGAAGACCGAACTTTACAACGTCGACTCACAGGCCATCAACCGTGCGTTCGTACAGAAGATTGAGTCTGGACGAGTCAAGGAGGCGGCTGATGAGTTCAGCCTCTTCGTCCGCGCGAAGATGCGAGAAGAGGAGATCGTTCAGTCGATCCTCTCACCGATGCTCGTCACTGAGGATCAGCTCGATCGGGACGTAAACACGGATGAGCCCAAGGTCATCGTCGAGAAGGAAATCGACTCGGTAGCGACCTACGTACCCTTCAAGGGTTCCGGGCGTAACCGATGGTACACGGGCGACCGCTTCGAAGTGTTCTTCGGAAAGGTCGAGTCGGAGCGATTCAGCAAGTCTAAGTTCCAGCTTATGACTTACCGCCACGACATCCGTAAGCTCCTGGCTGACAACAGCGTGTTTGATATTGGCGATCAGGTCGACACTAAGTTCTTCGGACTTTGTGGCGATATCATGACCGCTAACCCGACGCAGGATCTTAGCCCCACCGGTGGATTCACACCTACAAACATCAAGTTGATGATGCAGAACATGCTCAATCGCAAGATTCCGATGGGATGCTTCGTGATGACCAAGTCACTCTACGCGGAGACGCTAGACTGGCCGGCCACCACGATCTCTGACGAGATTGCGAAGGAGAAGTTCCGCAACGGTATCGACGACAGCCTTTCGCTGTTCGGCGTACCTGTGAAGACTACGATCAAGAACGATATCGTTCCTACAAACGAAGCCTGGCTATTCGGCCCAGCGGGACAGGGCGATTCTCGTAACTACCTTGGTCACTACTTCTACCTGCAGGAGCCCACGCTCTTCATCAAGCAGGAAGCGGACATCATCACGTTCTGGACGTACAGCGCGCCCGGTATCGGACTTTCGGGTACGAGTGCCGTAACGCGAGCCACGTTCTAATCAATACTGGTTGTGAGGGTTGGGCGGTACCCATCTCTCACAAATCGTGCGAATGACTAAACGGTATATAGTTACAAAGGCTACAGAGCTCCTCGGCATCCAGCATAACGCGGGTGCTAGCCGATCTCTTAGCTCTAAGCAACTTAGCCATCCGCAGGTTTCTGAGGCGCTTCGTAGAGGCATCATAGAGGAAGAGGTTCTAGAAAAGCCTGCTCCTCCAGTTCAGCCACCTGCAGAAGCTGTCGAGCCCACACCTGCACCGGAACCGGAGCCAGAACCCGAGTCGGAACCTGAGCCAGCACCCGCTGAACCAGAACCCGAGTCGGAGCCAGAACCCGAACCCGAACCCGAACCCGAACCTGAGTCAGAAGTTGAAGCCCCCGTTGCAGCGGAGGCAGTCCCTACAGAGGACGATCTGATGGCGATGGAAATCGCAGACCTAAAAAGTTTAGCTACAGGTCTGGGAATAAAGGGTTCACGCAGATCAACGCTTGTCAAGCGCATCCTAGCGCACGCATAACTAAGGGAGAAAAGAAATGCCAAATCTACCCCACGAGTTGCCTGAGGGAATCCAGTTTGGTTACCAGGGCGCTACAGCTGGGTTAAACCACGACGCTACCCGCGGAGTGTACGCTTTTGATGTGCCTAACGGCACGGTGTACCTGGGTGAAGCAGTCTCGGCTAGTCGCAGTGTAGCGCTAGTTGCGGGTGCTGAAGCCGCTAACGTCATTCCAGTAGTTGCGACAGTCCAGGCCCCTGGGTCCACTGTTACCGTAGCTGCCGTACAGAGATTGCTGTGCGAACTGGTGGATGATAGTGGTGCAACAGCAGCAGTAGCTGTGTTCAACGCGTCTGCAGGAGGAACTGATGTTTCTACGGTAGGCGGAGCACGGCTGATCGTCGATACCGCAGCAGCGGGTACTATCACACTCAACGTCCTAGACGTTGGTGTCGAAACAGTGCACTTGCTGGTTAGACCGCTCAACGCTGCGGGAGAACAGGCCCACGCTGCATTAGCCTTCGCGTAAGCCTAACTAGAAACAGGTTATCAAGTCAACAGAGGATGGCAGCTTCAGGGTTGCTGTCCTTCTGTACTTTTGACTTAATATTGTCTAGGAGATGTTATGGCTACTGCGATTACTGAAGCTGAAGTAAGACTGTTTCTGAGAGACTACGCCAACGCAGCAGCCTCCGGCCTGACCTACGTATTCAACGAACTTCTTGACCATGTAGCGTTTACTACGGCTGAGATAACCCTGGCCATGGACCTTGCTGTTGCTAGGTTCAACGCAACAGGACACTCCACGGCCTATACGTCTTCAACTTTCCCCAACCGGTTCGTCCTGATGATAGGGACTTGCTCCAACCTGATGTTCAGTGACGCTGTTCTTCAGGCGCGTAACCAACTGGACTACAACGATGGTGGGGAACACCACGGTTACTCTGACAAGTATCAGGCCTATTTGCACATAAAGGATGCCCTTAACGCACAGTGGACTGAGATAGTACCTATGTACAAGGCATCGTTGAACCTGGAAAGTGGCTACGGTTCCCTGCCGAGTGCCTACGCTGGATTCGGATACCCATCACTGGTGGCTAACCTGTAAATGGCCTTTGCTATAAGCATAATAAAGGTAGCTCCTATTTACGCTTCTGGCGTCGTGGTGCAGTGGTCTGTAGTAGACCCCCCTGACGCAGGGTCCTACACGTATGACCTAGAGCGCTCAGGGTCCCCTCAGGGACCTTGGACTGCTGTAATCACCCTGACAGACGCGTACATCCACACGGACACAGGAGCGAGCCTCCACGGGCTTACTAGAGACGTATACTACAGGGTTACTGTTAACCCCCCTGTAGCTGCCTCCTTGACCTCGGCCGTACACAACATACAAGGGGAGCTTCCGTTGGCTACGGTGGGCAGACACTTCCTGCGTGCCCGTAAGATGCGGTCCGACCTGCTCCGCACATTCCAGAAGTTTTCTGGTAAAGAATACTACATTCTAAAGCGCAAGCACTGGGGTGCTAGGTGCACCACATGCTGGGACACGCTTACCAAGACGGTTGTAGACGAAGCGTGCACTGTCTGTTTTGGAGTAGGCTTTCTGAACGGGTATTACGATCCGTATCGAATATGGGGTAGAATAGGCAACACTACGATATCCGCCCCCTTGATGATTGAGGGCAAAGCCGACCAACGCATGCTGAAATTTACATGCTTGGACGTTCCCTTCTTGATGCCCGACGACGTGATTGTAGGCGTGCTTGACGATCGTAGGTACATAGTGCACACACAAGTGCCCACAGAGATGCGCCAAGTAACGGTTCACCAGGACGTGTCCATAGCAGAGCTGCCTCGAGATAACCCTGTGTACGCGGTGTCAGTCTAATGCCTCTTATAACCAAGAAGACGTTTAACGAAGAACCCAACAACACCCCCACACAGCTTCCTCGAATAGCCGTACGAAGCAACCTTTCCCTTTTGGGAGCGTTCCTTCACATTGTTCGAGAGCGGTTTTCTACAGACGCAGACGCCAACTTTCCATGGTCCTGGGTGGAGGAGCCTGCTAAGTCTGGGGTGACTATTGAGCTGGCCTACAGTGAGGACTCGGAACAGCGCTCCATACTGCCGGGCATCTTGATAGGAAAAGCGCCTACGCACTGGTCTCCTGTCACAATTGGTGATCGAGCAGGTGCCAACATGCCCCGAGCGGAAGAGACCAAAATCATGCATGGCGCTACGACCATAGTCGCCAACGTAATTTCGAGGAACGCTGGAGAGTGTTTTGTCCTCGGTGACATCGTTTCCCACGCCTTCCTCAACGCGTCGGACTATCTAAGATCCGGACATAACTTAAGAGACGTATTCAACGTTGTTGAAGGCACCATAACACCGTACCCTAAAGAGAAGACCTGGTGGCAACTCCCTGTGAGTGTCACCATTGAATTTACAGAGCGGTGGACCCAACAGGAAAACCCGACACTACTAACTGGAATCAATGTCCTTTTACCCACGGGTGTTGCAGATCCGGAGTACTATACGCAATTAGCACTCAGGTCGTTGACCTAGGTTAATTGTTGAATTTATCGTTGGATACTACTATTTAGGTAGTGTCTTACGTAACACGGTAGGAGAATAGTATGCCTCGCCCTATGGTTCAGGTGATTCAGCAGCTCTCAACGGCGACAGTTACACCTGCGTCGCCAGAGCTGAACACAGTCTTGGTAGGCCCGTGCTACAACGTGCTAACCTACGCTGATGACAAAACGACAATAGCCCACACGGCAGCCTATGGAGAGGACGACGTCACTGCGATGACGGCCCCTTATAGCGCTCCTGGAACCGTGGCTATACTGGACGCGGCCCGTCCAGGGCACATCACAGGTGCTATACTCGACGACGTGTCCACCAACATTTACTTCGATGATTGCTACGTCGAGATGGATAATGACTCCACGTCCGGCACAGGAACAATAGCAGCAGGAACTCCTGAGAAAATAACTGTTACAGGCCTCGCCACGGATGCGGCTGGTGATTACTTGATCGCAGTGGGTGACAGAGTGGTTGTCACCGACTCTACGGGTGCCCCTGACGACAACGTTCGAACTGTCCACAAAATCCTCAGCGCCACTGAGTTCTCAGTGACCGTTCCCTTCGACGCTGTAATGCATACGACTGGACTCAACTGGTATGTGGAGCACAAACTCTCCGACGTACTCGCTACGTTCAACCCTGCTGTGGACATCAGTGGCATAGACACGATCACGATACCCAACGCACAGGCGGTAACGTACCGCGGCGGGTCTCGCACCGTAACTACGGCGTCTATCTACAGTGAGTACCGGGAACTCCGCCAGGACCTTGGTGCCGACGTAACCGAATACACAAGTTCAACGCTTGCTACCGCAGGCCTAGGCAAGTCGGTTCTTGAAAACCCCTTAGGGCTCGCTGCCTCACTCTACTTCGCCAATACCACGGCACCTCTCAGGGTACTAGCGGTAGACTCCGACGACACCACAGGCCATAACGCCGCTATCAACGTCCTGGCCGCTAGGTCGGACATCTACTACATAGGCGTATTGTCCAGTACAGCTGCTATCTTAGCGTCGTATTCAACACATGCTACGCAGATGTCTCAGCCCTCCGTTGGGAAATTCCGTATAGCTGCGGGAGGTGGTACGTTAGTCACAGTCAAGGCTGTAGGAAATGGCGTACCTACTACGGTAACTGCGGATCTGATGGATGAGGCTACAGCCACGTTCATTACGGACGGTGTTGCGGTAGGCGACGATGTGGTAGTAGCGGGCTCAACGGGTAACGACGGTGCGTACACAGTAGAGAGCATCGATAGTGAGACCCGGCTTAAGCTGGATCCCAACTGGCCGTCCCCGGGTTCCGCTGACGGTACGTACACCATCACTAGAACACTGACGCTGCAGGCACAGAACGACGAGTTGGAGCTCATACCTCCAAGCTACGACAACAAGCGTATGCTGCTCATATGGCCTGACTCCATTACAGTTGGCGGAGTTGCGGTTGACGGGTTCTACCTGGCTGCTGTGCTTGGGGCACAGGTTACCGGATTGCCGAGTCACCAGGGCTTCACCAACATCGGTGTGGCAGGGATCGACTCTCTGTCCAACTCTAACTTCTACTTCACCGCTTCGCAGATCGACGATCTTTCGGATGCAGGCTGGTACGTGTTCATACAAGAGTCTCTCAACGGACTTCCGTTCTCAGTACACCAGGTAACGTCTGCCCAGAGCGGACTTGTGGACGAAGTAGAGCTGAATGTTGTTAAGAACTTCGACTATATCTCAATACAACTTCAGACCACTCTAGACGGGTTCATCGGCAACTGGAACATCAACCAGACCACGATGGCAGTCATCCGGTCCTCGATAGAAGGTACCTTGGCCAACTTGAAGGCAGTTACTTTCCCGCGTATTGGCGCCAGACTGGTCGATGGTAACGTGGACTCTATCAGCATCAACGCTAACGACAGTACCATGTTGGACTGTTACGTCAACTTGACGCTACCGAAGCCGCTTAACACACTAGTGCTGCACCTGGTCAGCCAGTAAAGGATCTTAAATGGCACATCCCGTAACTAATTCCATCACTGACTGGAAGCCCCAGAACCAGCACGTAGAAAGGTTCCTGGATAACGCGGCGTACACTGCTGCTCACCCAGACGATACTCTCTTACTTGCCGGTCCTGCTCGCTTAGCAGATGTGGATTGGTCGGCTGGCACAGACCAGTTTGGCTCGCTATTGCCATTAGGCATGACTCAGCAGTTCCAGATCTCTCAGAACGTTCCGGTGGCGCCCATGCCGTCCATCGGGACCGGCCGCGTGTTTTTCACACGCTCCAAGAGCCAGATCGGCTGGAACATGGGTCGACTGTGGTGTAACGGACGTAACCTCCTACGCGCGCTGTACCACAACGCTCGGACAGGTTTGCCTAATGACACAGACCTGCTCAACCTTCCTGAGCCTGTTATGTCTGGAGCCAACTCCAACGTGTTCTTCAACCTCGAGTCAGAGCTATTCGCTGCGCCCATGGGCATGGCGGTCCTCTTTAGAGACAAGTCCCGGTCCCCTATCGGCGCTTTCTACATTGAGTGTATGATGATCAGTTCTTGGAGCCTGGGCGTCGCCGCGGGGTCCAACATGATCATGTCCAATGTGTCTGGGCTAGCGGATCGTATTCTTCCGCTAGATCACGCCGCGCACCTGGTGCCTCTGCGAGATACTCTGGACAACGTCAACGCCTTCATTGATGAGTCTAGTGCTGGAGACGCAGCAGTAGTAACTTCATAAAAATTATCAAGCCACACTAGTGACTAGGCTCAGGATTAACTTCCTGGGCCTTTTCTAGTTTTGCTATAATGGTTTTAGCATGCTAGGAATCAGACGACCTTTAACAGCAAAACACGGAGTAGTCCGCAGCCCGTCCAAGACAGGGCAGGGCGGCTTCGTTGGCGAGCAGAGAAATACCCCAGGGTCTATCGAGCACGCTCAGATCCTCGAAGTGTTCCCCGACACTCTCACAGCTCTGGTATCGTATCAAGGGGGGATAGCCCCAGCTACTTTACCCCTCGGTGCAGCATCAAGTCCAGAGTCTCCATCGGGCGGTGTTGCCCTGCCTTACCGCGGTAGTGAAGTCCTGGTCACTAAGGTTAATGGACAGTTTCACATTGTTCGGTACGTAGCCCCTAAGGACCAGCTGGTGCTCTCCACGGACGATGACGCTCGCAGATTCGAGTTCGCGTATGACCCCGCAGGTAGCGAAGAAGGTCACTACAAGAACAAAGGATACACAAGACAGTCAGGCCTCAACCTCAAAAGCCTCCTCCCGGGCGATTCTGTGCAGATGGGTAGGCTTGGCAACTTCTTAGCGGTTCTAGATGGGGGGATCAACATATTGCGCTCCCACGACTCCGCGCAGATACTGACGTTCATGCGTGAACAGATGGTCAAGATTGTAGCGAGCCAGTACAAGCTGTTCACAGACTTCGGTAAGGTAGAGCACATTACAGATGATCTAGGTGCTACGTTGAGCGTACGTGGGGCTGGGGGAGCTGCTGCAGAGGCTAGTAACGAAGCCTGGACTATACGTGGAGACCTCGGGGCTAGAGGGGACCTGGTCAACTTACGTGTAACGGATTACACTGGTTTCGACCTCGCCAGAGTTTGGGTCAATAGGATGGGTAATGTGTACAGCCTGACCCAGGACCACGTCTCGGACGTCATGGGGTCTGCTAGGGCCAACATACGTGGAGCGTTGTCCAACGTATACCATAAATCCGCAGTACACCGCTACAAAGACTACGTACAGGTGATAGGCGAAAAGTTGTTTGAGGAATCCTTCGATAGTTTCAAAAAAACTGTCGCCAACAACTCTATGGTTGCTGTGATGGGAGAGTCTACAAACATCGTTGGAGGCAAGAGGACTGACATAGCCGTTGAAGGCTGGGATATAGACGTTACAAAGGAAGGCGTCGTTCTCAACGTTGGCCATGATGCTGACGCTGGATCCGACACAGACGTAAGTATATCCATCAAGAAGGGTGACTTCAACGTAGAGACCGACCAGACTGGCGACATGACGTTGAGTACAGGACAGGGCACTATTACGATCAAGACCAACGCAGGCCAGGTTGTACTAGACACAGGAGGACAGGCAGGGTCTGTTCTGCTGGGCTCCTCCACGGCAGCGTCCTCAGTAGTTCTTTATGACCAGTTCAAGTCGGTGTTGGGCGCTATGGCTGCAGCTATAGATTCCCACGTCCACACAGGGTCTACCGGGCCGACTGCTACGCCAGGACAGCTGGCTGCCCTAGTCAACTCGCTGGGACCACAAGCCAAGTCTTCGGTGGTAAAGGCAGCGTCATAATGGCTGAAGACCTAGTACCTAAGAAAACTTTACTAACACAACTAAATACTATTTGTGTGCTGTCCCTGCGTATGCTGGCTTTAACCCAGAAGTACAATGAGCTGCGACGCAAACAAAGGTTGGAGAGCATAAGAAATGCCAGCGACAGGTTGGGCAAAGCTAGAAAGTAACGTATTTGACGCTACTATCCTAACGTCAGCGATCGAGGGCATCAGCACAACGATCGGCTTGGCTAAGGATGTTCTAGAGGTAGCCAAGGTCACCACGCAGACTGGTGTGGGTTCCCTGGTAGTGAACCCTATAGACACCGCGATCAATGTGGTTGGAGAAGCCTTGGAGACAGCCACCCAGGCATTCAACTTGGAGGGTGGGGTCCACGTATTGTTCGTGCCAGCTGCAGACGTGTCTACAGGGGACTTGCTGGAGTCCATATCCAAGACCCTCAATAACGTATCGGACCTAAACCGGCCCGATTTCGCTGCGGGAGAGTACGCTGCCGGCGGTATGTTTTTAGGAACTGCCAATGAGTACGCTGCTATAGTACAGTCTGCTGAGCGTTTGGCCAAGATGTCCAGGAACCCTAACCGCGCAGTCACTCCCATACGCATGGCACTGGACGGGGCTCCAGAGTACTGTCTCAGGTCTCCGCAGAACGTTACCGCTGCACCCTTCGTAAAGTCCAAGTCCCCTGCTGTTAGGGTACTGTGGGATCCAGAACGTAATCTGGGAACTACAGCTCGTCAGGTAGATGCTCCTAAGGAAAAGTTCAAGATCAGTAAGTCTTACATAGTCAGGACTACTGCACCTCTTATCAACTCAGCTTACGATCCTGGAACGTTCCCTGAGGGATATGTTATAACAGAGCAGGCATTCCCGGGCTACGAAAAACCCAACACGTTCGTAGACACTGATGTGGAGTCGGGCACCGATTACTACTACGGCGTAGCCTATTCATATTCCGATGAGAACGACGTTGAAGTAGGGCCGTATAGTGTCAGTAATCTAGCTTGGGTTCAGCCCTCACAAACGCCTAAGCACCCACTAACGTTTCAGGCACCGTACTGGATTTCAGTAGACGGGGGACTTAACGCGCTGTACCCTGACCTGACGGATGTGACGGAGTACATAAACCGATTTATACAAGGATATTTAGACGTAGCCTCCAGCAGAGTATCGGGTGCTGATGACGCTGTAGGAGACTTCATCGACAGTGAGATAACAAGACTGTCCGGCTATGAAGGAGAGCTCAATGCTATGTCTTCCAAGCTAGAAGCGGTAGCGGCCCCGTGGCCTGCCGGAAGCCTAGGTGCCTTTGCCTTTCACACCGGGGGGTCTCACCAAGAGATCCTGGCAGAGATATCGGGTAAGCTGTATGATACAGCAGACCCTAACACACCTGACGTGACAAGAGGGTACTCAATGGCCCTCATACTCCTAGCCAGCAGTGCTACGGCTGCTGCTGCAGAAACTGCATACGGGCTTATCAGCCTTTTGATGGCTGGAAACGTTCCCGAGCCGGATCCAGGGCTGGACGCGTCCATAGCCAGTATAGGCACCGGCATAGAGTCTCTAGTGGAACAGATAATGACTCAGTTCGGCCCAGACATGGCCGACACTGGCGCTACGATTGAGGAAGCAGCCGCCAGTCCACCTAACCTCCTCGAATTACCCTAGGTAGATAAATGGAAAAACACGGCGTAGTATCAGGCGATGAAGAAGCCTCCGATGAGCTTCTAGAGAAGATTGCCTCTATCACTAACCCGCTGGATAGAATGCCTCGTAAGGCGACGCATCCTTGTGCAGACACGTTACAGAACCTTCGGGATGAACACCGATCTCGTAAACCTTCCACCCCTCAGGGAACCGATCAGTCGCCTGTCTGACAGCTTCCTCACTCGCATCCAGCAGTGGCCCTATAACTCTTATGTTATCTAGGAAAGCGTCGTTGGAGTCTGTATATGGGGGGTCTGGGCCTATCACTACATTCAGTACGTAGTCGTTACTAGGAGAGCCGACTAGCTTGCGGGTCCTGGCGAGCACTTTGTTCTTCTCTAGCATTAGGACCTCGCAGTAAACAAAGCTAGTATTAGACAACCACAACAGGTGTGTAAAAATAATATGTCATTAGCAATAGACAAGGCCAAGGTCAGCACTGCTGCTTTGGAAATCACTCAAGATACCTCAGAAGCTGATCCAATCGGGCCTGACGCTACTGAAGATGCGGAAGTTGCGCTTACAGAAGAAGATATAGTCAACAGGTCTCTAGAAGAGCTCAACATGACCAAGGAGGACGCTTTTGCTATTGTAGAGGCTGTCTTTACTGAGGGCGTGTACCAGGAAACTGTCCAGATACGTAAGGGCTTGAGTGTAACGTTCCGTACTCGGTCTGCATCGGAGGAGATGCGGCTGAAAGAGGAGCTCATTATGGCAGGGGACATGGCCGTATGGGAGCGTAATTATCTGGTGCAGGTTCACAACTTAGCTACGTCCCTGGTTTCCATCGGAGATCGGGAGCTGGAAGCAGGTGTTGGTGAGGACGAATACAGGTCAAGGAAAGAAATGGTAATGTCACTTCCCAACGTGTTGGTGGACGTGTTGGTTAGGAAATTATCCAAATTCGATATGAAGGTCATGGTGGCCTGTCAGGATCCGCTCCTACGGGATTTTTAAATTCCCCTTTGGGGTACGCTAGGACGCAGCTGACAATACGGAACGTCCCAGTGGCTCCGAAGGGGTCTGTCAGAGATAAGCTTATGTTAGCAGCGTTACTACGGGAGCAACAGACCAAGGCCGAGACCACCAAGGCTCTGCTGTTGGGCTTATCAGCGGCTATCACCTTTCAAGATAGAGAGAAACTGTTGACTACTCTGGATAGTCTGGCTGAGGGCATAGACGCCATGTACGTTCCGCTGGGAGAGCAAGCCAAGGCGGATAAGAGCCAAGCGCGACAGAGACAGGAGCAGATGGACATCGAGCTTCTTGAACGTGTCAGCGCATTTTAGGAAAAACTGATGGCAGCGGAGCTTAGTAACTTTATATCTGATGTCAGCGCAGGGTTCCAAGGAACCAGCGCAGCATTTAGTCAGACAGGTCAACAACAGCACCTGACTCCAGGCGTGCTGCCCTTGGTTCATACGCCTATGGGGACTGCTGCCAGTGTTACTCTCCCTACAGGTAACCCTGTGCTGGGGGTAAGCCCTGCTGTGGCACACCAACAGCAGTTTGCTATGGCTACTCCAGCGCCCATGTCACCGATGCTAGGAGCGCATCCAGGAGCGTCTCAGTTCCAACCACATATGGCCAACTTCATGGCAGGTGGTGACGCTATGGGCTTGCCTAGCGCTAGTTACATGACCGCTCCTTCTATGGGTGTTTACAGACATACACCCACCCCGGGACACCACGGAGGAGGTATCTCACCTACTGCACGGACAGGCATGTTCGGTGATATAATGAGTATGGGAGGACCTTATATGGGTCTAGGGTCGGGTATGCGTACACGGCCACTAGGGTACGACCCGATCTCCACACAAGCTGCGCACGCCACTAGCGTCACTAACCGTGCTATGGCTGCTACCGCTACTGCAGCGTCGTTTGGCATGTCCTTCGGTGGGGCTATGGCAGGAGACCTCGTTGGCACCGGCGTAGGCACAACAATAGGCGCAGCTATGGGTATGCCTCTTGGCGGCGCAGGGATGGCCGCAGGTGGATTCCTGGGTGGCATGGTCGGAGGGGTGCTGGGAGAAAATCTCGGTATGCTGGGAGGTTACGCTATGAACCCGATGGCACCTATGATCAACCGTAGACGAGATATGCTACGGATGCAGGGTTCGACTAGAGGGATCGTGACCACAGGGGGCTCTCTGGACGTCTCAGGGTCTGGCCTGGGTTACGGTGCGTCCACTTCAATGGCGCAGGGCATGTACGACATGGCTGCGGACAGTTCTCTCTTCAATAGAGAAGACTACATGAAGATATCTAGCCTAGCAATGCAGAACGGCATGGTTAATATGGCTAATTCCCCTGAGCAGATCCTTAAGACAGTCAAGGATGTGTCTAAGACCCTCAGTGTGTTCATGAGTGTTGCTGGGGACCCCGACGTCCAGAGTGCTATGGCGCGCATGGGGGATCTGTATCAAATGGGTGTGGCCATACCTAAGCTGACAGAGGCCCAGTCCAACATACGTCAGTTTGCTCGCATGGCAGGCGTATCCGTGGACGAGGCCATGTCTACATACGGCGCCCAAGGTGGGTTCATGTACAAGCAGGCAGGGCTTACTCAAGGCGGCGGTGTTCAGATGGGTATTGCGGGTGCGGGTATATCCAACGCGCTGATACAGAGCGGGGCGCTATCTCAGGCAGATGTTAATCGTCTTGGCGGAGTGTCTGGCATGGGCCAGAGCTTAGCTGGATCTGCTGCTGGATTCTTGGGTGGAGGAAGTGCTATGATGCTACACGGCCTTCTGAGCAGTGGACCCGGGGGCAACCCAGGCATAGACCAGGCTAAGGTGCAGGCTTACCTATCTGGTAAGACATCCATGAATGACCTAATAGGTGACACCAGCATCTACGGTGGACGCAACGGTATCAGTAACGTTCAGTACGTTATGAACAACCAGGAGCGCCTCCAGACGCAGTTATCGGATACTCTTGGGCCGCAGGGCACGATGGCGTTTATGCTCCGTGCTATGCAGGACCTACAGAGCACTATGCCCGGCGCAGATACGCAGACGGTTGCCAACATGATAACAGGTAACAAAGATACTGCGCTAATACTATCCGAGCTGGCTGGTAACCCTACGGCTATGCGGTCTATGATTCAGGAGGGTCAAAGAGAGCAAAGACGCGCGGGGATGGCCGGGCACTCACGGTGGTTGGAAGAGAACTCCGCCTGGCAGAGTAACATCGCCAGGCCGCTGCGCCAGTTCGGAGCAGGACTTGGCGAGCGGTACTTTGGTGGCTTGTCACGAGGATTAGCTTCGTGGGAAGAGTCCAGCCGAGCAGAAGCTGCAGGACTTCACTTACGCTCAAATGCAGGTGCTGGGTTTGGGCTGTCTTCCACGTCGGGCCTACCGAACTTGGGCGGAGGAGCTCCCTTCAATGAGAAGGCTCACTGGTACTCTCTCAACCGACCTGCCAACAGCATACTGTACCGAGCGATGGGCAATGAAGGTATAACTGGAGCGCTACGCAGTGTGGGAGACATGTTCGGCTGGGGGGGTATGTCGGATGAAAATATCGCAGCGGCTAGCAGGTCACTTATAGGTGCAGGGGACCTCTTAGCGGAGGAACTTACGTCAAGTCAGTTGTCGTCTATGACAGGAGGGTTGAACCAGTCTCAAGGTGCTGATGTCACAGAAAAGCTCCTGGCCACATTCCGAACTGAGGCTAGTAAACGAGGAAAGGATAACGCAGCCTTCACACCCGAGATGCTACAGATGGCGTATAAGAAACGTGACGGAAAGGCGCTTCCTTTATCTGAGGTAAGACGCGCTTGGCAGATAGGTGCAGCGGTGTACGGAAGTGACAGACATATCAAAACGTCTTTGGACAACGTACGACAGACCAGCTCTCAGCTTAGAGGCTTAGGGTCGGAAGGCATGACTGACCGCCAGGTAAGAGGGATATTACAGTCAGGAGTTGAAGACGCTACTGGTATAAAACTTAGTGGACGTAGAACGTTGGATGCTTTAGGGGAAGTGAACAAGTTTGCTTTTGGTCAGGGACTGTTCGGAGAGAAGGGAGGCATGGATCTTATATCCCTTCTGGGAGAAGCTTCTATGGTTGGGGCAGCAGGCGCTGATGAAGCCCAAATCAAGCTGCTCGGAACAGAGCGAGGCTCAGAGCTACTTAAGATGATGCGCAGTGACGAGGGCCTAAACAAGAGTATACAGGAGTTGTATACTGGCTCTATACTGCACCGAGGGGACAAAGGTATTGGTGCGCTGGTGGGTGGCTCTAGAGGTGCCAGCTCTGCACTGGCTATGCGTACGTTGGCTGATACGCTTCAGAATCAAGGAGTCAACGTAGATGAGTTCCGAAAGGACTACAGTCTCAAGTCTCTTCGTGGCTTGGAAGGTCTGCAGGGTAGACTAACAGGTAAGTCCGATGACTACGTGCGCAACTGGATAGGGGGTGTCATAGGAGGAGCAAGTGCCACAGAGCACGTCGGAGGAGCTATGGGCCCCGACGGTATGCGTGTCAGCACAGATCTCGCTTTGTCGTCTTTCGCAGCGTCTGCTGACACGTCGTCTAAGAGTATGGGAGAGCATGTGAAAACTTTGGGCCAGCACGTAGAAGAATTCGGTGTTGCTGTGCAAGAGATGCGGAGTAAGGGAGAATGACTAGAATAGTCTACAAAAGGCCGGAGTATATCGTTCGTGAGCAGCTGCGTAACGTTATCTTAAACTTTGGAAAAGGTCGAGACTCTGGAGATATCACCAGTATAAACTTGGCAATGGTTGAGAGCGTAAACTTCGTTTCCCGGACCAATCAAAGGCCACTTTTCGCCACGCTGGATATGCCGTCACGAGATGACCCTAATCACATGCCAGCACTAGTAACAGACACCACGAGCGCGTAACGACATGGCTACTACCAATCCACTGATACTAAAGAACGGTGAAACCGGGTCGGTATTTACAAACGCCCCCGTTATGACGCCGAAGTACCAGTTGCCTGGCACAGGAGGCAAGCGTTATGAGACAATGGCACGTTTGGGTGTCACGTCTATCCCTACCTTTGGAGCATTCAAAGGAGACTTCGATAGGTACCGTGCAGCCCTAGAGGGAAATGGATACATAGACTTCATCCTGCAGTCTGCCGTTGAGAACTTCAACGAGCTTATACAGGTAGACGAGCTGTTAGGTGACACGTACGTTCCATGGTTCTACGGACAGTCAGCTCCTACGTTTGCCTACTCCGGTATGCTACTGAACACACGACAAGATCAGTGGCGCACGGCTATGCACTACTTATACAATGACGTGTTTCGGGGTTCACAGCTAGGCAAAAGAGGTATGTTGGTTCGTCTCCAGTATGACTCCGTACTGGTGGAGGGCGCTATGACCTCCTTCGTACAGAGTATGAACGCCAACGATGAAACCGCGGTGCACTTCAACTTTCAGGTGCTGGTGAAGAGATTTATCGACCTAGACCCCCCAGCTGTAGACAATCTTCCTGTATCCGTGTCTAGGCCTTTCGAGGCCATCTTGTTCGAGCCTGCTCAAGAGTCAGCTAGACAGGAAGCTATGGTTAGCACGTCCATGTCCTCTGCTTCGGGAATAGTCAGTGCAGAAGACGTCGCTCCTGCCAACAGCACTCCCCCCACATCGTTGGGTGTACTCAACGGTGGGTTTATCTCCGAGGATGTGTTCAACTAATGCCAACGCTTAATACGTCTCTTCTAGCAGGGGCCTATTCCAGGTCTGCTACTACAGCTGTGGTTAGTCGCATGGTACCCCTTAACGACACCAAAGGTGTGGCGTTACCTGTAGAGATGGAGGTAGACGTAATAGGTATACCAGATACTGCGGACACCGAAATCCTTTTCTACGATGACGACCTTGGTACTCTAGTGGCGTACACAGGCGGAGCATTTACAGGTAGTGTAACTGGCGGATCCGTGGTACTAGCCGGTGGCGTCTACACGTTTAAGTTTACTCCAGCTGCGCAGCTACCATACCGTTCCACGGCTTTACTGGGCTGTTACGATATAGGTGCTGAGATAGGATTTTCTGAGTTCTTCACGCAAGTAGACCCGGAGGTCACTGCAGGGTGGGCGGACACGCAGCCCATTGAAGCACACTTAGGTACCGCTCTGACGTTGTATCCTAACATGGAGAACTTCAGAGTAGCTGTGGTAGCTGCTTGTACTACAGACCCTACGAGGACAGATATAGCCAACAAAAGAATGGCTACGCTGCTACACCTAACAGAGCTCGGGGATTTCTTGGCTTCTCGTAATACCCAAGTCATACCCCAGATGACTAAAGATTTCACAGCTACCTCTGCTTCCGTTAGTCAGATACTAGCTGTGGCAGCTAGTAACGAAAGGTACTTCTGGAACGGTCTAGTTGAGTTGGAGCAAGCCGGGCTGAGCGTCAAATGGACTCAGCTCATAAAGGACCACTACAACGGGCCGTCAATACCCCATAAAGCCAGCGCTGTGTCCTTAGCGGTACACTTAGCAGTTATCTTGGAAAACAGCTTACTGTAATGCCTACACTTTTCGATAATCCAGACAGTCCTCAGGAAGCACAATTTGCTGTGTATTTCTCAGGAGTTCACGTACCCGCTACCAGTGTCACGATATCCAACGCGGCGTGGGAAATGCCACAAGCGTCTATACAGGTCCCGTCATCCTTCTTATTGCACAGGTTTGGCCACGACGACAGAGTGCAGGTTGCGATCTTCTACAAGGATAATTTCTATACAGCAACTTCTGATAAAGACCCGACGTTTCGGCTGATATTCGATGGAGAGATAACTTCCTACAGCAGGTCATGGTCTGCGCAGGGTGCCAACGTACAGTTCTCTGCTGTTTCTCATGTCCAGATCTTTTCAGAGATGTTCATCAACTTTATCACGAACGTGAACGAATTAGCGGGATCTCACTTGGATACGGGCAGTGGCAGTGGCGTGCTTATGCACGGATCGCAGTTCCCTACCTTATTCTTCAAGAAAGGCCTGGACACACGATCCCCACTGATTCAGCGACCGTACGATTTCATACGTAACATGTTGAGCGTGTTCACTAACAATGGCGCGGAGGGATCTGATGGGTCCCCAGCATTTGTGCGCTCAGTGCCTGTGCAGAAGTTCTTCGATAAACACCGAAAACTAGTAAAGATGGCCAAACGTTTTGTGGCATGCCCTGTAGTTGAAGACCGGTTGAGTGAGACCGGAACCTCTTTTATGTTTCCTATCATAGAAGCCGTGGGCAGTGATTCCATCCTACGTGCGCTTATGAATCGAACCATGATGTTCTCTAACAGATCATCATTATGGCAATCGCTGTACATGACGTTCCAGATCATGTTCTACGACATACTGTTCTTGAATGCCCCGCCCTTTGTCCTTAGTGACCACACAGGAACGATCCTTGGTAAGGGTGATGTTTCAATGGATCGTGTCTCAGACGACCATTTGCTTAGGCACGCTGCTGCAGGAGAGACCGGTCAGACCGTTAAGATAGGCGGAAACGAAGTAACGCTGTATATGGATCAGGCCTATGTAGATAAGGCAACGTCCAGTTCGTCTACCAGCAGCGCAGTTCCTACCTGGGACGGATCAAACCATGCGCTTTCATTTCCTCAGCTAGGTCAGTACATCACCAAGCCACAGAACCAGTTCGGCATTCCTCCTAAGTGCAACACCATATTTCCCTCCATGGTTAAGAGCATGGTGTACAACGAAAACTTCGCTACGCAGCCTACCCGTTTGCACGTGGGAGACATAGAGTGGATACCTATGGCGGGAGTAGGTGCTACGACGCAGATGGACGTTGCGGGTAATGCTTTGAGGACAGGCTACCCAGAAGAAATCAACCTACGCATGCAGGCGCTAAAGACAGGTCACCACAAGCAAAGTGTGTACGATGTGTTGTTGTGGCCTGACGAGTACTTCCACGGCGTAATCATGAGTGAGGAGCAGGGCCCGAGCTGGTTACGTTTTCTAGCTAACGACTTGAACGTTGTCAACGAATCAATAAATCCCGAGGACTCGGACAGGGACGACACACCCAGCGCTCCCGATCAGCCTGATGATGGTAAGTTCAATTCGGACGGGAGCTATAACGACAGGGTCACCAGGCTGTACTCTGCCTACGCTAAGTACAGATTTTATCAGGAGAAGTATTCCCGACGACAAGGTAGCATCAACATGTCCTTCAACCCTTATGTTGTACCAGGACTACCGATGCTGTACGTGGATACGTCGCATACTCAAGAGCATTTGCTGGCGTACGTAACCAACGTGTCGTGGAACATGAGTGTCGGCAATATGTCCACGTCGGTGTCTTATTCGTTTGGGAGAAGCGTCTACGAAAATGAAGTTCTTCTACGTGATAAATTTCTGTTCATAGACGAATCCTTAGGCAGTGGTTACGCTAGTCTGACGCAGCCTGATGATCCTGTCCATACTCTTGTACCAGCGCTAAATCAGTACGCTGGAGCCAATGAAATGTACCGTCGAATGTTCTACCAAGGAGGTCAAGGTGACGACGACACGGATAACTACACGGGAGCTTACCAGTCTTTTATGGAACGAGACGTCATTGGAGGAGACAACGTCCCCCTGACCACTGACGGTACAACGGTACCCACATCTAAATTCCAGCTGAGTTTGCGGCCGGAGTATCAACTATACTCCGATAGCTATGAAGATGCTATGCGGTTCGTAGCTAGGCCCATCTGCACTATTGATGAGTACATTCACTTTATCAACGGAGTGTCGGAGGAGGAAAAGGTGGAGCTGGGAGAGGTGGGAGAAGGTAGATACATGTACTTACGTCACTACATCCCCTTGGACCCAAACGCTATACTAGACGGTGCCGAAGAAGCCATGCATACAACGGGTAAGGTGAAGATAGATATCTGCACTGATGTGGGCGAGTTGGCAGAAGTAAGAGCGGATTATGAGGAAATACTGGATAAGCTCCATGATCAAATCTATGAACAACAGCATCCAAACGCGTAATAATGTTAGACCTTAAGTTTCTTGGCTTGGGTGGAGATTCTGCTCAACACAACGACTTCCCGGCTCAGTTCTTAGTCGGAGACACAGAGGAGGACTCCCCCGGGGTACTGGTGGGCTACAGCGCACATACTGAGTCCGCTCTCAGGATATTCGAAATTGACCCCAACTCTATCCGCAGGATCTTTGTATTGAATCTCCTGGACACTCAGGTAGGTGGACTCGAGAACCTCGCGCTCAGTACCTTTTACGGTACCGTTCCAAAGAAAACTTTGTATGTACCTGAGGCTCTGGTGGAGGACCTGTGGGAAAAGCTTCGTAGGCCGCTTGAGGCAGTGGCTGGCGCACGTCATAAACGTGTCACCATGGATGTGTATTTCAACGTTGTAAGTCTCAGTGAAGAGAACTCCGTTATGTACGAGGGAGATCTTGAAATCAGGCCCTTCCGACTTCCTTGTGTTCCTGGGATACATTGCTTTGGTCTGTTCGTCACCAACACTGTCGGTCCCAACCTAGCTATAATGCCTTACGGTACACTGAGCGCTGATCACCTAAAGAGTGTTGAGAAGCTACTTGGTCCTAGCGGATCGATGGTTGTGGGCATTAGTGATGTTATACCTGTAAGGTCTGAGCTTACGTCTCTAGCCTCTCTGAAACCAGGATCGTTAGGTAGAACCATCCTCTGCGGTGCCGAACACACAACTACAATAACCAAAGAAGTCAAGCGGGGAGAGAGAGTATTGTTATGAACCCAATACAACAGGCTGCAGAGCATTGTAGGGTAGTAGGGTCCAGCGCGGTTGCTGCCTACCACCGTCTAGAAGGCGCAAAAATGGGAGAGGACTACCATAACTTTCTATCAGAAGCCCTCGATATAACGCTGGCGTTCAACCATAGGTTCATATCCCTTGGTGGTCCTAAGGTCTTGATAGCGTTTGGAGGGGTTGACGAAGTCAAGAACGATCCTTTCGAAGCAGTGTACTGTTCAGACGCTGTGCCAGATTCAGATAGAAGAACGTTGGAGGGCTGGGCTTCCCCCCGGTGTGAGGACTAAGACTGTGTCTGAATACCGATCCCGGGACATGGAGTTGTTCCGTACATGGAAAGCTAACCCAACACCGCATACGCTAGGTCCACTCCTCAATCAGCTGGACCCTCTTATTATGTCCCAGGTCAGGAACTGGTCGGGAACCATATCCGACCAACGTTTACGCATACGTGCTAGGTCACTGGCCAAGAGTGCCCTTGAAACGTACGACCCCGCCAAAGGTGCTATCAGCACGCACCTAACTACTCGTCTTCAAAAACTGTCTAGAGAAGTCTACCCCTACCAGAACGCTGCTCGTTTACCCGAGCATCAACAGATCAAGTACAGATCTTATTCGTCGGCTATGTCAAAGCTGGAAGATGAGCTCGGAAGAAAGCCATCCAATGATGAGTTGGCAGATGAGCTGAGTTGGAACCCCAGCGCAGTAGTCAGCTATGGTCAGCAGTTACGAGGGGACTACGTAGCATCTGAGGGGGTACACACAGAGTTCTACCAGGACGGCCTAGAAGATACGCTTTTGTTGGACTACGTGTACCACGACCTGACACCTAAAGAAAAAGATCTGTTTGAACGTGTGACAGGGTATAGAGGCGCGAGGGTTCACAGTAATACAGAGCTTATGAGTGAGCTCAACCTTACACAAGGTCAGCTGTCGTACATGAAGCGAAAGCTCATAGATAAAATATCCAACTATAAGAAAAGGTTTGGAACCTAAAGAAAAGGAGACGCGCATGACGTGCTCCTCCTTTTCTTTTTTCAGTCGACTAGGTGCATAGCAGCTTCGATGAAGTCCACCAATTCATCTTGGTGGACGGGCGAAGCTTCTTCTGACCACGTTGCTGTTCTCACGAGCACCTTACGCCCCCACATCTGAGCTAGTGCGCTGATTACGTCAACGGCACTAGAACGGTGTACCTCGGAATCTCCCAGATCCATCGCTTGCTCTATCAGTAGTTCTCGTCGGTTATCATGATTGCCATCGATTACTCGAAGTACAGGCTGTCCACGGAAGGTGATACTGCTCACCAACGCATCCCGTATATCACGCCAGTCGTTCGTTTCTAGAACGATCTCGCCGTCAGATCTACGTTCGCTGTAAATGAACATGAGATGTTCCTCGACGAATTCTCTGTCGATGAACTCCTGGAGAAACTGAGCGTCGTTGTGTGTTCTACGCACTTCGAAGATCTTCTCCATCCCCTTCATAGCTCCCGTGTCCCATTCCTTTCTCTTGACACGGTCCGTACACTCTTCCCACTCCTTGCCAAATCGCCCCTTGTCCCAACGCATCTTGATGTGCTGGAACAACTTCCAGCCCAGCGCGTAGACGTTGAGACTGCTTTGCGGCCAATGCACCACTCCCGAATGATGACTGGCGTATGCTACGGCTTCGTTGCCTTCAGCGTATTCATCCATCAACGTAGTGTGCCAAGTCACTGCCCACCCCTCGTTCATGATCTTAGTCATGCCCTGAGGGTAGAAGTAGTAGGACTCCTCTCGGATCATCGCAAGGATGTGGCGTTGCCAGTCCTTCATTTGGCCGTGTGCGATCAAGAATCCCAGGATGTCCCTTTCAGGTTCTGGAGGAAACTTAGTCTCCTTCCTGATCGCCGCGACGTACGCTTCCCGCTGTTCACAGATGTACGACGAGGGGTTCATGTAGGCCTGAAGATCTGGGTCGTCATCGTGGAATCGATGTGGGTCGAACTCCGTTGTACGGATGTCTGGGAGACTTCCTGTGTTGTCCTCTACGGCCAGCCTATCCTCGAATCCTGCTCTGTATGGCGCGTACGGGTCGATAAAGTTTTGGACACAGAGACACAGGTCGATCCATTTTTCTACGGCTTCTTCACCTACTCGATCAATGATTCGAGACACTCGTACCGCGTGATCCGCCATCATCTTAACAGACTTACGGTTGGTGTGCTGGAACCACTGGTTGTTCTTGAAGAAGTCGACGTGCCCGTAAACGTGTGCCATCACCAATTTCTGATCAATGTCCAGGTTGCCTTCCATTAGGTAAGCGTAACTGGGATCTGAGTTGATGACCATCTCGTAGATACGAGATCTGCCCCAACGGTAACGTTGCTGTACGGATTCGTACTCCTGTCCGAACGAGTAGTGCGGGTACCTTTGGGGGAACCCTCCGAATGCGGCTAGTGCCGACATCTCCTCTGAGGAGACCAGAATGAACTCTACAGGGTAGAAGTCCAATCCAGCGTCCTCAGCCAGCTCCGCTATCTTACGAACATGCGGCGCCAGCTTTGCTTCGATGATTTCACTCATGAAAGAAGGGTCCTTATTGCTTCAGGTAGTTGATCGAAGTCAGTCATCAGCGCTACACGGATGTAATCAGCAATTTCGACTGCAGCGTTGGGTTGTTCTCTCCATTGGCTGAGCAGGTGGTGAAAATCCCTCCCATTCGACTCACACACCTGTGTATACCCGTAGAGAGCGAGTGAAGGGATGAGGTCTATCAGCGTGCTGAGATAGGATGGGAGGTCAGAAGAGAAGCAGTCACCATCTCCGTAATGGAAGATGTAGATGTTCCACTCCTTAGGGTCATAACGCTCCTTTATGATCTTCTGGGTCAGCTGCAGCGCCGACGTCATCAACGTTCCTCCGCCCGCTGTTGTTCTCAGAAACTCGTCTCTAGTAGCTTCCCAGGCTTGGTGATCGTGTAGTACGTAAACGGACTCTTGTTTCCCGGCGTAGCAGTGTTCGATCCACAACTCCAACCAGTAGGATGCGGCATGGGCTAGGGCCGCTCTGTTTCCCCACGACATAGACGCTGAGACGTCACGTAGAAAGAAAACCACCGCCTTGGACGTGGGCCTAAGGATAGGCTTGATCGTTCGGTAGCGGAAATCATCGGGAAGAGGCAGAATGACGGGATCTTCTTCGTCATACACGCCTTCCGCGATGCTGCGGATGAGTGCCTGTATGATGGTATCCTTAGGGATAATCATTACGTCTGGGCCGACGTGCGTTTTACCGCTATACTTATGGCCTACTACTTCCATCTCTCCACTGTGCTTTCGCACCATGTTGGGAAGCTCGAACTTTTCACCTAGAAGCTTTGCCAGCTCATCTCGGGTAAGCTCGAAGTCCGTAAGTCCATGTTCGCCGGGCTGGTCACCTGCCCCGGTGCCTCCCCTACCTCCTGGAGATCCAGGACGAAGGATATCTCCAGGCTGGCCACTGACTCCGTTTCCAAAACCGTACCCCTTACCGTCTCCGCTGCTATTATTCGGTCCGAAACGGATACGCGGCAGGTTGATGCGCGGAATAGGCACCCGAACCTTTTTCTTTCCCTGGTGACCCACGAACGAATCGTCGGTCATGTACTTCTCGAGGTCCTTGCGAACCTTTCGCTTCCCTATATCCCGGAAGCGTTTGTGATTTCTTTTGTTGATGCCCTCTACGTCAGGCCGGACTCTGGAATCAGACATTGCTTCCTAATAGTAGTGTCCTCCCCCGCCGCTAAGTGCGGAGGAGGAGACCACTATTGGTTATGGGGTTACTTGCTCTCACCTCGAGCGAACACGGATGCCACGTACGCCAGGGCGTCCTTGGCGCAAACCTTGCAGTACCCGTGATCAGAGACCAGACGCGCCTTTACGACGTCGATCTTCTCCTGTGTATCTTCGGACACGGCACCAGGGGTGACGAGCGAAGACAAGTGGACGACGTCCTTCTGCTTGTCGAACAGATATCGCTCCACCGCACGACGCATGTTGTCGTTCGTGGTGTAGTCGATGACCTTTCCCTTACGTTGCTGAATACCGATCCAGGACATCAGCTGCCCGCGATGGTCGGACTTGTTGGAGGTGTGAACCTCCGCCATGGCCTCGATCGCCGACATGAACTTCTCGTCCGGCTCTTCATCCTTCCCTGTGGTTGGGTTGCGGATCTTCTCCTTCGAGATGTACGCCGAGATGGAATCGATGTATCGTTCGAACACCTGCTGAGCCTGAGCCGGATCCGCGGCGATTGCTCGCTGCACATCCGTCTGAGCCTTCTCCTTGTACTCACCCTCTACCTGCTCCAGCAGGGTCATGAATTGCTCTCGCTCGTCAGCGCTGGCGAGAGGGAGTCGTGAAAGAACGCGCTTTGTATCCTGGAAGAAGTTCCAAGGGTTGACGCACCCCTTCACCGTGTTTCGAGTGATGACGTTGTCGAAGACGTCCTGGAGGGTGCGCGGAGAAATGCCTCTGTCCATGCCCTCTCGCTTGCCGGCCTTTCGCATCTCCTTTACGGTTTCGTCCGTGAAGCCGTCGACGTGCTGTCCGTCGTAGAGCTTGACCTTCTGCATGACGGTGACGACTCCACCCTTCGGCTCGTCCAATCGAGATGCCACAGCGAACATAGCCGCCATGTCGTAGGTGTGGGGGGCGATGTGCACCCCACGGTCCTTGATATCTCGTTCGTAGATGCGGGCTTCCTGCGACATCTTCGTCACGTATGGGATCTCCATCGCTACCGTTCGGTTGCGCAGAGCCTCCATGTATTCATCCGACTCCAACTTCTTGAGCTCTGGCTCGTTGTTGTGGCCGAGGATGACTGTGTCTACCGAGCACTGGGCGAACTTCTTCGGCTTGATCATACCTTCTTCCGAAGCCGTGAGCAGGTCGTAGAGGAACGCTGTGTCCAGCTTCAACAATTCGACGAATTCGATGATGCCTCGGTTGGCCACCTGGAATTCTCCGTCGAAGTTGAAGGCACGTGGATCCGAATCGGAACCGTACACCGCGATCTTCCGGTAATTGAGGGAACCTGTCAGCTCAGTGGCATCCTGGTTCTTCTCGTCCTTCGGCTGGAAGGTACCGATGCCGGACCGGTTCGACTCGCTCAGGAACATCCGTGTGACCACGACGTGGTCGGCCAGCTTGGACCAGTCGCCCTTGAGCGCCGTCATCAACTTGGTGTAGACCAGGTTGGACAGAGGGTCCAGATCTCCCTTGAACGTCACCCGGCCCTTGCCGCCGGCCTTGACCGCTTCGACGAAGGCCTGGCGGTTGTCTGGGTCGATGACGTAAATAGGGTCGTGGCTCATGGGAGCCTTGATCTCACGTACACCCTTTCCGAAGATCTCGTCGTAGTCGGCCTCTGCGAGGTGCTTGGTACGCACCCACTTGAACGTGTAGAGACGGCCTTCTCGAGTACGGCTGTACGCAGCTAGGCCCTTCTTGAATAGGCGGGCGATCGTGGACTTCGCCGAGCCCACAGGACCATGGAGAAGCAGGATGCGCTTCGCCGTAGCGCCACCGTTGGCTGCCGACTGCAGCTTGGTCATGAGGCGCTCGATGTGGATCTCCGCACCGTACAGCGCGTCCGCTCCGTCGAAGGGGTCTCGGAAGAAGAGGAACTCCGTGTGCTTCCTCCCGAACTCGGTGAACACCTCGGTACCGTGCGACATGATCATGTCGAACAGTCGAGCATGCGCTCTTCGGCTGAGCGTAGGCTCTGCGTAAACTGCGTTGAGGTACTCCGGTAGGGTAAGGGTTTCCTCCAGAGCGGAGGTTTCCATTCCAGCTCGTCCACCCTGAATCATCGCCAGAGCGTCGAATACTGTCTTTTTAGCCATTGAGATTCTCTCCTGGTTGTACGTCCTGGCTTGGACGCGCCTGTATAAGCATGTACTTATACCAATAAAAGGTATTAATTACGCTGGAGTGGTATGCTATACTACAGCAGTATGGCTACCTACGGAGATCGTGAGCTCGAGCTCAACATGACGGGCGACGATGTACAAGAATTACAAATAAAATTGGGTGGATGGTTTGGGGCCTATCCTGCTGAGAAGCCTAGGTGGGACGGTGTTTTTGACACAGCCACTGAGAACGCTGTGATAAGGTTTCAGCTAGCACATAACTTACCCGACACCGGCGTAGTAGACCACTGGACGTTCACCCGGCTGGATCAGGAAGCTGCTGATCACTTCTTTTCTCTGGCACAGTATATGTGTCCAACCAAGACCAACGGCTGCAAAGGGTTTGGGACAAACCGCAACTCGTTTACTCACGTGAGCGACTCCGGGTCTACGAGCACCATACTCATCCCCGGAGGAGAGGCTGCAGGTGTGAGTAAGGTACTTATATGGATGCTACGCGGCCTCTTGGCACGTGCTGAGAGTTCTTACTACAACGTTCCAGGAGGCGGCTACAGATGCGCCTACGACAACGAAGCTAAGAACAGAACCACTACCAACCACATTGGTAATGCTATTGACGTAAAGCCGTTCAAAGACGACTGGTCTGAGGCCCCTTTATACGAGGAACAGACGGTCATGGGGGAAACTATATCCGTCAAGTATACAGACGCCACTCGAAATTTTCGGCTCGTATGTAACGCCGCAGGCATCCCTTCAGATATAAGAGCATCGGATGTTGTCTACATGGAGAGGGATGTACCTCTTACCCCTGCCGGATACTACTCGTCTACGTGGGTGCACCTGGACGTTAGAACAGCCTTGGATGGTATAGGTGGCCACCCTGCGGATTGGTACGCTACCACATACACTGAGCTCAACGCACCGCTTTACCAGGGTCAGCTCTTGATCTTTGCGTCAGCGGAGCCGCCTCCAGCACCACCAGCACCGCCACTGTACGGTAGTCAGGCAGAAGAATTCGTGGCTGCTGCTGCGGCCAGCACCTTGGAAGAGTGGAATGTTTATATGGCGTCTGAGGCATCTAGGTTGGAAGCGTCCACCAGCTCCTTGGCGGGAGATATCGACCCTGCCATAGTGGCTGCAGCAGGCCTGCCGGAAGAGTTGGTCAACCTGGCGCACGAGGTAGGTATCAATGGAGTCCTGGCTATAGCCTACGACCGAGCAGACGTCATAGAGGCAGCTAGGCGTTCATACATTCTTTCACAACATACTAGAGACGATTACAGGTCTTTCAGCAGACTAACGAACGATAAACTAGTGTCGGCTCTAGACGCTAGTAACGCGCTGTTCCGCAGACGCTTCGAGAACTATAGCTTGCCAGCAGAGGACTGCAATGCCTAGAGATCTTCACTTATCTGGAATTGACGGCGGCTCTGGACTGTACTGGGCAGGCTACGTCAACGAATTCGCAAGCGGCTTCCAGGCTACTATCAACCATTTCATGAAAGTGTTGTTGACTGTGAAAGGATCCAACCCGTTTGCTCCCTCGGAGGGCACAGCCTTCGCGGAGCTGCCTGGGTCCAATATGGGCAACCGGATGGATCTGGTGCGGTCTATAATTGTTGAGGCTGTAAAAGACGCTGAAACTTCTGTCAAAAGGAATCAGGCCAAGGAGCCTCTACTAGCTACGGAACGTCTTCGCTCTGCGTCTATAGAATCCCTTACTGCAGTGGGACAAGACGGCTTTACTGTACACGTAAAATTAGAGAATCAAGCAGGTCAAAGGCTCCTGACACTGCTACCACACGTGAGTTTGTAGAATGGCGAATAATATTTCCCCGAGCGTAGTAACTGCAGCAGAGTCACTGCTGGTTCAGGTTATGCGTGACAAGTATCCCAGCGAAAACTGGTCCCCCAACTCAGCCCTACGTGATTTGGTGGTGCGTACACTGGCATACGGCCTAGCTTACTTGGACACTACCAAAGACTATGTATTGGAGCGAAGTAACGTAGCCAACCTGTCCAACCTGGAAGATGCTGCTGCCATCGCTGCTGCTGATGCCTTGCTGTCTAACTTTTTTATAACAAGAAATACCGGCGATGCTTCAAGTGGTGTAATAACGGTATACCTGAGTAAGAAGGTAGATGTTCTAGTCAAGTCGTCTACTAGATTTTTCAAGACATCCAGCGACCCATTTCACATCACAACACAAGTAGATACTGTTTTTCCTGCTACGCAGCTACACACGGTAACAGACGGCGACGGTAATGAACTGGAGTACTGGTTCAACCTTCCCGTAACCTCAGATGAGGATGATGCTCCTGCTACCATACCTGCGGGTATATGGGAGTCGTGGACACCTTTCAACGCCTACGTCTCACGTGTTGAGAACCTTGTGGACTTCTCAAACGGTGTGGGAGTTGAAACCAATGAAGCGTTCATAGCCCGTGCTAAGGACGCGCTTACAGTGCGTAACCTGGTAAGCGATCGGTCCGTAAACACGATTCTGTTGGACGAATTCTCCTCTGTTACACGTACTATCTCTGTCGGTGCAGGAGAGGCAGAGCAGATGCGGGACAAAGTAGTAGTGACGTCCTGGGGCTTGGATCTGCACACAGGAGGGTTCGTCGACACTTGGTTGTGGCTCCCCATCGTGGAGGATCAGGTTCATAGTGAGCTTGTGGGTGTGTCACAGGAACTCGACATAGGGTCTGTGACGGATGTGGTCTACAGGGTCAAGAGGGCCTACTGGGTCAACGGATCAGGTGATGAAGTAGACCTCACGTACACCAACGAGCTCACAGCAGATCCTGGAGAATTCAGGCTGATCTACGATACTGATTCCAGTCTGTCGTTTTCCATGAGTAACGTACCCAAGGTGATTGTTGGGTCAGACGTAGTGGGCGAGACCGTGTTTCTTGTCTATGATACCGTTTCCGGCCTGCCCAGCGTTGATACTTTTGTTACCAACCGTACCAATCGTGTACTCTGCTCCAACCATTTACCGAAGGCTGCCATACCTGTTTACGTCACAGCTAATATACAATATGTAGTCAAAGAAGACGCCACCGAAGTACTCAATGAGGCCACTGTAGCTGCAGGAGTAGCGTCCTACATAAACACTATAGGAAGTGACTTATACGTGTCCAACGTGATTGCGTATATCTTGGACAATTGGGGGCACATCATAGAAAACGTGCGAACGCCCCTCAACGTAAACTATGTGCTGTGGTCTACAGAAGGGAAGCGTATCGCTTATACTACGACCAACAAAGTAGAGCTGAGAGAAGATCTACTAGCGGACGTGATACCAGATCCGTACCCTGATCCTGCAGCGTTCTCCATGTCATCCCGGCTCATGCGTTTCGTAGCTTCAGCGTCTGGGATCACCGTCACCCTCGACGCGAGCTAAACTATGGCGATCATAGGTTCCAATACCGCAGAGACTCTACTTCGTGGGGTGGGTAGCTTTTGGACACAACACTTCAAGGGACAAGACGTACTAGAGACGCTACTGCAAGGTGTTGAGACCAACATAGCACAGTCCTACCTGGATATTGTTACTGTACTGGCCCAGCATAGTATCGATAGCGACGTGTTGTTGGAGAACGATCTATGGCTTTTGCTGGACCTGAATCCAGATGAATTCTACGCCGACCCATCTGCTCCAGGATCCTTCAGGGTACCTCACAATAGCGACTTGGTAAACGTTAGGTTCCTACAAGACCGGATCATGTACCCTACCGTTTCTTACGAGATGGGTTACGACTTTACCGTCGACGGTACTGAGCTGGTCTTCACGTCCAACATACACTCGCCAATAGCCAACGGAATACCATTCTACATTGACGCCAATGGGGACACGCGGATACTGCTCTGGGCGCAGGACGCTAAGGTAGAGACGTACGCTCTGTACGAGAAGTTCGGACGTTTCCTGGATATCCCTAAGGACCTTTCGACAGAAGATTACCGTCTACTTATACGGGGAATAATGGCGCTGTACGTAAACGGGCCCACGTTGGCAATGATGGAATCCGCGTTGAACGTAATAGCAGCGTTGCCCATCAATACGCAGCCAGATGGAGTGGTAACAGCCGTAGACCCTGCGTGGGCGGGAGGTACGTTGATCACTGTAACCAGTGCTGCTGCAGATACGCTGAATCCCCCTGTAGTTCAATACGTGTTGCCCTTCGGTGTACCGTTGGACCCTGTGATAGTCCCAACATACGTACTAGCAGAGAGTGAGTCGTTTTCTTCGGTGTTCACCGTGACGGACTATGTAGAGACGCCTTTGTGGTGGGAGGAGAACTACATACCCAACGTGTTGGCGCCTACTATGGCGCTTAATCTACGCAGGTCTAGAGCAGGGTTATACGCTCTTTACTATGCGGACGTCCATGAAGAGATCAAAGGGTGGACCGACATCGATACTACAACAGGACTCCCTGCTACAGACTTTGTTGCACTAGGTGTGGTTCCTGGTGACATACTGTGGGTAGGAGAAGTGGGGTTTGAGGAGCCTTTTACTATAACCGCAGTAGGCCCAGACACGCATGTAATGCAGTTCACACCCAGCCTAGATGAGGACTACGTCTCTGACGGAAGGTTCTCTATCGGCACAATGGTGGATCCTGTAGCCAAGAAGGCTATAGCTACCAACGGACGTACTCTTAGATTTGGAGGTATCTATTATGGTATGCCTGAACCAGAGGGAGTCTACGGAGGGCTATGGACGCACAACCTAGCGTGGTTCCTGTGGAATCACTTACTCAAGTATCACGTGTTCATGGTACTGTTCGACGACGATGTGGTTACTAGTGACAACATCAAATTCATAGCAGACACCGTATACAACGGTAAACCGTCTCACACACTGCCTGTGATCATACCTTGGTCGGCATTCAGCGACACCGTCAACCCAGACGACGCTCTGGATATCACAGTTACGTTGACCCTCAGTGAGACCATGGCTGGTCCGGACAATACCTTGGTATATGGTTCAGATGAGCTGTACAACGAGCCCTTAGTATACTACGGGATGATGGATCGTGACTACAGTGTCGGAGCTGCTGCGGGTCCTCCGGCTACGTCACCAGCCACAGCAGAGGCGGCATACAGCGGTACTGTCGTAGCTACGTACACAGATGCAATGCCTTTTGATCATGACTACACCTACCCCACTTCGGACGGAGTGATAAGTGAAGCTGACGCAGTATTCGACGGGTGGGACTACACCAACAACGGAGAGCTTACAAGCCTTAAGGATTTTACAACCGGCACTGACCGTGTTGAAATTGTCATGGCCGCTTCAGTCAACGATTTCAATGGCACCACTCGAACGTCAGCGTACCTGACAGAGCTCATAGACAACCCCTTGTCGATCGAGATGAAGTTCGACGCTACCTCTGCTGGGGCAGGTTCAGGAATTGGTCTGTTGTTCCTGGACCCCAACGACAACGACAACTGGTCGGGTATATTCGGGTTCGAGAACGCAGGAGATATAGACTTTGAGGCTAGAGATACCCGGGCTGGCACGACGGATGTAGAAGCTTCAGCGTCACTTACTACCCCAACTACGTGGTGGATGAAAGTAGAAAGAACTTTCGCTGATCACGACACCTTCGACGTATACTACAAAGAAGACGATGTAGATTCGTGGATCAGCCTAAATAGTGAAGTTAACGGATTAATCTCCAACGATACGCAAATATGCTTAGTGGCGTACAACCCATCCGGCAACGCGGGAACCATAGACATTCTCGAACTTGAAATGACAGTTCGGGTTAGCTAGAATCAGGTAGTTTAATGTTCATAAAGAAACTAGTAAGCTTACTACGAAAGCATAAGACGCAGAGCCGAAAACTCCAGGAGGCTCCTCTGCTTCAGGGTGTAGTGTCGATTCACGCATGGGATGTCAATACGGGCAAGACCGTGGCATCCATGAAGAACCATAACCTACTCACGTACAACGAAAGAGATATCCTGATCGAGCTACTTGGCAACATACAGCTGGGCCTGACTACGTACGCTCAAGACAACGGCGGTCTGTCTCCGGACGGTAACCGACGTTGGCTCAAGTGGTTCGCTGTTGGTGACGGTAACACGGCAGCTGCTCGTACAGACCTGGCATTGGACAACGAACTCCTTAAAATGGAGATCACGTCGTACGGTACGGCTACCAAGGTGGCCAACGCTCTTCAGATAGATATCAGCATACCAGCTACTGACAGTGGAGGTGACGTAGACACGCTCCTCAACGGTAACACGCTAGAAGAGGTGGGGCTGTTTACCATAGCCTTGGACGAGAACGCTCCCGGTGTGCCTGGACCAACAGGGAACGAAGTTATGTTCTCGAGACAGGTGCACCCCGGCATTCCCAAGACATCTTCAATTCAAGTAGACTACACCTACTCCATTTTCTTCACCTAAGAGATATAAGACATGCCACTTACTTTTGCCGATGGCGGCAACATCCAGAATGTCACCAACACGGAGCCGGTCAACGCTACAGTAGCAAACCGCCCTCATGATATTCTCAAGACGAGAACGGAGGAGATTGAAACCTTTGTAGAAGAGTCTGAGTCTCTGGAGATCATGGCCAGGGGACTTGCTCCTCATTGCGACGAGGTTATATCCTGGGGTGGTCCACTAGACGGTACTGGCGACGGCCTACTAGTGATAGGCAACAATGCCTCTGGGGAGCTTAGGTTTTCAGAGCCGGGTAACGCCGACGCGGTGTACAAGATACCCTATAACGAACTAGCGGGGTACTTTGCCGCGGATCCTGTAAGCAACCCTCTCAACGAAGGTGAAGTACTCTACTTCGACCTAACTGATTTTGCAGGACGCTCAAGCGCTACTTTCCCACTTACAATACTAACTGCGTCGATAGGTAAGGGGACTTCAGTAGGTAAGTATCAGCTTCCAATTGGAAAGGTGTACGATGACGACTTCATCTTCGCATGGTCAGGAGACCTGCTAGCTCAAGGAGCTTCCGGGTACCTAGGTTCTTACGGTGCCACGTCGTCCTGGGCTTACGGTGATGACTACACTTTGGTAGGTGAGCTGAGATTTACGGAGAACGCTGGAGGAGTTGAAGTAACACCTACAACCATCGACACCGACATCAATTTCTCCAATAAGTACTCAATAGCACACAATCGTATCGCGTTTGGATCAGTAGCTGTAACCCTGGCACAGGATGAACTTGCCTACGTTGACCTCGACTTGGGCTCTGATGGCGCGTTGCTTACCGTGTCCAAGGCGGCGTACGGCAGCTACACTCCAGACCCCCTTAGAATTCCTTTGTGGGCTCGCGGAAATGCTGCTACGGAAACTGAGGTAGGTGCCAAGACGATACACGTATTTGGCACAGGTGATACAGTTATACTACCCACGGGTGTAGGTCTAACAACAGGTTACGCTTATGGGCTAGGTCCGACCAACGTAAAGATCGGGTCTTCCGTACTCGACGACAAGGGCGCGCTTATATTCGAACAGAATGTAGGCGGAGCAGGTGCAGGTATCATTCACGACGGTGAGTGGGATGTCAAGGGACCCAACGCTACGATTACGCACACAGATGCGTCGGGTAAGGTCACCCACAGCTACGACGTACTGGGCGTGGAGTTGGAGCTGCCTGATACAGGAACGCTTAAGGTCATACAAGCAGGTGGAGGTACTGGCGTCAACGTTGAAATGGCCGGTACAGCTACTGCAGGACTAGGGTTTGTCGCGACAGCAGGCGGGCTTCAGCTGGGTAGCACTTCAGGAAAGTTGGAGTACACGTCCGCCAGAGGCTCAATGGTCTCTACTCTTGCAGCCTGTGGGTTCAAACACAACCCGAACCACAGCCCCTCTATAGCAGACGGCGCCTACTGGGCTATAGACGGTAATGTAGACCCTACGTGTACGTTCTACATAGATCCACGACCGTACTTTGTTGCAGGGGGAACAATCACCGACATCTACTTATTCGGTTCTAGCGATGACATAGCATCCAACCTTGAGTTCTATCTGTACAGTAAGACAGGTTCGGCTGCTTCGTGGACTACAGAATCAACGGATAACGGAACAACAGGTTCTGGAGTCTTGACCACAATCGACACGGTACCTGAAACGGGCTTGTCTATAACCGCGGCTACCAACAAGTTCTGGGGTATCAAGGTCGTAGTGACGACAGCGGTCAACCAGCTGTCAAGATTCTACGGAATGGAGATCGACTACAAATTCACGGAGTTCCTCCCAGGATAGCAGTTATGAACTTTTTATTTCAAAACGGCAAGGGCAAGTCGTCTAAAACAGCCACTGTGTACATCATCACGATGCTATTCGTGTGGTTTAAATTCGTACTGTCCGACACATCGTTTACTGTGATGGAACACAGCTTTGTGATAGGAGCTCTTGATCCCATGTTGGTAGGCGCCATGGTGGGTGCTGCTGGCGCGGTCTACGGGTGGCGCAGACAGCAGGATTCCAAGGAACGTATGTCAGGGGATCCTGAGGCGCTCCTAGGAGAGCTTGAGAGGCTCTCAGAGGGGTAGACATGCCCAACGATGTAGAAGCCCTTGTAGGGCGTGCTGTGGCCTCCTACGAGGTCCTGAAGGATAAGCCCTGGTATAGGCGGTGGTGGTTCATCTTGTTAGCTGTGCTGGCTGCGTTGGCAGCCGCTTCGGCTATCGCCAAGGGAGTGCAAGCAGTACACCTCAAGAAGAAGACTGTGCGTACACAGAAGGCCGCGGTGCTTAAGAGCACGCAGATTATACGCCAGGAGAAGGACGCTAAGCGAAGGCAAGAGCTTGCCAAGAACGCTCTAGTGCTCAAGGCCAACCTGGATAAGCTGGACAAGGAACTGGACAAGGACCTTGAAGGGCTTACCAAAGCACAGGAAAAGATCGCCAATGCTAAAAAATGGAAAGAGCTTTCTAGCGCTATGTCTGTCGATTCTGGTTCTTCTTAGCCCGGTACCTGGGTTTGGACAGGAGCAGCCTACAGACCTTGCTGACGAAATGTCTTTCGACATGCTCGTCCTACCTGAGTTTGAGGTTCACTTAGAACTCAACAAAGTCTGCTACGACTTCGCAGGAGCACAGGAACTCGCAGCTAAAGACAGGGAGTTCCACAAAGTTATAATCCGTGAAGCAGATTGTTCTAAGAGAGCCAAGCTGCTAGGTGATGAGGTTGTTACCTTGCAGAGGGCGACGCTGTCTCTTCAGGCAGACCTCGATGAAGCCGAAGATAACCTGGTAGTTGCGTTTGGGCTGCTGCATTCGGCCGAAGAACAAAACCTGAAGCTTATGAACAGACCTCACCCTGCTGTGGTGGTACTAGCCATCGCGGGAGCCTTCCTAGGCGGAGCGGGCATTGGTATGGGTGTAGGTATCGGTGTAGGACTAGGTTCTAACTAAGTCCTTACATTCTGTACAGCTAGTGTATAGCAGTTGTACAGTAGTTGTACAGCAGATTCCTAAGTAGAAACATAGAGTTACAGAACTCTATACCTAAAATAGGTAAAATACAGAAAAAGACATACATATACAGAGATACTCTCTTTGTTGTGTATGTCTTTTCTTATCCTTCTCTTATATATATATTATATTTCTTTGAAAGAGATAATGTATATAAGAGAAGGATAAGTGCGTGGTATCGTTGAGAAAACTTACTGTACAGCTACTATACACTAAAATACAAACCGTAGTGATTACAGGTACTTAGTCCTTACATTTACTGTACACTGCGCTTACATTTAACCTAAACGACCTTACCTGGAGACACCTTTCGGCCTACCAGCAGGTATCCGTCAGCTCGATTCCACGTCAGGATCTGTCCACACTTAGCGTCTGGCCTCCACGGTGCCCCTAGACTAATGTGTATCCAGGTTGGCTTGTTTGCAGCCCAGCCTTCGAGTATGAGCTGTCCAAACATGACGTCACTCTCATAAGCAATCCACTTCCAAACCTTTCGAAGATCTACTCGGTTGACGTGAAAGTCAGCTGCCTCAGCCTTCATGTGTTGAGAAGTCTTAGACCCACCGATAGCTTTGTTGAGGTCAGGGCCCCTATACCCGGAAGTGACGATGACTGGCCTCCGAAACCGCGCTCGTACTGGCTCGAGTAAATCTGTGGCTACGCTCTTCAACTTGTCGTAGTGCTCCAGTCCGTCCTTTATGTTACTGTTCTGAAATCTTCGATGGCTCGTCTTAGTCATCTCTCTAAAAGAGAAGTGCTTAGAAAGTTTGGAGTCGATCCGAGTTAAGTCTTCAGGGCTGTAAATAGTCATAGTAAATTGTTAGCTAAAACAAAGGGGCCGGCAACGAATGCCAGCCCTTTTCTTTTGTCCGTATTGTTGTAAGCTTTACCTTACGTAATACGTGCACGTACCTCGGTTGGCGCTGTCCCTTAGGAGAGCAAAGTTGAGTTCATTGTAGAAGGCACGGGCTGAGTCCGCGTCCAACACCTCTATCTCCACCTTGCCTTTAGGCATGGTGTACACACGCATTACAGGAACTCCTGCTATGTGGACCTGTCTAGTGCTTAGGGCGTGATTTCCGGTAGGAGCCTGTATCTTGGGTTGGCCACAGCTGGCGCATCCCTTGATTCCTCGCTGCGTCATAGTCCACAGCTTTTCGTGAGTAAACTCACAGAAAGGGCAGGTGTCCGCTAGGGACACCTCTACTTCAAGCGGCTGTGGGTGGCGTGGGTTCATCATCAGTCTCTACTCCTTGCGCCTCTTCTGTTTCCATATAGCGCAAATTAATTGTGTTAACCAACAAGTACGCATAACTCAACGGTGAAGTCGGGTCAAAATAATCAGCGGAAGTATTTGCGTAGTCGTATAGAAACACGTCGTAGGGCTCCACCTTGTTTACTACGCTGATTAGGTCCCTCACAGGACCAGAACAATACTTATCAAGGTACTGCTCATACAGAAACTGTAGTATAGCCCAACGTGCTTGCACAAAGTTAATTGTGCGTCCGTTGAACAGGAACTCTTCTTTGGACCTGTCCAGGCCCGTTACTACTCCGTCTTTGTTTCTGAGTATCTTGATACCTACCCCGCCGTACGTCTTTGCCGGGTTAGCGAATACTTTCTCAGTATACCCTCCTTTGCGAGACTTCTTGCAGTAGTTGAACCCAGACCATACTGTAGTAACCTCTACGCGGGACTTACCTGTGCCCGGTACCGTTAGTCCTGGGCAAGGCGAGAACGGCGAGAGCACGCCAAATCCAGTATTGTCGTTCTTAGGTATCTTAATATACGTATGCTTGGTCTCACCTGTCGGAACTTCCGAGGGGTGGCAGTACTTAAGCACATGCCTTCCTAAGTAAGGGGTGTAGTAGCAGAGCCAGGCAGCGATTCTATAGACGCGTCGTCCATGGGTGCAGTAGCTAGAGGCCCTAGCGCAGATTTCCAGTTTCTGTCTGACTTGGGTATGCTGTACCTGGACAAGTTAGTCTTAGTCAGCTCTCGTGTGGCTATGATCAGAGGTCCTATCATAGTGAACTCCCCTGCCTCAATCGCGTACTCGGCCGCGAACAAGTCCGCTGACTTTATGTGTAGACCAAAATGCTCCGACTGTAGTATGAGGTTCTTGTGTCGTAGATCTGGGTGGCCCTCACCTAGCTCATGTGCCTCAGTGGACAGCGCGGAAGGAACATACTTCTTGATGTCTCCGGGCTGAAACAGTAGCGTCCCTAAAGTCAGCAGCTTGGCGGGGCATTCGACACTCAATATGTTCAGGCTACCCTCGACAATGCCGAACCCGCCTGACACTATACCTACAATCTTGACTCTCGGTTTACGCCCTCTAGTGCTCTCCAGCACACGTAGATAGAGCAGGTTATCGTCATCGATGAATCTACTCATAGCTGCTACGTATCTGAGGTATTCTCCCATTTCCAACTTTTGCTGGTCTGTCCAGGACAGAGGGTCAGGATACTCTTTAGCCAGCGCGTCCACAGTAGCGATAGCCGCGGCAGCATCCGGCAACTCTGCAGGATAGTCGTGTTCTAATTCGTCCATATCACAGTCCTAATTTTGAAATGTCTTCAAGTATACGCTTGACTCGGTCTTCTACGCTACCGCGGAGCACAACGTAGTTGCTGACGTGTGAGGCACAGAACTCTCGCAGCATTACCCCTACCGCGTTACGTTCATCAGGCTTGAGTGCGCGTACGCTGTCCATATTTTTTAGAGTGTACTCTACCTCGGAGCAGGGCAGTAGGTAGCAGAGGTCGTAGTCATTAGCGTGTCTTACAGCTAGTTTTCTAAACTCTTCCCTGAACTCCACTGCTTTCTTACCTGTCTTACTTTGGTAAAAGTGAGTTCCATACAGCGCGTAAACAGGTAGTGGAGAGTCTATTATGACGTAGGGATACAGGTCTCCTATAGACCGCTCTATCTGCGCCATCTTTTCCAGCATGTACATCTGCTCAACGATATGCTCTGGAGGTCCGTACTTTTCGATGTACTCTCTAGCGTATTCTGGTAATCCAAAAGACCTAGGTAGAGCTTCGGCTAGTGCCGACGTCAGCTCAGTCTTCCCTGTGAAGGGAGCTCCAAGCAGTGCTATTTTAATCCGGGCCATTTACTCACAAACTCCACACAAGCGTTGTTGCGTTCGCACAGCGCTACTACACGATCGATAATACGTAGCGCCGTGGCAAACTCCGTGTCCTCTTCCTTGATAGTTATCGCCGTAGTCATAGTGGTCCCTGCCTGACTGACCTCACTCCCCAGGACATACTCATTATTTGCGTACGTACTCATGCAGGCGTCTGCTACGTAGTTGTACGCTTCTCTGACTGCTTCCTTTTGCTTTGCAGCCCTTGTTGCCATGTGGTCACTATCTTCGTCTCTGGTTAAAAGTACTATGTCCTCACTGGAGTCTTCCCTTTTGAGAACTACAGTAACGTCGAAGAACGTGTTATCGTTCAACTTTCTTAACACGTCACCTTCGCACCGGACTACGGATCCTTCCCTGTTGAGTGTCTGATAGACAAACGTAGACAGCGGTCCCCTGTCCGATACCACAGCAAAGCCCTCCTTAAGTGCAGGGCTTATGACTGTTCTGTGGTGGATGAGCCTGTCCGCGCAGAACAGCAGTTTCTCTTCGTCAGGTGTCAGGTCCGTCTGGGCCAACACAGTTCTTATCAAGCAACATGCTGTAGAAGTTGGAGAGCCTGGCTCCCTGGTACTGATCGCGTCTATGTCTACAAACTCTAGTATGGTGACGATCTCATCAGCCAGCGTTGTCTTTCCAACACCGTCCGCTCCTTCGAGAACAATCAAAGGAGCTTGGTTGGTGTACTTGTGGTCGTAAAGTATTCTTCCCATTTATCCACATCCCGTGGTTTCTCCACAGCTCTGGCAGGTGTAGCACGATCCTGCACGGATGGCTATACCGCCACAATTATGGCACGGTTGGTTGTCTCCGAAGTCAGTTCTGACGTCAGAAAAGTTTACCTCGTCGTATTGCACTAATTCCTGTGTGAGACCTCTTACGGTTACCTCTCCAGAGGACAGCTGATCCAAGTATCGGGCCACATAGTCTACTATGGACGACGCAAAGCGAATATTCTCATTCTGCGTTATGCCTTGTGGGGCGAAGTTAGCTCCACGTAGTTTGGTAGTGATAGCGTCTAGTGGCACGCCGTGTTGTAGGCCTATAGACATCATTACCGCTACGGCGTCTAGAAGGCCGCTAATGGTAGACCCTTCCTTAGAGCAGTTTATGAACACCTCTCCCACACCACCAGAAGGATAGAAGCCTGTGGTCACGTACCCCTCGAAGCCCCCTATAGTAAACTTGTGGACCTGTCCTGGACGTGTATCCGGCAGCCTTTTTCTAGGAGATCCTACAGGAGCCGCAGTTCTACCAGCGTTCTCATCGTAGGACTTGCCTGTACGTAAAGGCTGAGCGTCCTTACTACCATCCCGGTAGACTGCTACACACTTGAGTCCCTTAGTCCACGCAGTTTCGTAGATGTCTAAGATGTCTTCGACTGTGGCGCTACTGGGCAGGTTGACTGTCTTGCTAATCGATCCGGATATAAACGGCTGGATGGCTTCCAACATGTCTATGTGTGCGGACCATGGCAGTGCCACATCAAAGTCAGCGTCACTGCTCTCGAAGGAGCACTGGAAGATACGCTGCTCATCTGCAGAAAGCTTGTTGCATCCTTGTAGTGTGCCATACGCTAGCACGTATGCTTCGATGGCTTCGATGTCTTCCTCAGACTTATGTAGGCGTCTGCGACAGGCGTCTATTACCGTTGGATTTGCCAACTGCATGACGCCACCACCCACCAGCGTCTTGAACTTACGAAGGGCAAGCTCCGGTTCGCAGCCTGTAGTGTCACAACCCATAGCGAATGATATAGTTCCAGTAGGAGCTATGACTGATATCTGCGCGTTTCTAGGTGCTACATCGCTGGTAACAACTGTACTCCATGCGTCACTTGCAGCGAGTGCTAGCAGGTTAAGTGTGGTGATGACACCTGGGGAGCTGATAGCCTGCACAGTTTTTTCCAAATCTGAATGGGCGTTCTCGTGCAACCTCAGCACTTCGCGCATGTTACCAGGATCTACTCCCTTAGCAGTACCTACGTCCCAAGTTAGGCTAATGCTCTTTTTGTACCCTGTAGCAGTCAGCAAGCTGGCTAAGCTAGCAGCTACCGCCCTCCCCTCAACTGAGTTGTACGGTACGCCCATACTCATGAGCAGCGCACCCAAGTTGGTATACCCTAAGCCCAGCGTTCGGTACAGTATGGAGTTCTCAGCTATCTTAGCTGTAGGGTAGTCAGCGCCACCCACGATTATGTCCATAGACAGTACTGCGTACTCTACGTCTTGCACAAACCGGCTTATGTCGAATGTGTTGTCTTCTATGTTGTAGTACTTCAGTAAGTTGAAGGACCCTAGATTGCACGCAGTGTCGTCTAGAAAGAGGTACTCTGAATTAGCTACCACTACGGAGTGGGTGCCTGTATCCGTAAAAGATGAAACCCCGAAGTTGTGCGTTCCTTCTACAGTAATGTCGTAGACAGGTACGGCTTCCTCTAGTGTTATGTGCTCTACGGAAGCAACGCGGTCGTTAGTCAGGTCTCGTCTTGACGAGATCCAGTCTGAGAACTTGTCCCAAGCCATGCCGCGAATTTTGCCGCCACGCGGTGAGCTAGCTGCTAGAGGTACAATCCCCTTAAGTCCTTCATCGTGGATATGCTTGTTCCACCTGCCAGGGGTGACAGCAGACTCTACAGAGGTGTGCGTACCTCGAGGCTTGGATTCTATGTCCTCCCAGGTACTAACCAGTAGCTCCTCTGGTACATCGATGTACCTTGGATTCTTTTCTCCAGCACTGTGACTGCGGACGTGCTCGACGTGCTCCTCCAGCGTCAAGTTGCTGAGAAAGTCATTGGTAGCCTTTCCGTCTACGTGGTGTACGTGCATACCTTCGGGTATGTCTCCGTGGACTTGTGTCCACATCCAGCGTGCTAACACCTGTGTGCCAGACTTTATCTTGTCTGTTGGTCGCTGATTTATGTACCCTCTATCACTGCGCAGTGCGTTTCGCCATTTGCCTATCTTACGAAGCCGGGCTCCTTCCTCGAGGTCCTGTGCTTCCACGTAAGTGTCTACGCCGTGCGTACGAACTAAAAACTTGTGCTCTGGGGTGCAAGTCAATACAATGCCTTTATCTGTGGTAACCTTAACTAGCTTGTTAGTATGCCCAGATACCCAGGCAGCTTGTATTTTTTTAAGGACAGGTAGCCGACTTTCAATATCGTAGCTGTACGCGTACGGTAGACCCTCATTAGCGTCGAATTTTCTAGACAGCTCTTGTATTTCTACACGGCCTTCAGATGTGTCTACCCGTGTTTCTCCTACAAAGCAACACGGGTTTGACGCCCTGATTCTATCCACATGGCCACTAGTATGCCACTTCTGGATAGTGTCATCATACTGCAAACCGGGGTCTCCACACGCATACGCAGCCTCAGCAACCTCTTTGAGTAACGCCGCTGCGTTGACCTTCTTGGCTACGCCTCCGTCTGTACGTCGAGTTAAGTTCCAGTTAGGGGTGACGTCATCAGTAACAGCCAGGGACATGAATCCGTCTGTGACTCTAACGGAGTGATTTGCATTCTGGTGGAACACCGACGCGTAGGCTTCTCCGTTAAGCCCGGGCGTGTAACCAGCAGCAATCAGCTTCTTAGCCTTCTCGTCCTCCGTGACCTTGCAGGTGATGAACTCCTGTATGTCAGGATGATCCACATCCAAGATCATCATGCGAGCAGCTCTTCGTGTAGCTCCCCCACTCTTGATAGCGCCTGCCCAGGCGTCTAGCCCTCTCATGAAGGAGAGAGGTCCGGTAGAAGTTCCTCCTGTACTCAGGGGCTCTCCTTGCGCTCGAAGCTTAGACATGTTGGAACCGGTCCCTGAGCCTCCCTTGAACAGGATCCCCTCCGTCATACCCAGCGCTAGGATGGACTCCATGTTGTCTTCTACGGAGTTGATGAAGCAAGCACTAGCCTGCTGTGATCTGCCTTCGGCTCCAAGGTTGAACCACACTGGAGAGTTCCAAAAGAACCTCTGCGACAGCACCATGTCCATAAGCCGCGTATAGCAGTCACGTGATCCTTGGAGGTCAAAGTATCCATCCCTAACTCCCCAATCACAGATGCGAGAGCACACTCTGTGTGCAAGGTTGAAGATACTAGTCTCTCGACGTTCTGTACCCTGTTGTCCTCTAAAATATTTGTTAGCTACAATTTGAACTGACTGGTTTGTCCAGCTCTCAGGACACTCAACAGCCTCTTGCTCAAAAATCACGTCACCGTTCGCGTCCTCTATTCTAACATCTACGTACTTCCAGGTGACGTTAGCGTACGCGTCTTTGATAGCGTTTATAGCTACCGATTCAGTCTCTCTTAAATTGTTATGAGACAGCATTAATTCTCCGCCGTAGGGCAGCCTTTAGCCCTTTGTGTTCTTTACTTCTTATTAGCTTAATGCAGGTCTCTAGACTTTGCCTTGTGACAGGCAGTTCTAGGGAAAGCTTACAGAGTCTGTTCGCCACCTGAAGTCCCACCAAAGCAAGCCCTGCAGCGTCTGTAACGTCTGTATCTTGTGGAAGAGCGTTGCGTAGTATCTGGTTGACACAGTCTGCAACATCTTCCTTGGAGGCCGATCCGCTGCCCACAACTGCGAGCTTCATCGACTTTGGAGGTATTGTTAGTAAGGGAATGCCTTTACGGATAGCGGCTAGGCGTAGCACTCCTGCTACTTGTCCCAGCGTGTGCTGCCTACTGGCAGACCCGTGAGAAGGGCCCTCTATGGCGCAGAGCAGCGGGCTCTTTCCGATCAGTATATCTTCAGTAGAGCTAAAAATACGTTCTAGTTTTGCGTTGACGTCGCCACCTGATGGCAGCGCGATTTTCTTGTGGGTTGCCACGAGGTCAGATGACACCAGGACTAGCCCAGTACCGTTTAGTGAAGGATCCACACCTAATACTGTATAGAGAGGCATGGGTATATTTTAGCTTACTAAGACATTGGCCACGTGGCCGAAATCTTACTATTATACCTTAGTAAGGAGCTCAATTAATGGCTACAGCAGACCTCAATCAGGATCGACTCAGCTACGTCGACGCGACAGGAAAGACTCAGTTTCAGATATACTCACTGGTACTGAACGCCATCAGCATCACGGATGGCCTTTTCCTGTTTAAGATAAATGACGTGTTGGTGCCTGCGGGAGACACGTACGAGCGTGTCTGCAACATAGGTGACCTGTCGGACTTCCTTCAGGATCGTGCCGCAGCCGTAACCGCGGGGGACTCTTACTACAGATCATCTGCTCTTACTGTCGACTACGACGACATCGAGACTGCGATAGCTGCGGCAACAGTCATTAAAGAACGTGTCAGCGCTCTTATAGAGTTGTACACGCAGTATCTCGCTGACTTCTTTGGTAACGACACTACACCGGTACCCACAGGTGACACCACTCTTTTCGATGCTTTAGTAGCTACTGCTGAGGCCCAGCACGTAGTATATACCGCAGCACAAGCTACAGCTGCTGCTGCTATGGTGACAAAGAATGCTGCGGATGTCGCACATGCGACACTAGACCTGATCAACAATAAAGTCATACCCATTGAAGCAGATGTTACTGCCCTAGAAGCAGTTGCGGTAACATCAAATGCTGTAGCTACTTCGATACACACAGCGGCTTTAGCTACAGGGCTGGATGCTGATCCAACCTACGTATCAGTGTGGTCCACGCTGAACGGGTTCTCTTCGGGAACCGGGACTACATCCGTAAACCAAATACAGATCGACTTGACTGCCAGATTGGCAGATATCACTGCCCTGGGCGTGTCTACAAGTACGCTGCTGTCCAACGCCGCCTTCGAGGTGACAACGACGTCCAATGCCCTAGTTGTGGCAGATGCTGATGAAGCAGCTCAACTGGCATTGCGGACTCAATATGCAGCGGATGTGCTGGCTATTGACCCCACTTACCAGTTCAGCTGGATGCCCTAAAGTGTAACAGTACCGGACTTACGGAACTCCTTAAGTAGCTTCGTCTCATACTTAGGGCCGTTTTTCTGTATCAGGCCCGTGACGTGTTCCGCCTCTTCAGCAGAGACCAGCTCCTTAGTTATTGGATGTCGTTTTCTCCGTCGCTGTTTCGACTCTGTTTCGCCCGCACTTTTGGGCGTTGACTTGCCCCTGCGACGTGGTGGCGGCGCAGGAGTCGTAATCAGTGGCTCGGTCTCACCCCGTTCCGCCATCTTGGCGAAGAATTTTCTCGGGTTGACGGGTAATGAGAACATGGTTAGGGACCTTCCGTCTGCGTCGACAGTAGCTCCCTCTACGTGTATGAAGTCTTCCGAAGTCAAATCCATGTTGTGTACTTGGAAGACGCCGGTGGATAGAATCTCAGCAAGTTCTTTGTGTGTAAACTGCAGTGGTCCACCTCGGCTTGGTGACTTTTTGTGTGCCATTCGAAACCTCGGACGCAGCAAGTTAAAGACGAATCAGTCTATGCTTGTTACTTTGTGTTCTGTGGTTAGCCTATGAGAATTACTTTGTACTCTGTGTCAGTGCTGTTTTGTACTACTAGCTTAGCGCTAGTATTTCGTCAAGCCCTGTAACTAAGACGGGCAAGATAGCCAACACACATTGCCCGAACAACTTAGTGAACGGGGAAAATATGAGTCGGTGTAGAGCACGTAACATATACTCTCACTCCTTTGTGATTACTCAAGTTGAGCTGCGTGTAATTCCTTAGCTTCGTTAAGCACTGGAAGAAGTTTATCGCGTTTGGCCGGATTGACCTGGCCCATGTAATTTACCATGCCAACCAAGTGCTGGTGTAGTTGGAGACCCGAGTCGAATCCTGCTCTACCAGCTTGCGCGTCAAACCCTGTCTTCAGACAGTTGTGAACCAACGCTCTGTACTTCAAGTACTTGGTTCTCGGGACGTTAGCATGGGCGTTTACCACCATGCCTAGTACGATCTGACGTCCACCAGATCTTTCTACTTTTGTTTTGTTGTGGTTGACTCTGAACCTGCAACCTCTCACTATGTTGTACAGCTTTTGCAGCATCCAGTCAACTACTACACGAGGTATGGCGTGGGACGATGAGATGTCAAGATCATCGCTGTACCTCGTGTATGTAAGTTTTAGGTCTTTGGGAAATACATACTCTACCCACTCAACATCCCCACGACTTGTCACCATAACTTTGGACCAGTCGTAGTCGTAATTGCTTTGCCAGACACCGTCCTTAGGGAAAACCTGTCGCTTGCCTGGTAGTGTGTCTAGAAAGCTCCGTATTCTGGGATCCAGAGATTGCATAGCCGCTAGATTGCAAACATCTCCACTTGTAGGAGCCCCCTGTGGAACAGTGCCATCCTTGGTACATATATCAGCCACTACGCGCGACGCCGTGTGACTCATGCCCAGCGTTCTCAGAGCCGATGAAACCATAAAGTATGTCGTGGTATCGAAGAACGACTCCAAGTCCATGGATATGATTAGTTTGGATCCGGTGTGCTGGTCAGCTGTGTGCCTACACGACCTCCCACTAACGTAGGCCCCCACGTGATCCGGTTTAGGTATTCTGTGTAGTACACGCTTAGTCAGCCTCTTCTGAGCGAACTTCAGTGGACGCGAGGGATTCCATACCTGTCGGTACTTCCCGCCCTTCTTAGGGATGCGTATGCTGGTGTACATACCATTCTTAGCCTTACTCAAGTACCATAGAAACTTGGGCGAGACGCCCATTGCATTTGCAATAGCGCCTAGGTCGGCGGGTATAGTCGTCAGGTTAACATTGACTGCTGTTACAGCAGCCTCCAAACCTGGAGTATCATTAGAATTCGATAATCCTGCTATTTTCATCCTTGTTATTCTGTAGTGTTACTGCCCAATGGGACAGGCATGTCTGATCTAAAAATTCGCACCCATACTTTCCTATACCCCTAAAAAGAATATGTGAGCACCTGTGGCACAGCGACCCTCTATCGTTGCTGAAGTCAGTCGGTTTGCATGCTATAACCAGTGTGTAAGAGGCTCCAGCAATTTTGGTGGATAGAACGCTTTTCAGTTTACTTTTGGGCCACTCCACGTAGTGTAATTTGTCCTCTTGCTTGGACTTGCTATAGAATTCACGCACGGGTAATATGATAAACCTACTGAGGCTGAGCATCTGCAGGAATTCTGTAGATACATCCTGCAGCCCAAGCTCTTGTACCACAAGAGTCATGTCACTTTGATCCACCCCTATGACTATGCTGTTTCTTAGGTAGGTCACAGCTTTCATCTTACTGTCGGCCAGGTACAGCCGCCCGTGGAAGCCTCGTCTAGAGGGCCTCCTAGAGCTGACTGTCCTGTAACGTACGGATAAAATGCCACTGGCAGTTACATCGAACTGCACTTCTCCGTCTTTAGTTTGTATCACTCGAGGCCCTTCAGTGTCACGACGGTACCCACGGAGCTGAGATTATACGCGTCTCCGGATCCGTGTTTGGAGATCATCCAAATGAACGGGCACTGCGGCATTATTTCTTTGGCGGGGCACGGTGCGTACCCGTCAGTGTAGTAGAACGCCAAGTCCGGCTCCAATTCACAGCAACGAATGATGGCGGGGTCGAAGGTAGTTCCTCCTCTACCGTCAACATCCACCCACGTTTCATCCGCGGTCACAGTCCACTCTTTAGTTATCCGCGTGTCTGCCTGGATAGCTGTAAGTGTCATTCCTTCCTCCTGCATGAAGAACTCTTTAAGCAGTGCGAATGCTTCCTTGAGCTCCTCATTGCTGACCGAGGCTGACGTGTCCATCATGAACACGGCGTGGAACGTCTTGTCCTTGATCTTGCCGGGAAGGAAGAACGAGGGGTCCATGGACCTGCGCTTGGGGCGCTGTACGGAACGCTGCATCGTCAAGGCGATCTTGGTTCGGATGATGTTCAGCAGGAACGCCTGCCACGGCACCCTGTACTTCTGCCTCATCTCTTTAAGACGCTGTTGCAAGTGAGCGGGGATAGTTCCTCGCGACTTCTGGACTGCCTCGGCCGCAGACTGGATTATCTGATCGGTTTCATCTTCCAGTGCTTGGGCCAACTCGCTCATGTCTTGCGACGCCGTGTTCTGGCCGTCATCCTCTTGAACGTCGCCCTCTTTGTTTCTAGAGTTATTCTTGCCCCACTCGTTGTGGTTTTCACCCCAAGCAGCGCTAGAGAGTCCATCGCCTTTATCGTTCCCTTCTTCGTCGCCTTCACCCTCGTCGGGGGTAGGAGGTGGAGGTACAGCTAGAAGCTTGAGGACCTCGAGATATGACTCGAAGTCCGAAGCAGGCATGTTGTCTATGCCATCCTGCTCTGGCAGAAGCGGTGTGAATTCCGACTCATTGAGCATGTGCTGCACGTAGCCAGACCGTCCGTTTATTTTGCGCATTTGACCGTTAACTGCAAAGTCGGTGGCCTTGAGACACTGGTCTTTGAGTTCCTTGGGAACGTCGTCCAACTTTTGCACGCCCTCTTCTGCGTACTTCATCATCGTACGTGGGACGTGTTTGTTCTCCAAGTGCACCATCTCATGGTGCAGAGAGTAGATGAACTCACGTGGGGACAGCTTCTTGATTCCCTCAGGGTTGTAAAGTAGTTCGTAGCTGCCTTCTGTAACCGTGAGGCCCATAGTAGCAACACTCTTGGAGGCTCTGCGCGGCAGGCATGTGGCCATTGTCGCGTAGAAATCTTTGCCCTCTCGGTCCACAAGTACCGCTAGAGCTTCGTCGAATTCGATGTCCACAGTATGACTCGCTTTTTGTAGTATTTTACCTATCCTATACTTCGTAGAGAAGTAGGAGATAGCTATGGATATTATCCGTGATGGAAACCTGAGTCGGTTGTACAGCATGCTCCGGGGTAATCCCGAGGCGACTGAATTTGTCAAGACCGCTGATGTTCTTGGTGATAACGACTGGCTTGCTCAGCCAGATACTGCATTTGCAGACTCTCGTAAGAGAGAGTTCCCCATTTTGGATCCCCAGCATACTGCTATCTCCATAATGTACGCGTCCAAATATGGTGCCTCGAACGAAGTGTGGGAAAGCCTACGTGTGGCAGCAGACGTGTACAACGTTGATGAGAGCTTGTTCACGGTCGTGTCTGAGAAGACTGCTTCAGTGAGGTCTGAGCCTGTAGCGTATCTTCTGGAAGACCTTAAGAGGTACCCGATCTATGGGGAGCTCTCCATCAAGCAGGCGGAAGAGTACTTGTATGAGTACGGTGCCAGCATGCATGACAACGCTAGAGAAGAATTCGGGGACAACCTTGTCAAGGTTGCTGAAGACCTGGGTGTAGAGTTGCGCCCGAATACGCTACGTAGAGCGGGGCGTACTGTTACGGATGTTAAGCTAGCCCGTGATATGATGTTTACCCGGTGCTACTACGCAGCCTCAGGAGAAGCCAGGGATGCATTTATGAAGATTGCTTCTGTGCTCGAAGGCGAGGAAGAAATAGCGGACTCTCGTACACAGACTGAACTGGTAGACCTTCTTAGAACTCTCGATAAGAGAGCAGGTCTAAGCTACAGCTCTAAGCTTCCTACTCCTGAGCAAACAGTGTACAACACAACTAAAGTAGCTCGAAGAGGGTGGGCTATGGGACCTTATCAGCTGACCCCCGAGAAGCTGGCCCGCATAGACACCGATATCCTTGGGGATATAATAGGTGACGACATGGTAGATGCCATGTGTGACCGCGGTGAGTTCAACATCCGAGAGGCTTCTGCCCTGCTGGGAACTCTACCGAGAGACATCCAGGACGCAGTTGCTCGAACGTTTAGGCTCTAATGGAGTTGGCCCGCAAACAAGACACGGCGCCGGCATACGAATTGCTGGCTGCCTTGTCCGCGGATATACCTGGTTACGTCGATTGGGAGCCTGAGGCCCTGTTCGAAGAACTAGATGATGGTGGTGTGTCCACGACTGCGCTGCTGCAAGACAAGCTGATGGCTGCTATTGCAGTGAAGCATACAGATGAATTTTACCTGTCCCCGCAGGTGTTTGAGAATACCTGCACTGCCTTTGGTAATGCTGTGGTACTTGTGGACGTAGTACAGGAGCCAGAAGTACGCCACATGGCCTGGGCTATGTACGAAGTCAACAAGTTACGCGAGGATACAGACAAGTCTCTCAAAGAGCCTACGGAAGAGATAGCCAAGTTTGTAGCAGTTGTACTACATAGAGCTGGACTCGTCGTGGCTCCTGACCTTCTCAAGTTTGCTCAAGAACATCTGGACGACTTGAACCACAATGCAGCGCTCGCTACCGCAGTACGAAAACAGTGGTCCAAGGTGCAGATGTCCAAATTATCTTCAGCTTCAGTTGAAGAAGACCCTGTTGGTGTGCAGATATCCAGACTTCTAGAAGTAGCTCTGTATATCAAAGCTAGAAAGACTCCTAGATAAGCGCGACCTTATCCTTTATCCCTAGTTTCTGATCTCCTACTCTCACTGCATCTTGAAACCAGGTAGGGAATAAATCGCGGCTCTGGTTGTATAGCCGGTTGAAGTCTTTATCTAGGATGTACGTTATTCCGTAGTCCTCAGCATGGCGCATTACTCGCCCATACTGCTGAACTATGGTTCTAGCGGCTTGCTCTGCATACCATTGGTCGTCTTCATGCGCCAGCTGACTTATCAACGGATCTCCAAGATACGGATAAGGTACTTTGGTGATGATGTTGACTCTAGCACGCCCGTCCTTGCCGTTGAATCCTTCAGACATTGAAGGTGATATCATTACGGCAGTAGTACGGTAGACGTTGGTGAACTCCTTGAGCGCCCTCTCTTTGCTACCACCAGTGTGTAGTACACGCCTATACACGTGCTGTGGTGCTAAGCCCTCCCCTATTTCCTTAGCTAATTCCCCTGACACAGTGTGTATTATCACACGAACCTTGTCGTACTGATCAAGTAACGCGTTGATCTTGTCACACATTGCGGGTAGAGTCTTACTCTTAGTTGAGTGGCCCATGGAACCTACAACGTCGCGAAGAGCGGGCCTTCGGTTGACAGGGAAGGTGCTGGGCATCACCACGTACCCAACTTGATCACGGTCCAATCCCATAGTGGAGCAGAACTGCGTCATACTGAGCGTGGCGCTCATGTAGATACGTATACCGTACTGCTCTCGGGGCAGTGCTTGATTAGCGAGCGGTCCTAGGTACTTTGGGCGCACAATGACCTTGGAGAGTTGCCCCTTCTTGTTGGTCTCGAAGTCCATGACAGTCCAGCCAGCGTCGCTAGTAATCCACCCTAGCTGTCTAGACGCCGTAACGTAAGCTCTACGCCTTTCTTCTACTTTGAGTCCAGGTATGGCTGGAGCATTCTTGTAATGTTGAATGACCTTTAGTAGGTACGTTTTTACAGATTCTACATCCTTTGTAAAAAGGTGCGTGTCCCACACGCCGAGCTCATCTTCCTCCAACTCAATAGTGAAGAAGTCACGTAGTGTGTTCTCTACACCATGTGCCTCGTCAACTATAAGTATGCCGGTTCGCTCCATCGTGGAAGCGTAAGTCTGAAGGTACAACAGAGTTGAGAAGTTCAACACATTGGGCCACGACGGGGAGGCCGCTTTTACTAAGTTAGCTCTTCGTTTGTACTCGCACGTAGTACAGTGCCTTGCTGCAAACTGTCGCTTCTTTTCTTTGTTCCCTACAAATGGCAGTACGCAGTCAGTAGCACGTAGTGTGCGGTCCTGAGGATCCGCCACACACGCGTAGTTGGCTCTGCCTTTTAGGGTGTTGACTTCGAACTCTTCTTCGTACTGGTCCTGTAACATCTTCTGAGGCGTAGCTATGCATACACCAGAGGGAGGGGCTATTGCCTTGTCAGGCAGCCAAGACCTACAGCTCAAGCCTATAGCTAAGGCAAGCACACTCTTTCCACTACCGGTAGGGGCTTCTATTACAATGTCTCTTTTGCCTTGTCCCACCAGTTCCTTCACTTTAGCCACAGTAGCAAGCTGCCCCGGACGAAGGGTGATACCACCCTTGTCCAGAGCTGCCTGCGCGGCTTTCGTGAGTAGGTCCTTAGCTGATAACTCAGTCTTCGGCCTTTTTCCACTCATTGACTGCTGCTTCTCTCGCTTCCCAGTAGGCACGCCACTCCGGGAACTTGGTCATCTCATCGGTGAAGCCGACGATGTATTTGCGGGCGTCGTTGCTGAGAGCGTACTTCTCGTTTGACACGAGACGCATAGCCGCCTGGGTGACATCGGCAGGGAGATCACACAGAAAGTTGACCACGTTTCGGGCAACGGTATGGGTGGTCTCTCCGGAGGCCTTGTCGGTCTTTAGGTACTTCTTTTCGTCCAAGGCAGGCTGGGTGTCCCACAGCTGCACCATGGCAGTCTCTGCCAGCGCTGCGATCAGATCGTTGCGTCCCTGGCGGATGAGGGTCTTCATCTTACTTCGGTGCTTGTCGTACTCGTAGAGCACGTGGTCCGGAAGAAGCTCTGAGAGGAACCTCTTGGCAAACATCACGAACGTGTTGGCGATGTCCTTACCCACCAGTCCAGCGCAGAACGACGTGAACGCCTTGGTATCTACTCCGTTACCGAAGACATTGATACCGTGCGTCTCACACGCGGTGAGGTACACAGACAGCTTTTCCCAAGCTGCGGGGTTAGCGTAGACGAAGCCCTTGCTACGTGCGGGGATGTCGAGGCAGTGGTCCTTGTGCTGCTGGCAGTAGGCTACTATAGCGGGGTGGAACCTTGCGTCCTTGATGTGCGCTATGAACTCCGTGTAACTGTAGGTGATTGCCAACCAGCAGAACCGTCGGCGGTATGCGTGGTCGGAGTCTACACCGTTACCTTGGTACCCTTCCTTCGGGTTACTGGCTGCTGTGATGTACCAGTTCATCGGAATCTGGAATGAACCCAACTGGCCATCCTCAATGGCGGAGAACATGACGCTGCAGACAGCCTTATCCGCACGAGGCCACTCGTCGAAGAAGAGGATAGCGGGGTTACCCGTCTGCTCTACCTCGGCGATGATCCTCTCCGGTACGTACTCGAAGCACTTGACCACGCTGCCGTGGGTGACTTCACCATCACCGTCCACAACGTCATGACGAATCTCGGAAGGACTGGGGTAGCCACCTACGTCCTCCTTTTCACGAGACATCAGCTTCCAGTTGATGACGGAGACTGGCTTCTTGAGCTCATCGGAGAGCTCCTTGGCGATCTGGTAGATGATCTGAGTCTTACCGATGCCTGCCTCTCCCTCGAGGTTGATTACGGTACTACGCACACCCAAAGTACGCTGTGCCAGCGTGGCTCGATGAATGACAGTCTTCGCCTGACGTAGAGTGACAGGCAGGATGTTTCTAGCCTTGGCGAATTTCGCGTCGGCGTTGTTGTTCGGCGCCATAAGTGTAGGGCTCCTGTTGTTTGGTTAGGGTCTCTAATTACGCTAGGTTATAGCATATGAAGCAGTTCAAGGCCAAGAGGCTTGAAATAGCAGAGAAGTTTATTATGTTGGATGGCAAGCCATTCAATTTGAGAAACTATCCGCCGTTCATAGATGTGTATAACGTGTTCAATAAACAAGTACTTCTGTTTACTGCGCGCCAGGTTAGTAAGTCCACCACGCTGTCCAACTTAATCCTCATCAACTCGATGCGGCCGCACTGGAGAAGCTTGTATGTAGCACCGTCACAGGGTCAGCGCAATGTGTTCTCCAACACGCGATTGGGCAAGGTGATGCGGTATTCGCCGCTTATCGATAGGATATTTTCAGGAGGACCCGACACCACGGATCAAGTAGGTCATAAGATGTGGCGTAATGGGTCCGAGATTTTCCTGTCGTATGCGGATAAGGACCCGGACCGTATTCGCGGTATATCCTCTAACGAGAATTACTACGACGAGGTTCAGGACATGGATTATGACCAGGTAATCCCAGTCGTGAACGAAACGTTGTCAGCGTCACCCTATGGCGCCCGCGTAAACTACAGCGGTACTCCGAAAACGATGGAGTCAGCTATTCAGTCTTTGCACGATGCGTCTACGAAGAGTGAGTGGATGATGAAGTGCACAGGCTGCAGAAGATATAATGTACCAGGTATCAGGAACATAGGACTACACGGCCCTATATGTGCCTCGTGTGGGAAGAAGCTCAACGTTCGTAACGGTGTTTGGGTCGACACGGTCCAAGACAATGATCAAGGGCTGATCAAGGGCTACAGAATTCCACAGATCATTTTGCCGCTCCACACTGAGAACAGGGAGAAGTGGAAGGAGCTTCGGGCCAAGTACGAGGGCCCCATATCCATCTCAGATTCCAAGTTCAAGAACGAAGTGATGGCCCAGTCTGATTCTCTCGGTAAACGTATGATCACGCTGCGTGACTTAGAGGAACTTTGTGTTGAAGACCACGTCATGGGGGAGACGCATAAGGCCAAGGACTACATCGCTACATTCGGTGGAATCGACTGGTCAGAAGAAGGTAAGAATAGACAGTCACAGACGTGTGTGTGGATTTGGGGTATCCATAAGACCACCAGACGACTGAGGTGTGTGGACTACAAGGTGTATAACTCCGGGCATCCGTTAGAGGACGTAGAAGACATCGCGTCCATACTGTCTGCCTGGAGGTGTCAGATGGTTGTAGGTGATAGGGGAGGGGGAGCGCATGCCAATGCTCTGATTGACGCGTCTATAGGAGAGAACCGTACCTTTCAGATTCAGTGGGGGGCCTTCAAGAAGCCTATTACCTGGAGCACGCCTACTAACGCGTACTTTGTAGACAAGACCACTGCGTTTGACTCCTTCTTCCTCACAGTGAAGAAAGGCGTGGAGCTTGAGTTCGGGTCCCGGAAGGACATGGCAAAGGGGTTCAAGCACTTCCTCAGTGAGTACGAAGAAGTGACGCAGAACGGTGACGGTAGGCGGGTGTGGCGCAGGTCAGCCAGTAAACCAGATGATGCGCTACACGCCGCCGTGTTTGGGTGGATTGGATCTAAGGTATGGGCTGATAAGCTAGCCTTTTATACCTAGACTCTCGTTGTAGTGCTCGGCCTTCCTGCAGTAGCTTGAATTGTATAGCTCTGTCCAGGCGACGGTCCTTGTTCTTCTTTTGAGTTTCTAGGCGCGTTGGATCATAGTCCAACTTGTCTACGGCTAAGTCTAATAGCTCCTTTTTCCAGGTCATACGGGCCTCCTAATCAGCTAGGTCGGCGTCCGATAAGTTCCTATATGAACTTGTCTGACTTCTCCGGGAGGCTATTCCACAGTGACGAAGTTACTTCATCTACGGTCTTACGTATCCTGATTTAAGTTAGGTCGATGCGTTTTGGCACGTACCTGAATGAGTCCACCATCTCGCCATGGCCACAGCATGCGGCTAAAACGAGGTTCTTTACGTCGGGACTGTCAGACTTCTTGTACAAGTCGACACAAGGAGACACAGGCCCCCAGCATCGCTTTGCGTCAGCACTATACCACGCACAGTCTTCTGTGGTATAGGTTTCCTTCTCTTCTACAGGCCTACTAGGTATCATCCAAACCTCTACAATGGTGCTGGCGACAGGACTTGAACCTGTAACCTGCTGATTACAAATCAGCTGCTCTACCAGTTGAGCCACGCCAGCATCCGTTATAGTATAAAGCGGAGCAAGCCCTCTACAGGCCTACTCCGCGTTGCGAAGGGTAGTGGTGAGGCGGGGTGGTCTAGAGGATGAAGTGGAAACTCATGGAATGTGACATGGGCGCTGCGAAATGCATCTTCGACCAGTCACGAGCCTCTACCGGTTTACGCTTAGGCTTCTTCCTCGTCTGCGCACGAAGGTCGTACAGAGACGCCATAGCGCTTCCGAGCTGCATCATTTCACTATTTTCCAACATCTGGCAAAAACCATTAGTCATTTCTTTAAGGGCTGCGGTGTCGACGTTACGAATCATTTGTCTCGGATGCTCCTGTATCTATTTTAGGGTGACGGAAGGGGTTAAGTCAAGGACTGGCTGCGCCACTTGGGTTCGAACCAAGGACCACCTGATTAACAGTCAGGCGCTCTACCAACTGAGCTATGGCGCAAGATCCAGCGAATGCGTTAGTGTAACCAGTAAATATATACTGCTAAATCCCTTAGAGCACGCGACGCGTGCGAGGGCCATACAGATCTTAAACTGGGCGCCGTAGAAGCCCAAGATGGATCTGTTGTGCAACATCGTAGGAGTAGCTCCTACTACACGTTATTGCACCCGCTGGAAACTTTAGTCAAGGGAACTAGACGCGGACCAGAGCCCTCTCGTCGTTCCAGGTGTGGTCTCGGAACCGGTTGCCGTCGTTGGCCTTCTCCGCGCGGAAGGTACGGGGAAGCTTCTTCAGCGTCACCGACTCGTTGAGTAGCCGTGTGACGTAGGTCTCGGCGTTACCCTCGGGTATCTGCATGTCGAAGCACGCGCCGTTGGCTTTCTGGAGACGCCGAGTCACGAGATCTCGAGCCCACGACTTGGTGTAGTTTCTCGTCTCGTGCTGAGGGTTGTAGCGCGCGAGCGCAGCTCGGAAGTTCCGGGCTCCGGTAATCCCCTCAGGAGATGGAGTCTCGTCCAATCGAACGAACCCGAAGGTCACCCGCTGGCCGTTGTTCATGTGGACGTGTCGGAAGTAAATCCTACGCCCCTCGCTGTCGCGATATTGAACAGGATCGGTAGCCTGCTCTGCTGTGTCACTCATAGAATCCTCTGACGTATGAGTTAGGGGCTGAGCTATGCGCCCAGCCTGGGGTGTTATCATAGGCTTTTACCAGATTCGGAAGCTAGATTCTTGAGGTAAGTCTCTAGCTCAGTGCTCTCACCATAGCTTGGGCCTACTTCTACGTCGTATCTCATAGGCACGGGTAGCCACGGGTAGCGCTCCGTTATCCGATCTCTCGCCCACTTATCTAGGAACGGCTTAAGCTCGTTCAGCCGTGATTTGGGCATCGTGAACACGATAGAGTCGTGGACGGTTATGCGCACAGTTCCACCTATCTCTCCTATGTGCTCTGCCATCTCTATCAGCTGTCCGAAGACAATGTCGCTAGCGGTGGACTGGATTTTGAAGTTAACTGCTTCACGTATGGCTGCGTTGAACATCCCTCGAAGTCCACGAAGCGGAAATCGTCTACGACGTCCCATCCGTGTTTCCACCCACCCTTGTTTGACAACCTCTCTCTTCGTTTCAGAGATGTAGTTCTCTATGAGTGGAAAAGCCTTCATTAGACCGTTGATGATCTCCTGTGCTTCATGCTCTGGTATTTCCAGGTCTTGAGCTAGCCGGATCTTAGTCATGCCATACAGCACACCGAATACTGTACGCTTTGTCTTACGTCGGGCTTCTTCGTACACAGGAAGCAGGTGCATGATGCTAGCTCGATGCGTGTACTCCTTCTTAGACAGCCCCGTCGCTTCTCCTTCAGTCATCCGTACCAAGATTATGTCTCGGTAGGGAATTATATCCTTAGGGTCTTTAGCGATAGCCGCGGATATTCTGTGGGTGAACAGGCTGTGTATGTCTTCTTCCGGATTCTTGAGAACGCGTATAAGGTCAGGGTCTGGAGCGTATGCACTCAGTACCCGTAGCTCAGCACCACTGTAATCCATGTTGACAACAACGTCGTTGGCATCTACGGGAATGAAGAGCTTCTTGATGTTGATGCCGTGCATTTTCTTGGGGATATTCTGAAGGTTCTTCCGAGCAGAGCTCAGACGTCCTGTGGAGGTTCCGTTGATGTTGAACTGCGTGTGTATGCGGCCGTCCAGCTCCGACAGTTCGTGAATGCCTGTACGGCCTCTTAGGAAGCCATTGAGCGCCTTGCTGCATTCTCTGAAGTTGAGTATAGCCCTGCACAACAGTGCCCCGTCAGGAGTAACGTCTTCGTGCTTGACTAGCCGCTCAAGGGCAGCTTTGTCAGCTGTTGGGTTGCCCGTCTTCTCGCTAGTAGCTACGATGGGCATGCCTTGTTCCATGAACAGAACGGTAGGCAGGTCCTTACTGGAGTTGATGTTGAATTCGTGTCCAGCGAGTCTGAACACCTCCTCCTGGTACTTTTCCTTAAGCTCCCTAAACTGAACCTCCAGCTTTTCTAGATACTTTCGGTCTATAGCGAACCCTGCCATCTCCATGTCACCAAGAACTTGCGTTCCAGGGAGAGCGTAAGTGGTCATCACGCTGTACAAGCCTGGTGTAAATCTTTTTACCTGAGCTTTAGTTATACGTCGCGTGATATCCGCGTCTATAGATGCATAGATCAGGAGCATGTTCAGAGGAATGTCTTCGAACGTTGTTTGTTCTCCCTTCTTGCGCTCCAACTTCTCCCGAGCTTTCTTGGCTTTCTTGGCATCCTTTGTACGGGTATACGCGCCCTCTATGAGCGCAATCTCTCTAGCAAGTGCTCGAAGTTCCAGGCCTTCCTTTTCAGTCAAGGTTCCAGCTGTGACCTTACGACGTAATTTGCCGCGCTTCTTCCGAAAAGGTGCACCCTTGTTTTTGTAGAACTCCAGTCGGACATCCAGGTCTTCGGGAGCGTCAGGATCATCTCCCACTTCCAGCAGTACAAGAGCCTCATTCATCAGAGCTTCCTTGAGCTCCTCAGTCTGGTCCACTTCCTCTTGTAGAGCCTCTGGAGTGATGGAATCTTCAGAATTAAGCAGTTCAGTCTGTGTGTTCAGAAACTGCTTGACCTTGTTTTCGTACCCTACAAACTCTGGGACGTAGTATGTCGTTAGAGACTTCAAACCGTAGTAGCCTCTCTTGGCCTCATCCAGTAGGTGCTCACCCAACATGCTGTCCCAAGCTACGCCCTTTACCGGAATGCCAAGTACATGCTCTATGAACTTGACGTCGAACTTACCGTTATGAAACGCCTTGGGCTTAGAGCTACTAAGTATCTGTGTCAGCAACGGTTTGAGCGGAGTCCAGTCGTAAGGAGCATCCTTGTGGTCTAATACGATTGCAGTGGACGCACCATGATCCCAGCTGATGCTGATCATGATAACCTTAGCATCAGGGCTGTGGGGGAGCAACGTGTTGGTTTCTACGTCAACTGCCACCAGCCACTTGTCAGGGTCACCGTTTTCTTCCCCTGTGTACGCAAGAATCTTACGAAGAGCTCTATCAGCACCTGCCAGGTCAGGAGGGATATCGTAATCCGACGTCAGCTCTTCCAGCTTGATAGGCGCTGTCTCGTCTACCATAGGGCGATGTGCGTAGTCGATAGCTCTACGAACGTCATCTCTGAAGGTATTATAAAGCCCCGATGACTTGAACACCGAGTAGGGGTGCAACGTAGGTAGTATTCGATAGTTGATACCGTCTATGTTCAGAGTCATCTCTTTCCCTGATACTTTTCGTATACTACGTGCCTTCACGCCTAGTGTCTTGAGGGCATCTCCGCCCATAGGTACTATGACTCTAGGAGCTACACTGTGTATTTCCTGTAGTACCTGCGGAGCACACTTCTTCAGGCTCACGGCATCTATCTTAGAGGACCCACACCTAGTAGAGTACGCAAAGTACCTGGTGAAGTTCCTGTACCTGTCACCGTGCTTGGCCAGCTCCGCTATCGCGCTGTCAAGCACCTTGTTAGCACTGGAAGTGAACGGCTTATCGTATATGAGCTCACTATCGGCGGGGTTACCTACGAGGAATAGGACATCAGGTGACCTTGGTCCTCTACCTCTAAACCCGCGTTCGTCGTACCGAGGACATCCTCGACATAATTCAGTCTTTTGCATTTGGACGGAAAATCGCTACGTATCTCCAAGTTAAGTTATCTGTATCCCAGCATTTATGGACATCACTTTCTCTTAGGCTGCGGCCCTGAGCGATTTGGTGTCGATGCATGTCGGGATCGTGTATGTTGTTAGTGATCACAATCTCAGTTTGGACTGCAGGTACTAAAAGGAAGGTCTTGATCCCAGGCGCCTCCTGCTGCGCTCCCTCCCCAGAATCGCTATGACCCGAGGGAGGAGGCAACAGGAGCTGGGCTGGCGCCCAAGGTAGCATTTAGAATCGCTTAATGAAGCTGCCTGGGTTGGCGATGCCTCGTATGCGGTTGATTACAAGCTGAGCACCTATGGGGCCAATGATCTGGTTACCCAACTGGATGATACCCGCTGCCATGTCGGACGGACGCTGACAACTACCATCTTCGTCACTTGCAGACGCCAGTGTTGCAGACAGCTTGTCGTACCGATCTCGCCTCTCGTCGGGTGTAGCAGCGCCTACTGCGCTACCCGGCGTAAAGAAGCTGATGGTACGCCCCTCTGCACGAAGGTCGATGAAGTACGTTCCAGTGTTGAGCCAGTGATCGAATACTGCCTGTCTAGTAGCGGCGTTGTCCACCGCGCATACCAAGATGTCAGGGCTGAACCCCTCCATGTCCTTAGCAGTGACCCGCTTACAGTGCCCCGGAAAGCCTAGCCGGTAGTCTATTGCTTCGACCTTGTCCAGGCCGATATCCTCCGCCTCGAAGTTCTGATAGGTGATATTCTTTTCTTCTACGATATCTGGGTCGAAGAACTGGATGTCGGTTTTGTCTGGAAACTGCTTGGCTTTCTCTAGGTTAGATAGAGTCTGCGCGAAGAAGCTACCAATACCGCCGGCGCCAAGAGTGAAAATCTGCATAGATTCCTTGAGACCCGTAGTCAGAGGGAAGCGTTTGAGTGTACTCAGTGAGCTCGCAAGCTACTATCTGATCCACCTCGTTAGCACCCACTATAGGTCCGGTGTTGAAGTCGTGGTCGTCTGCGTACGCCTTTGGTGCGTAGCAGAAGAACGTATTGTACGATACCGAGTAAATGATCTCTCGTTCAGGGTAACGCGCCGCTCCAATGTCGGTGGGTGAAGGTAGCGCCATACCAAACGGGTGTGAGTGAAATCGGTATATGAGTTCGTAGTCGTCAGAGGCCCCCCGTCTAACTTCACGTTGCATCTGTGCCCATACCGCTGGATCCATTTCGAATTCTACGGCAGCGGACGGTGCTGTGATTGTGTTGGGTACGGGTATTACACTGACAGTGTTTGACTGGGTATGCAGCAGGACGACCCCACACACTTCTCGTGAGGGGTCTTCCTTGCATAGATCCCTAATTTGGGATAGCATTAGCCGCCGACAGAAGCCGGCATGACCGTAGCGCTACCACCACGCTCGAAGGCACTGCGAACAGAAGCCTTGTCGGTGAGCATGTCGTTAGTGGCGTCGTCGAACACCCACATGCCCTTGTCGAGCTCTGCGTCTAGAAGTCCCATAGCCTCTGCTAAGAGGAGGTCCTTCTTTTCATCGCCCATGTGGTTCAGGATCTTGATCTCTACGCGAATTGCCTTTGCTTCAGTTGCCATTTCTTTGTTCTCCTATGTTAGTTCTTAACGTGTCGCCGTAGTGTGTGGATGTCCTGCACAGTCTGAGTGTCTAGAGCCACGGCGTATATCCGAGCTACAAGACGATCACGCCCTACTGTATTGGCCATCGCCGCACCCTTGTCGACAATGCAGATGTGCTGCCCCGCGCCGTCATGGACGTGGTTTTCGCCATCCTTCTTAATGTAGTAAGTATTGCCTGAAGAAGCTGGAACTTTGTAATAGGTTCCGTTGAGTCCCTTGGGGTTTTCAACCTCGGTAACCTTAAACCTCTTCATAGTGTTTTCTAGTAATTCCTTCGACCGCTCAAACGCTTTGAGCCACATCTTAATAGACGTCTGTAGAAGAAGTCTGACCTGTGCTGGATTGATATCCGGAACAGCTGTTGTCAGCACATTTTGTACGTCACGCACATTTGTGCCGTAGTAACCAAACCTGTAGTGGTCCACACGCCTTGCGTTTCCGTCGCCAACGCTCAGGGAGATCAGTTTGTTGATGTTCCTGACCCTGATCAGGTCTTCACCCTTAGGGTTTTTATCCGTCTTCTTGGCTGGAAGAACCACGTAGTTCTTACCTTTGACGCGTCTAAGAGACACGAGGCCTGTGCTGGCGTTGTGTCCAAACCCTAAGTTCACAGAGAACTGGACGCCGTTAGTGACGTGATTCATGATACGCAACGAGCACTTGCTGATGTTACCCACGAATGCGTCGAAGGTCTCTTGGTCCCGGAAGCACATCATGCGCATTAGCACAGGTACGATTTCAGCCTTGTTGACTCTCTTGCCTTGTATGGTGACTCTAGCGTGCCCTCGGGCTGTCTCAGAGTACTTCACTACTGCAGAAAGATCGTTGATAACTATCGTGATGTCGTCGTCGCCTTCTACACCATTGTAGAACTTTGACTTGAGGCCGTACTCACGGCCCTTAGCCCCTGCGATAGCAGGTGTTCCGTCACCCATCAAGCCCAGGATAGTCTGAAAGCAAGACGTCATGACGTCGTTGAACTCCACTCCTTCAATAGAAGCTGGGTTCAAAGACTCCAACCACGGCGTAAGCACCGCTGCGTCAAGTGTTAGCTTTACGTCCTGAAATGACAGGCCAGTGCGTGTGAATACAATGTCGCGGCTGGTCATCGTTTCACGCTTACCGTTGGCTAAGTCACGAAACTTCGTAGTTAACCGTTCACGCTTCAGCACTGCCTGCTGCGCAGGCGTTACTGTGATCCGCTGTCTGCGCAGGTCAGGTACTATCGTGCGACGGTACCAATCAGCGGTTATACGTCCTGATCCAAACTGACTGTAATACGTCGCTTTTAGAAGTGTCCACGCTCCGGAATCCCACTTTATTCCCGGCTCGATGGTTAGACCTGACTCTAGGATTACGTTACCTACGTCCAGCTGGCCCCAAAGTGGCTGCTCCCCGTTTACCACCACTAACATGGGCGTGCAGGTACCGCTGTTACGCGTTAGCCCCTCTAGGAGGGCTACTCGATAACCCTTGAATTCCTCCACCAACAGCACTCTAGTACACCTGTTGAGCAGTGTAGCGCCATTGCCAAGAACGTTTCTAGGGAACCCGGAGATGGCCTGGATCTCTGCGTCGATAAACGTTGTGTTGGAACCTAAGTATCTTGTAGGCAGGTCACCTTCGTTCAACGGAGTCTCTACGCTACGGTGGGTAATCCAGTGCTCGTGCATCCGCGTAAAGCAGGCATGCATATCAATGCCTGTGACCAGCGCTGTGTGCGACTTCCAGGACTCCAGACGCCTCAAGTGCGCGCCAGTTGCCCCTTGTGGATAGAGTCCACTTCCCTTGTACTGGATACAGGAGTTTTGTCTGTTGCGGCTGTTCACAGCGTCTATCCCGCCTGCTGTGCCTAGTCCATAGAATCCATTAGGGTAATCGTTTTCGAAGTTGTTTCTACGGTACACAGCACGCGCCCTAGCAGGTAGCTCCGATCGATCCGCCAAGAACGCAGACACCTTGCCTACTACGTACTGCTTTATCGGTTCTGGCAGGTCTTCTAGTTTGAATACCACCTCGCCGCCTTCAGTACGGTTGGCTACGACTAGATCGTAGACCTCTTTAAGGTCGTCACCGCGCACGAAGGATTCGCACCCAATAACAATCTGAGCTAGCTCGTGAGATATCTGGCCTATTGCGCTTACCTGGGCTATGACGAGCTTGTCGTAAACAACCACGTTGCCGCCAAGAGTACAAGTAAATTTGCCCAACTCTGGAGGCTTTTGTCCTTTCTCCAGCCTGACGAAGTCTACAGGACTGTTAGCTCCAACGCTACCGCGGTAGTCCTGCTTGACTACTACGGAGTACCTACCGAGCATAAGACCGGTTGCAAGGTTGTCTATCGACAAGTACCCATTGTTGGTCAGCCAGGACACGCTGGAGTCGTAGAGCGCACGCCTACGGTGGTTATGTGTTCCCAGCTTACGTGTTATTACTCGCAACTCTTCGTCGTCGAATAGGCCTGTTACGTAATTCAGCGCAGACAACCTTTCAAAGGTCATACCTTGCTGAACCATCTCCTCCGTCAACGTCTTGAAGTCCTCGTCGGACAGTTCGTCAGCTATTAATAGCTGTGAAAGATCTTTGCTCATCTTTGTTGTTCGTCTTTGTTGTTCGTTGTTGTTCGTTGTAGCTAAAAGGTCGGTGATATCACACGGAGAACTCTACAACCTCGCTTTGGGGCTCGGCAGTAACTACTACCTCGTCTTCCATTAAATCTGAGATATTGTAGACGGTTACGTCGTCTAATCTAGTAGCCTTTCCCGTCAATCGTCTTATTATACCAGATCTGCGGACCTTATCTCGACTTACGATACGGCCACTCCGGTCAGCCATCTCTTTAAGGTGGTTAGGACTGGTTTCAGTTCGGTACTTAGGGTGTTGGCTCAGGACGCCCTGGATTGCTTGTGTCCAGTTGACTATCAGCCAGTGCTCTTCTTTACGCTCTGTGTAATACACACCGCAACCGGTAGTATTCAACAGGTTACGGCTATCCACATGACGCAGTAGTTCTCCTACGGACGCATTGGAAGACACTCTACCTTCGATCTTGGCGGACACTCCAGGGCTGTTCAGGACAGCTGTTAGTATGCCATCGTTCTCGGTAGCAGAAGATATTTTACTTATATAGTGCGACTTATTTTCGCAGAACTTATAAGCGAAGTCTTCGTAGTCTAACCCTAGCGTTTTCATCACAGCTAGAGCAGGGTATATACCCTCTCGAAACCGTGTTTGAGTCCCTGCGGGTAGCCCAGCTCCTCTAGCGTACTGTTTCTCCACGTGCGCATAGTTCTTGAGTAACTCCGGCATCTTAGCGATCATAGCGATAGAGACGTTGGCCCTTATTGTGGCCATCTGTTCTTCGTCATACTTCTCACCGATGGATATAATTGGATCTACTCGCCCACGCTCGGTCACCATATTGATGGTAATCATCCGTGATATGTCAGCGGGCTCCCGCATAGTGCTGATTGCAGACATGATGACAGGGAATCTCAGATAGAACACTTTCGTTTCGCCCGAGGGGGTTCCCTTTAGGATCCTGTTGGACGCGCCCATAATGTTACGTAGGACCTTTAGGATCTTTCGGACTTCGTAGGATTTGGCATTCTTGGATCCGTCATCCTCAAACTCATCCAGGCAGCACATTAAGGACTTGGTGTTCATGTCCTGTCTAAAGCCGGCTTCAGTGTAGTCGTCCATTCCGATAGAATGTTCGAGTACGTTGATCGAAGGGAACTGTGTTCCTCCGAAGTAGCCTAGTGTTAGGCGTGTTTTACCAGATGATGCCTCCGCAGTGACGAAGATGTAGACCTGTCTTCTCAGCGCAGTCGATATTGGCGCTGCTAGGGTCTGAGCCGCTAAGAATTCTGGCTCCAGCTTTTGCTCGGAAAATGACCAGCCTGTGGAGAGTATATCCACCAGCTGTTCGTATAGTTTCTTTCCATCAAGTGACTCTGATTTCTGCAGATCCTCGATGCTGTTGATGCTGTCCGACCATCTGTAGCGGTCATCTAGATCCAGCAGGTACTTGCCACACCCAGGCCCGTCTAGAGTCCCCCAGGTAACTTTGCCGTCCTCGTACGTGGCCAGGTACGCGTCCCGTCCGTTAACGACCACCATCTGGGGTATGCCATTCTCGGTCAACCAGTGCAGGCCCTGCCCTTTAACGCGAAGGTGCTTATAGTTACCTGCCTGGCTAAGAATGTTCTTGAATGCCAGTTGTACGTAAGAGCGTATCAGGTTCTCTTTCTCCAGTAACCCGACGTCTTTTCGCTTAGCTCCTCCGATGGCCTTAGTCTTCAGAAAGTCCGGCTCACCCACTACGCTGATAACCCAGCTAGTGAGGATACCTACGTCCTTACCAAGCTCCATCTCAACTTCTGCTAACCGTGCAAGAGCCAACTTTCGCATTAGCTTCTTGCGCTTGTTCCACACGTACAGATACGATGTCGACCCGGTGGATTCCTCCCCCAGGATTTCATAGACGTCCATTATAGCTTGCTCTAAGCGCGCTACGAAACGCATCTCATCGTCGTCAGCAGACAGTACCTTCTTAGCAACTTGGTTGTAAGGTATGTTCTGGTCTTTTGCCAGCGCGGTGAGGAAAGCTACACGCTCACCCTCGTCTAGAAGTATGCCTCCCCACTCCTGTATGATCCCGTCTCTACGACGCACGTCGTTGTCTTCGACGTCTTCTAGTTCCTGGACAGCCTTACTAAACACCCACATATGTGCAGGCTTGTAGTGTTCTTTCCGTAAGAACTCTTCCTTGGACGCCTCATACCCATACTTGACGTTGATGGCCTCGTCAGGATCCTTGGTCATTACCGTGGGCGGCCACTGAAACACCTTCAGCTGTAGTGCAGACGTTTTCTTTAGCACTTGCTTGATGATCGTATCACCACTGTAGGCGGGTGCGTCCGCAAGTAGCCTGACCAGATCGAACCCAAAGCTCTTGAGAGGATCCAGGTTCGACAACTCCGAGCCGCCCAACGCTATAACGGGTATCTCTGCGATGCCTGTCTTGCACTGGTTTACTGCGAATGCCAGTTGGTCAAACTCTCCCTCCACTGCCATCACCTCGTTGGTGTTGTCAGAGTGTATCAGAGGCTTGTAGATCTGCATTCCCAAGCCGAAGAAGCCGGGGGTACCTAGGGGGTCCTTTACGGCGTATATCTTCTTGGTCTCAGGTATTCGTATACGGAAACGTCCAACAGTGTTAGGAGTCTCATGGTAGATGAATACCAGTGATCCCAGGAACTCTACTTTAAGGTACTTACTAAAGTAGTCAACACAGTCGTCAGCTATGTCGGGGTCGCCTATAAGCTCACGTAATCTCTTGATCGTAGGTATTACGCCGATGGGTAACATGTGGTAGCAGTCGTCTACGCCCCTAGCTTTCAGCCACTTTACAGTGCGTACTGCACGCACGTACGTAGCGTTCTCCATGTCCTGAGAAGCCATTATGAGCTCTCTCTGGAAGGCTCTGGCCAGCGCAGCTTTAACTCTCTGTAGTCGCTCACGTTCCTGCAGCGCCTGCGTGAGCTTACTGTTTATACCCTTAAGGCCGAATCTCTGCCGGAGAGCGTGGAACGCCTCCATGTAGGAGATCTCTCCGAAATTAGAGAACAGCGCTATAGGATCTCTGAAGTACTCGTTACAGCCAAAGCACTTGAAGAACTTCTTCCCGGGCATGATCCATGCGGAGGGACTGGCGTCGTCGTGCACAGGGCAGCAGCCGTGTAGGTTGCCGTTTTTAATCTCCCATTCACCGGTTGGACTGAACTCAGTTATGAGCCCCAACCAGTCTTCAGGGGTAATCTGCTCCCAGATCTTGTCCAGCTCGGTGAACGTGATCACCTAAGATGCATCTCCTCATTTTTTATATGTGAACGTACGGCCGGAGGCACGTAAGTCAGTATGGACGATACATAAGCTCGCTGCCCTTTGCCAGGAGCTCTGCACCCTAGGGTCACCACTGCGGTTGTAAGGCGCCTGTTGACTCTGTCATGCCATGGTAGCCTATCCGTAGATGGACTGCGGTAGCTGGTACGGAGTCTAAAGAACCACTTCAGGTCGGCTTCTTTAGTGCTTCTTTTCTTAGACTTACCTCGTCTGAGATTTGAAAGGGATTCGTGAAAGGCGGGGCATTCTCTGGCCTCTTCTAGGTCCAGGGGGATGTCTGTGTATTTTGCCATGATCTCAACTAAGAGAGCCCACCCGTCAGGGTAGGCCCTCATAAGGTTGGTGCTAGCGGGATAGGACGTTAGGTTTGACCTTGTCTACTCTCGCCTGCTTGCGTCGTGCACTTCTCTCCGGTAAACAGATAGAGTCTTTGAAGGGGCACCACTTACAGTAGTAACCAACGTGTATTGTATCGCTGGTATGTTCATCCGCTGCTTTGTTGATCCATTCCACGAATTCGGGCTGGATCTCCTCGCGTATTTGCTCTGCACTGTACGTAGGGGCCCAAAGTATCTCTCCACGTTCTATGAAGTGGACAGCTCCCTTGACACCTGCTATGGTTGGGTGTAGCGCTAATGCGGTTACTGCGTATGATTTCAGCTGCTTTTCATATTTATCAATGTCGGCAGCTCCTCGACGTTTGTGGTCTACGACCACCATGTACCCCGACTTGGAGTACATACCGAGGTCCCACTGTCCTCGAAACACTGTTCGCTTGTCGTCATTCCAATAGGCCGCTGGCGTAAAGTCAGCAGCTATGGCGACGCGTTGCTCCACGAACTGACGGTTCCTTGAGATGCCATGTTGAGCTTTGAACCGTTTTATTCGCGCGGAGAACTCTACGATTTTGTCGTAGCTGGCGAAGTATTCGTCTTGTTCATCTGCAGTGAGAATCACAATGTTTAGTGTTTCGTCGATAGCGGCACTCGCTGGCATTCCGTTCATCACGTACTCCAGCGCTTTGTGCAGTGCCTTACCTATCTCTAACTCTTTAGATCGCGCCTGTGGAGGCTCCTTAGTTTTCTTAACGTATTTCAGGCCGAACTTGAATGGACACTCCAATGCCATCCTAGCTTTGCTGTAAGACCAAGGAGCCAGCGCTAGAGCTTTTTCTGTAAAAGTCTGCATACCGGTCCTTTACTTTAGATGTTGAACTGCGGTTCGGCGCCCTCTTCTACCTTAGAGTCACCTATAGCTATTACCTCTTCAGGGTCCTGCTCTCTTGCGAGGGCACGTTCCTGTAGTCGGGTCAGCATAGCCGTGCGATTTCCGTGAATTACTTCATAGAAAGCGTCGGATATGGTCTGCTGATGCTCATCCGTATTATCGCCCAATGCGATGTCGTATGAGTAGTAAACTCCCTGATTATTAGAAATCTTGTTAGTCGAAAGCTTGAACACTTTGGCCCAGGCTGACGGCTGACTGCGCGCCAAGCGGTAAAGCTTAGACCCAACTTTGTAGCCAGTCTTAGCGAAGTTCACCGTGTATATGTTGCTCATGGTCTTGGCGTCTAGGACCCAGTAAACCATGCTCTTGTTGCACGCTGTGCGCTTGTTGTTTCTAAATGGAAGATCAGGACAGTCGTTGCACTTATCTCCGTAGATACTTAGCCGTTCTTGATCCGGCAGCACGCCAGGGGAAGAACAGTTAGGTGCCCCACTGAACTCGCCGGGGTTCCAGCGCGTGTGGGTTATGTACCTGTATAAGATGATAAACTCGAGCTCTGTGCCAAGACGATCGCCTACCCCAGTAAACATTTCTCCGGGACGTAGGTCTTCCAACCCACCGGTACTTCGGGTGGTTGGTTGATTTATTCTTATGCCTGGCGGGTTCCAGTTGCTGGACCCCTGCTCGTCGCTTAGCCCCTTCTTACGGGGGTTGGACTTCTTAGCTAGTGTTGTTAGTGATTTCTGGTAGTTCTCTGGGAGAGAATCGAATATCGCTGTGAGTGGTGGAGCCATGTCCACCATGACAATGCTCTTTGCTTTAGCCATTTTGTTCTTTGTTATTCTCCGTTGGCCACCTTTGGCCTGGTTGTTGTCGCTAATTATGGCACCTCAGGCGTGCATATCAAACTGAAATATTTATATATTTCGCTTGACATTGAGGGTCGCGACCTTATACTAAACGGATGGCTGATAACAAAAAGAAGACCAGAGCGACTGGACCTATTGCTGATGCTCGTTCACTATATTTCAAGGACTTGTCACGAGTCAAGATTCTAAAGGTTGAGGAAGAAAGAAAGATATACGCCGAGTACGCCGCGAGCGGGTTTACGGACACTGTAGCACGTGACAAGCTCTTGGAGGGCTGTCTCCGCTTGGTCGTAACTCGGGCGTCAAAGTTCAGCCACAACAACCCTGCGTTGTTGGATGAACTGATCTGTGCTGGGAATGAGGGGCTGATGAAAGCTCTGACTAAGTACGATCCCACGAAAGGTACACGTATACCGTCATATGCCATCTGGTGGATTGACCTATACATCAGAAACACCTTGAGTGAATCGCACCCTGTCAAGGTCCCTATGTGGCGACAGAAGCGTGGAGTCAAGCTTCGTCGTCTAAGGCAGCAAGGCAAAACAACCGCTGAAATGGCGGAAGAGTGCAACATTACTGAGGCGCAAGTAGAGGAGCTTGAGAACAGCAGATACTATAGCGCAGACATCGCCAGCGCTGACATCAACGGAAGCATGTCGTACGTGCGCTCTGTGTCGGACATGGATCTGTTCAAGAGCGTAGACGTCGAAGCGGACTCCATTGAGGAGTCTGCTAAACGTGTACTCAACGAGGTAATTAGTGAGTTATCCGACGAGGAACAGGTCATCATACGGAGCTACTATGGCATTGGACGTAAGCCGCTGAACTTACCACAGCTTGCAGAAACAAAGGGAGTGACCTCTGAGCGCGTACGTCAGATAAAGAACAAGCTTCTGGTGCGACTCCGAGCCGCGTTTAAACGACGCGGAGTCAGCTCTATTGACGATCTTCTTTAGTGGATCTGGGCTTTTGAACTGAAACCCTTTACCACAACCCTAGTAGGAACCTTTCGGCCCCGCTCCAGCTTCTCTGCTGCGTCGGGGTCGTTTTCCATGTAGTCCTGCAGGGACACCTTCAACGACGGGTTGAGTCTTCCAGCGTCAAGCTCATCTACCAAGAAGGCCAGGTACCCTGACGGAACGTCGCGGATAGCCTTTCCTGCTTGTAGATGGGAGTAGCTGATTACATAGTCACCGCTTTGACTAATCACTGGGGGCCACCTCTACACTCTGTACATCCTTTCCCAGTGCTATCCTCTCCAGAACCCGCCGGTTGACGCTTACCACGAAGTAGTCCTTCGGGTGCATCCATTTGATAGTGTTGGATTTCTGCCCAAAATCGGACGACTTACGCTTAGTGTAGTTCTTGACGTCCTTATATTGGGAGTCGTAAACACACAAGTCCCGTATGGTGTCTCTCATCGACTTGGGCACACGTGCAGTACCGTAGGGTACCAGGCCATCGTCGTCGGAATGACGTATGAGGGCAACCTTGTCTCGGTCTTCGGTGCCACCGACAATGACAAAGTACTCGGATTCGTTGAGCACCACTGCAGACCACTTCTCTGAGTCGCCAACGGCTACCACTCCCGTCCATCTAGTGGCTACGCCGGGAAGGTCCGGGTATTCATTGTGTAGACCCACGTGGTAGAGGGAGCTTCTACTGTCCGCTGACGTCCACCTGTTGCGCTGACATAGGTCCAAGAGTCGTTCGCTACGAATAGCAAAGACTTCGTCTTCATCTGCAGATGAAATATCGTAAAGTACTAAATTAGGCTTGCTACCGCCGTGGAAATCCGCAGATTTCTTAGTAGCATGATCTTCCTGAGTAGGCGCTACCCACGTAAGTATCCCGTGCAGCGTGTAAGTATCGGGCTCTCTACTCTTATGAAGTCCAGAACGTATACGGTTCGGTAGCTCGATCTGGCCGTGAGAACTGGTGGCTGTTATAGTGCCCTCTGGAGTTACCGTCACTTCCACCGGAGTTCCTGAGTAGTACCGAGCGAATACGTCACCCTTCTTTGCCCGTGCCTTAACTGCGGTTTTAGTGGTCTTGGAAAATCGCCCACCGAAGTGTGGGATCTTGTCTGGTGAGGTTACTGTCCCTTCCTTGACCTCATAGTGCCTGTCTACCAGTACAGCTATGTCTCGCTTTATCTGATCGGAGGCTACTTCTGAGGGTGGCTTAGCTCCTCTAGCAGTGAACGTGATAATCCGCTGCTTGACGTTGTCGGGCTCGTCTAGGCGTCCCGTTTCGGTTTTTATCGAATTGGCACCAAGTGTTAGGCGCGTGAAGATAGCGGTCCCTGCCATGTCTTTAACAAGCAGAAATGTGTCGCCTCTCTTTGGGTTAACTTTGGATAGGTCCAACTATTCCTCTCTGAAATTGCTGCCCTAGTTCACAGGCAGAGTGCAGTGCTTCGTCCCGGCCCCGGGTAACGTAATCCGTGGAGAGCCAGACGAGCCGTAACAATTCAGCACGGCTTACACCATTGATCATCTCTGGTAGAGCTGATTTAAGGTTTTTGTTTAGTTTATTAGTACGTATGTCGTTTAGAGACGTACCTCCAGAGAGCGCATCAGTTACTTCCAACGCACCCTCCAGCAACGACTTTACACGATGAGGATCTATTGCCATTTGCGTTTCCTTAGGCGGACGCAGCGGCTCCGACAGTCTTCTTTACCGCGCGCTTGATAGCACGCCTGGACGTCTTTCCGGCACGCTCCTTGACGGCAGACTTAGCTAGCGCTTTCACTGTGGAGCTGGCCTCAGCGGCCATGACGGTAACAGCCGCAGCAGGGGCTGCAGCCGCACGGGTGACAGGAGCTGCAGTCTGCACGACCCTGGACTTCTTAGTAGAAGTGTTCAAGGTAATACCTAGAGAAGAGGCGAAGGTCTGTACGTCTGCAAGGGTCACCGTACGACCCTTATCTACGCTGCGAACCATGGTTCCTGCGTAGTCCAGCGCCACAATCTGCGTACGCCGCTTATTTATGAAGATCAGAAACTGGCCGGGACGTAGAACGCCTCGGCCCTTGCTGGTCTGTGTAGGGGTACTGAACCGAAACCCGAACTCTGCAGCTCGACGTCGCAACCCAGGGGTTCCTCTACGTAGGTCGACCTGTATTAGCGCTTTGACGTTGGCGTCGGAAAAGTTTGATAAGGCAGTTGTTGCCATGCTTTGCTTACCTGTGTATTCTTTGATTGATCTTTGTTAAATTAAGTCTTCGAAGGCGTCCGTGTAATCATCTAGCACGGAAGTCAACGCCTCGAGTTTAGCTTTTACCTTGGATGCTTTGGACGAGTCCGTCTCAAAGTCCTTGGCGTTTTTGGCGTAAGCCGTTACTAGGAACCCTATGAGTTCCCACACGAAAGCTGAGTGTTCCATGATCTCGGTGAGGCGGAGCACTAGTTCCAAGTCTGCGTAGGCAGTCGTAGTTACCTTGTCTACAACCTTGTCCTTCTCCAGCCTGAGATGAAATTTGACCTTAGGGTCCATGTCATCTTCAGGGGTTACAGGCGTCAGTATGCAAACGGGTGAGACCCTCTTCAACACCCACTTCTTGGATATCAGGGACTCTACTTGTCTAACAGAACTAGGTTCAGCTTTTCTTCCCACGGCATTTACTCCAGTAGCCACACCACTTAGGGCTGCAGCACCAACTGTCGGGAGGGCAGGTAGGGAAGCTACCCTTTGTTATACCATCCGCTACGCCTTTGACTACTTCTCCATACCAACGGAAGTCATCCTTGGTACGAGTAGCGCCTATCTGGACCACAGTTGGGTTTCGGTTACTCTTGACAAGGCAGTCGAATCGCACACGGTTGGTCCCCGTAGCGAGCGCGTACCCCGTAAGTTGAAGGTCGTTGTCGATGTCCTTCTGAGACTTCTTTCTCTTAACAACCTTTGTGTCCGCCACTACTGTGGCGTTACTCTGCATGTTACAAAGCAGAGACCGTTGACATGCGCTCTTCTCTGCAGCATTCTCACACGTGCAAGGAGGAACTCCATCCGGAACTTCGGGCGCGGTGTCTATGAGGTCGATGTAGCCGAGCATGGGAACGCCCTCTACCAAGTACTCCACCTTCTTTTCCACCTCTATTGGGCGTATAGTAGGCAGCGTATTCTGGTAGTAATTCTTTACAAGCTTGACACCCATATCTTTTGTATTGATGTCTGCGTCCCGGTCATCAGGGTCTGCAACCAACTCCATGTCAGTGTGCATAGCATCCCACTTGTCCGAGAATTCAGCTACCGTAGCCTCTTGAGGTAACGGTCTACCTGTGTCTATAGTTTGTTGGTGTGTCTTCTCGACAGCGTGATGCAGAGCGGAGCCCATCACCATGGCTATGCCTGGGGGGTTGGTGTCTCCTTTGATGTAACGAAACTCGTACTGTCTGGGACAACGCAAGTACATGTTGATCTGAGATACACTCATGTACTCTCGAGGCAGTATAAACTCGGTCGATGCTTTACCTAGTACCTCGGATTTGTCTGTGCTGGGTAGTGAGACTACCTCGTCGTCGAGGCCCTTCACTCCAGGTCAACCACCAGCTCCGCGTCGATGTCGGTGCTGTACCAAACTTCTTTCCACATCTCGATAGCTAAAGCTTGGGTGCACCCTTTCGACAGAGCATCTGCCAAGGGGGCCCAATCTGCGTCTCTGCGGTGCCATCGGTACTCAACGCTAAATTGAGAGTCCCTGCAGAGAGATATGATCTTGTGTTTCAGTCCACGTAGAGTGGCGTTGTTTACCTTGTAAACTCCGCGCATTTGTCTCACTACAAGCTGGGAATCGCACCAAACCGTCACTTTATCTGGTTCAAGTGGCCCCTCTTTAATGAGCTCTAGGCCCCGTAGCACCGCTGTATACTCTGCGATGTTGTTGGTGCCGCGATCGAGCTTTTCGTGCGCTGCGCCGTAGAGTACTTTGCCTTCTACGTCGTGCCACATCATGCCGACCGCCATAGGTCCGGGGTTAGAAGGCATAGCGCTGCCATCCACCACTAGTTCTAGGTCCATATATTCTTAAATAAACTCCTGAGATCAGAGGCTTATACCACGGAGTAAACCGTCTTTCTGTCCCCACTGAGTCTTGGTATCCATCATATCGGAGAAGTCTGCCAACACACGGATGGGCCCTCGTATGATGGAGGTGCCATACGCGAATACGAAATTGCCGTAGTCTGATATGATAGGAGAGAACGAATGAAACATCAGGGTATAGTAGAAGTCCCTAGCAGACTCGTAGGCCTTCTCACTTTTGACTAGGCCTGTAACCCAACTTGAGTGTATGGGGTGTAGCTGCTTTGGTCCTGTCTTCTTGCCACGCACGGGTATGGTTACCAGGTACTCCATGTCCTGTCTCCACGACACACCTGACGCTGAGACAGAGGACATTGACTGTAGCTCAGTGACGTATTTATCGGGCACTAGGCTCATATCTATAGCGCGGTTGGAGAGCGCTTCTCTATCAGGGTCCAGGATAGGTGGCTGATAGAAGTTGAGGTAGTGCACACGGAACGCGCCTCGTCTAAGAGGAGAGTCTCCCCTCTTGAAGTCCCCTAGTAGTTTGTCGAAAACCCTTTGTTTGAACATTCTTCATAATACTAGGTGGTTTGCTTCGGGGTTAGTTTCATTACTACTTTGTCTTTTGTATTTTGGAGGATACAGCCCTTCCTCCAGGGAAGTATCTTCAGCAACGCACACCTGTCAACGTGCTCAGTACACGTGCCACATTCCACGCGAGTCATGAGGAGGTCCTTGACTTCCGTCTTACTTCTCAACGCCTCCAGAATGATACTCTCAACGGAGTTCTCCACGTAGAAGATGTACTCGAATATCTCCGGTGCTTTCTGTGTGCGTCGATAGTTCCTGCCTCTAGCTTGTTCGTAGTCTTTCAGGTCGAAGCTGAGAGAGTAAAAGAATATGTATTTAGCCCGGACCAAGTTGATCCCCACCAGCGTCGATATCTGTGCCAGGAACACTTTGACGTTATCGTCGTTCTCGAACTTGTCAGCTAGTGCATGGAGTTTCTTAGCCGTAGTACCTTGCAGTACCTCTACGAACTCAACTCCCTTGTCCACCAGCGCAGCGCGAATATTGTCCGCATCCTTCCGAAACCGAAACGTTATGATGACAGCGTTGCTGGGGTCCTGCATCACGTCATCCAACTTATCCATCATGGCATTCAGCTTTGGGTTTTTTTTGAGAGTGATCAGCGTCGGCGTGGGCTTCTTCTTTACAATGTTGCACGCCAAGGTGTAGGGTTTTATGTTGGCCTCAACACAATCCTCCAAGAATGCACAGGTGTTGCATATGTTGGGGTCCCTGTTGTGCAGGCTTAGAAACGACCCACAAATCTCATGCACCTTACCCAGTCTGGTGATAGGCTCTGTGAACTTGGCGGACTCGTTGGTCTCTGTGTTGTAGACCTCGTGGGTGGATAGTATTTCATTGTATAGCTTCCCCTGCTCTTTGGTCATCTTCACTGGAACAGCTATAACCCGCCTGGTGGTGGCTATCTTGTCATCTATTTTAACGACGGTGCCCACAGAGTGTATTTTCTTGTTGAGCCTAGATAGGTTCTTATACCCCACAACTATTTTGTTGTTGGTGGGGGACTTCTTGAGATAAGACTCGCAAAACTTGTAAAAGGACGTTCCAACGGTGTGGGGGGCTAGGAAGTGGAGCTGGCCAAATACGTGGCGAGGGTCGCCTAGTGTAGCTGTCCCCGTAGCTATGATTCGCCTGTAGGCTCTACGAGACATGTCCACTGCTGTCTGTGTGTTTCCAGATGACCACGACTGCAGCTTATGGGACTCGTCCGCTATGACCATGTCGTAGTGAAAGTGTTCCTTAACTCTCTTGGCGTAGTCGCCTCTGGATAGCTGCTCGTACGTGGCGATCAAGAAGTCACTACCCGCTGCCGCTTCTACTGACGCCTTCTTCTTAGCTGTATTATAACCGTCCAGCACGGAAACTTTGAACTCATCAGGGGCAGAGTGTTTTGCTATCTCGTCGGGCCAGTTCCAAAGAACTGAGGACTTTACTATGCACAGTACCCGCGGTGCCTGGGACTTGGATATAAAGGACGATTGCCTGCCCGTCTCAGCCAACCACCTGAGGTACCTAACCGTGTCGATAGCCACCTTGGTTTTGCCTAGCCCACAGTCCAAGAACAGGCCGCTTCGAAGGCAACGCATAGCGTGCCCCACCGAGGACTTTTGATAAGAGTCGGGCGGGGTTATCCACTGGAACTCATCGTCCAGTAGTGTGCCCGGATCTTCGACGTCAAGAGCTTCCTGAGACTTAAGAAAATCCGCGGCTGCCGTGGTGAGCGACACTTCCCTTGGGAACAGCGCGCGATAGTCGTTTAGAGCTATGTTGTGAAAAGGGTAGTACGCAGGGTGGTACCACAGCCCTTTACTCACGTCATGCGCTCCGCCGTAAATCCGAGGCTGATCCCTGGAAAACGACCTTGCGACGAACAATGGCGTCGCGTTTATGTATGTTAATCCTACTTTAACTGTCACGTTATGTTACTTGTACAACCTAATATACTCTTGAACGAGGTAATATTGAATGGCAAATCCAGGACCGCTTCCGTATAACTACGACATCGTTGGGCAGCGAAGGCTCATATCGAACCCACTGTTCATGGTGCTCCGGAGTTTCATCCCTGAGCGAATCAAGGAGGTGTTCTTACTTTGTGATTTCCTAGTGTACAATAGCGAGCAGGTGCTTGCTGCACTGAAGAAATTTTCTGAGTACCCGGTTACAGATCTCTCAATTACAGCTAAGACCGACTCACTCACCAATAAGTATAAGTCTCTTCTAAACGACACACTGGGCATGAAGAGTAAGAACTTGATAGGTGGCTTCGACCTTATGCTCTACGGCAACGGGTTTTACTCTCTATACTATCCGTTTACTCGTTACCTAAGCTGCGTTAAATGCGAGCATCGAACCAACATCAACAAGGCTGAGTATTCGTTCAATTCCAAGAGCTTTACGTTCAACCACAAGTGCGAGAACTGTGGTCACAAGGTAGCCGCTTTGATGGACAAGCCGAACAAGGTGCCGGAGAGCTTGTCGGTAATTCGCTGGGACCCCAAGGACATCGCCATCAACTATGAACCGATGTCTGACACGTCTGAGTACTACCTCCGTGTTTCTGAGATCACCATAGACAAAATACTGAAGGGTGATAAGCACGTCATATCCAAGATACCTCTTGCTATCTTCAACACTATACAGAAGCAACAGCTGGGCAAGGACGGGCAGCCGGTACTGTTCAAGTTCAAGTCCGACGAGCTGTACCACATGAAAACCCCGGCACCAGCAGGGATCAACTACGGCTGGGGCATCCCGCCTATCATGGCAGCGCTTAACGCTGTGTTCTATGTCAACACTCTTCGCAAGGCAAACGAGGCTATCGCCCTAGAGAGAATGCTGAGCTTCCGTGTACTCCATCCAGGGCAACGTACCAGCAGTGCAGAGCCGGCGGCGCGCATACGTCTAGACACGTGGGTGGACAATATGAAGCAGAACTATGAAAGGTTCCGCGTTGACCAGAACCACGTTATGTTCAGCCCGGTACCTGTAGAGTCGTCCAGTATTGGTGGCGACGGAAAGCTACTTATGACCATAGGAGAGCTTGAGGCTGCAGAGACCAATATCCTCCTGGCGTTGGGTATACCTAGAGAATTCGTGTACGGTGGCCTTAATAACCTCGGGGGAAGCATTACGCTGCGCAACCTTGAGAACCAGCTCTTTAATCATAGTGAGATGCTGGAGCGGTTCAGTCAGTGGGTGGCGGACAGGTGCGCTGCTTTCCTAGGCTGGGCTAAGGTAGAGGTGACTATGCCTCCCTTCAAGCTGATCGACGACGTGCAGCAGAAGGCAGCTGACATGCAGATGTACGCGCAAGGACTACTGTCCAAACATACATTACTTCAGATGCATAGCCACGACTACGACGACGAACGCCGCTTCCTGCAGGAAGAGGCCGTTGACGACCATAAGTTCCAGCAGGAAGTTGCAGAAAAGGTGGAGGAGATATCCAACGCACTGCAGACCCAGGTCAAGCAGCAGGCGGGCGGCGGTGGTATGGGATCCGACGCTATCCTACAACAAGCGTATCAGTACTTTGAAGAGTTGTCACAGATGCCCTATGAGCAACGCAAATCGGCGCTCTATCAGCTACAACAACAGGACTACGTTACGTACAGTGTGGTCAGTAAATTGATGTCGGAGCAAACCGATGGCGATGGTGTACAGCCGGCTCCTGACCAAGCGCAGGTACAGGGAGTGATGTAAATTGTCTGGAAGTAACCCACTAGAGGACCTCACCACAGGAAGCGAGCTGATCGACCAGCTGGTAGGCGCAGGCATACCTGGACTATGGCCTTCTCCGGCGCAGAAAGTCGACGGCAGCAAACTGGAGCCGGGAAAGAAGAACCAGGATTGGAAGGCACGTTACGCCAAGTTCAGCATACAGGATGAAACAGGAGACCGTTACTTAGAGGAGATCATGACCAAAGTACTTAGAGGAGAATTCGTCTTTGGTAGCGAGGTCAGTACATTCGATAAATTCGGTAATGCTTACGTGTTGGTCAAGTGGTACGAGCCGGTGCCTAAAAAGAAAAAGAAGGGAGAGGCCAAGAGCTAAAGGGGAAGCGGCATTCGCAGCCCACCACCCCCGGCGTGAAGCCGTTCAAAAACGGCCCCTGTGCCCGATCGTACTATCTGTATTCAGCTGTTGCCGGAGCGATCTTGGCAGGCTTTACCAACCTGGATCTGGCCCTGGCTCTGGAGGGTCTGTTATCTCTACAGGAGAGAGGGTCGACCGCCTAGTGAATTCGATTATACCACCTCGGCCCGCTAAGGGGCCTGGTTTGGGTTTCTGGGGATCGACGGCACCACCCGACGACACTTTCGAATCAGATTGCTCGGTACTTCTATACACTCCGTCCTTTCTCCAGTGGAGCTCACCACCTTGAGCTCGAGTTCAACCGCAAATGGTCCCACCTTGGTGATCCTCCCCTTCACGCGATTCCCCTCCTCTTCCCGAATGGATCGAGAAAGAGTGAGTTCTACGTGCCGGTTGCGGTGTGGCGATGTCACGGTGGTACCCCTCATGTGGTACAACGCCCGGTCAATCCAAGGTGCTCCAACAAGGACAATCAACAGCTTTGCTAGGGTCAGCGTAGGCTCCTTGTGGGATGTTCCCTTACTTATACCACAAATGAGAGCTAAAAGCAGGGCAGCGTTAGCTACCCCACCTCGGAGTGGAGTGTAGACGCACCCTCTTATACCTTATTAAGTCAGCGTTTTAGTCTGACCAAAGTAGTGGAATAGAGAACAACGCAAACATCCAGTACACAGGCCAAATAATAATGACCATACAAGTCAGTATAAACCGGGGTTTGGCCGGAGCTGTGTGCTGGAACACTCCCGTGCGTGCCAGTCTGAGTTTGCTGGCCATGTCGCGGTCACCCATGCCTTTGAAGTGTCTTTCCAGGCGTAGACACAGCGCGGTGAAGCCTTGGAACGTCATACCTGCTACGGCGGTCATCGCTCCTACGAACATGTAGCCGAGCATAGGGTGGCTAAAAAGAATATCCATTACTGATGTACCTCCGGTACGTTTTGCTTATGTGGTTTGTGGGATTGGCTTGGCCAGGAGCCCATTCCAACATACGCCTGATACCGTTTCTAGTATTGGCGCGGGGGTTGTCGTTAGACGCGTCGTGCGTAGGTAGTTGGTAAGGGAAGTCATCCCACCTGTGCCAGCCCGCCATAAACAGATGTGCTTTGGGGAACAACATGAACGGCCTCAGCACGTTGCCCTTAGTAGGGGGCATGTACCTACTTTGCCTTACATTGCCCTTTAGTACCTGCATCGTATACCAGGTAACAGCGTCATCCAAGTGGTGTCCCACTACTACGGGAACGTCTTGCGCTTCGTAGATGTCCCTGCGCTGTCTAGACCACACACCCTCGGAAGCCTTGTCCAGCTTGTATGTCTTAACTTCTACGTCTAGAGACTCACCTGCTTTTAGTACTTGTGTCTCTGTATAGTCCGCGTCACGTGTACTGTGATTAACATGCACAATGTGCGTAACCTTACAGCGATGTCTATACGGACCTAGCCTGAGCACCTGCCAAGCCGCTGTGGAGTCTTCTCCTCCCGACAAGGCTACGCAGACCTTGGGAGGCAGCCAGGTCGTCAGAGGGTATTTAAGAGGGATCTCTTTTGGGTTTCTTCGCATGCGTCACCTAAAGAAGAGGGTTAGCTTAAGGCTGGGGTGGGGAAGGACAGCCAGCGTCCTTCCCCGTTCGGCTCTGCCTTTTCACGAAGTGAGTAGTTAATTGCCTGTGGCAGTTTAACTCTAACGCGAACCCCTCGTGAGCGTGATTGAGTTAGATCGCCTATGGCAAATTAAGTATGCACTTTCGTGAATTTAAGAAAACGTCGATAGCGAAGTGGCTTCGCTCTGTTGCCTGCAAGAGGCGGCAGACCAGAGCCGAGGCTCTGTCTTTTCGTGTTGACAGTAGACGACTAGGGCTACTACCCGCGCAGGGAGAAACTCGTTATAGAGCTTCCTTATGGAACTCGAGTTCTTCTCGCGCCAGGCAGGACTGCTTGGAAGAGCTGACAAAATTCCCAGCTGTTCGAGCTCGGGGCAAATGTGTTTCGATTTGAAACACTAAGACCCATAGACCTTCCTGGAATGGAAATTACATTACCACATTTTCCATACTTTCGGTAGTAATTACGGCCGTTTGTATGATTAATTCAGTAATTAATAACATTATTAATTATAAAGCCCAACGCGACCGAATCCGACGGTTTTACCCTGAGGAGAGGGTGTAGGAGGCCGTCCTGGACGGACTGCCGATACACCTATGGAGCGTGGGTTTATAAAGTAACTACGTCGACGTTGCGTCGACCCTACTTTGCCTAAGCAAAAGATTAGGGCTAGTAGCTTACTGTGTCATCTACTGTCTATTCACGTGAACGATTCTTTCCACTTGTGCACCTTCCCCTACCGAAAAATCTAGAGGCCTCCAGGACCTCGAGCTCGCTTCAGTGTAACGTTAGCGCTAATGCCGACGGAGCCGGAGTGCACGCAAAATTATACTGCAGTAAGATCTTGAGACCCTAGGTGTCTTTACATTTTATCGGCGACACGTGTTGATATATCAAAGGTTATTTACAACCCAGTGCTATATAATACACGTCGACGTCCGGACTGTGCCATTGATGAGCTCATCTGCTCTATCACGACCAAACATCTCGGGCGGTGGATATTCCGAAAGGAGGCGATACCCTAAGCCGGCGTGGCGACGGGTGAGCTTCCTTTAGCGCGTAGGTTACTCACCTTAGCGTGTTAAGGAAAATATCCGAGGGACATTGCAGCAGGTACTGCTGCTTCCTTCTAAAGAAGAAAACGAGAAGGTGTAGAAAGAATCCTCCGCTAGGCCTACTAGCGTAACTTTGCGGAGCACTCGCTTATACCGGTGATTGTACATTATTTTTAAACTAAAATAGCACTAGAGGTATTCATGCCAGCAAATGCAGTCAAGCTACAGAACATGATGACACACCCTGACGTCAAGAGGCGACAGGTACGTCAGTCTGTAATCACCGCGCTCGAAGCGCTGTTCCCTATAGAGTCTACACAGTACATACTAGACGCCAAAGAGCTCCGTGTACAGGAGCGTCTGTACTCGTCTGCGCAGCAGAAGACTGCAGTGCTGGATGGCAGGTCTCTGTCGGAGCCGATCAAGGCACGTGTCACACTGAAGGACAAGCGGACGGGAGAAGTCATAGACGAGAAGGGCAACTACACGCTGATGCAACTCCCTTGGATGACGCCCCGTCACACGTTTACAGTAGACGGTAACGAGTACTCAGTAGCCAACCAGCCACGCATCAAGCCAGGGATCTACACACGTACACGTGCCAACAAAGAAATAGAGTCTGCGTTTAACTTGGCTCGTGGCAAGAACTTCCGCCTAAGTCTGCAGCCGGATACGGGCAAGTTTTATTTGGAGCTTGGTAGTACCAAGATACCCCTCTACAACGTGATGAAGGCGCTGGGCGCGTCTATGGCGGAGCTGGACCAGCACTGGGGCAGGGAACTACACAACGTTAACGTAGAGTTCTTTGCACGTCATCAACAGAAGAGCGTAGGTAGACTCTACGAAAAGCTGGTACCTCGGCCCAAGAAGGGTCTGAGTATGGACAAGCAGATAGTCGCTATCAACGAGTACCTGGGCGTCACCAAGATGGACCCTGAGGTCAATGAGACCACGTTAGGTAACCCGTTCAGCGAAGTCAACAAAGACGTTTTGTTGAAAGCCAGCCAGAAACTTCTGCACGTGTACCAAGGGACTGCTGAGGAGGATGACCGCGACAGTCTTGAGTTCAAGTCCATGCACAGTGTGGAGAACCACTTTGCTGAACGAGTGCGGCTGAAGGGCCGTGACGTGGTGAACAAGGTCAAGTTCAAGATGAACTTCTCCAAGGGGCCCCCTAGCGTCAGTGCATTCCTGACCGTAGGCGCCTTCTCAAAGGTTATTCGCACGTTCGTAACTAACGCGTCACTTAGTGCACAGCCTACACAGATCAATCCTGTGGAGATAATCGACTACGCCGTCAAGGTTACGCCGTTGGGTGAGGGCGGCATTGAGAACGAGCGAGTCATACCCAACGAAGCTCGTGAAACACACGCTACCCAATTCGGTATCCTAGATCCCATCAAGACTCCGGAGTCATCGCACGCTGGAGTGGATGTTCGTGCAGCTATGCTTGCAGCTAAGGACGAGAAGGGTAATATGTACACACCCTTGTACGACCTGCGCAAGGGCAGGCTGAAGCACGTATCTGCTAAGGAACTTAAGGGCTCTGTGGTGGCCTTTCCCATGCAGAAGATCAAGCCTCACAAAGGCTTATCGGAAGCTGAGCTTAACCGTGTAGTTGAAGTGCTGAATAAGGGTACGGTGGGCAAGGCCAAGGTTCGTGACGTTGACTACTACCTAGATCATCCTGCCAAGATGTACGGACCCAACACTAATCTCATACCCGCTATAGATGGTATTCAGGGCAACCGTGCTATCATGGGCGCTAAGATGGTTGGCCAGGCTGTACCCCTCAAGGACGCGGAAGCTCCGCTAGTCCAGGTGCAGTCCTACGTTCCAGGTAAGTCCCACGAGCAGATCATGGCAGACATGGTCAACCCCACGTCTACCGTGGACGGTGAGGTGGTGGACGTGGATGACGCGTTCATCACTGTTAAGGACTCGGCGGGGAAGGAACACAAGATAGGGTTCTACGACCACTTCCCGTTGGCTAGTAAGACTTACCTGCACGACACGCCTATAGTCAAGGTAGGGGACAAGGTCAAAAAGGGTGACCACCTGGCGGAGTCCATATACACAAGAGACAAGACGCTGGCTATCGGCAAGAACCTCGACGTGGCTTACCTTGCGTACAACGGACTCAACTCCAATGACGCGGTGGTGATCAGCGAGTCCGCTTCGCAGAAGTTCACGTCTCTACACATGTATAAGCACCACATGCCGTTGGACAAGCAGGTGACGCTTGACAAGGATAAGTTCGCTAGTCACTACCCGACCAAGTACTCTCTGGACCAGCTGAAGAATCTAGACGACGACGGCGTGATTACGCCTGGAAAGCGCCTAGAGTCGGGCGATCCATGGCTGGTTGCACTTAGGGAGACCAAGCCGTCCGCTGAGGACATCATGCTCGGTAGGTTACACAAGGGCCTGATACGTAAGTACCGAGACGAGTCCAAGACGTGGGTCAGAGACTACCCTGGCACTGTGGTCGACGTGTCTCGCACGGCTAAGAAGGTGACTATCACTGTTAAGGTGGAGGCCCCTATGAAAGTCGGCGACAAATGCTGCTTCGACGAGAAGCATGAGTTGCTGACCGCGGAGCGTGGGTGGGTACCTGTGACAGATTTGGCTGTATCGGATACGTACGCATCTATATCCGAAGAAGGTATGATTGAGTGGGTACCTGCTGAGGCTACTCATGAGTACCCTGTGGAAAATGAACCTATGTACACGCTGAACACTACACAAGTGTCGATGTCTGTTACAGACGAGCATAAGCTATGGGCGTCCACTAGAAAGGGTGGAGTTTACACAGGGTACTCTTTAGTAGAAGCGAGTGAGCTGGAAGGAAAACGCTACCGCTTAGCCATGTCTGGAAAATGGGAGGGGCGTATTTCTACTAAGGAGGTACGTATTGGTGATAAGTTGTACACCATACCACAGTACCTTATGCTGCTAGGAATGTTTCTATCTGAGGGAAATACGTTTAGCCACGTCCCGTCAGGTAGCTACGGGGTTGATATACATCAAGTCAAACCACACACGCGTGCCAAGATGTTTGAGGCGCTTTCTGCTGCGGGTATCAAGTACTCTAAGACCCCTACTAGGGTGCGAATTTACAGCAAGGCGCTGATGGAACATTTTAAGCCCCTTGGAAAATGCTATGACAAGTACATCCCTCGCTGGGTCTTGGACCTGCCCTCGGACCAGCTCGAAGTACTCTACACGTGGCTTATGTGGGGTGACGGTAGCGAAACAACAACAGGTCACAACTACTGCACGACCAGCAAGCAGTTAGCGAGTGACTTCCAGGTACTGTGCTTGCTAACTGGGCGCGCAGGCAAGATAGACACTATACCCGCCGGAGAGAAGTTGGCCTTCGGCAAAATCGTCCAAGCTGCTGAGGTGTACTATGTCAGAGTATATCGCAATAAGCTGTGCCCAACTATCAATCACGGCCATGCGAGTTCTCAGAAAGGTCAACGAGAGGTGCGCGGTGAGTACACGGGCCGGGTATACTGCGTAGAGTTGGAGCGCAACCACACTCTTTACACCCGACGGGAGGGTAAGGTTCACTGGTCAGGTAACTCTAATCGATATGGAGGTAAGGGTGTCGTCAGCAAGATTCTGCCGGACAACCAGATGCCTCAGCGAGAGACGGGTACACCTATAGACGTCATGGTTACGTCTGCTAGTGTAGTGTCACGTATTAACCCTGCGCAGATAGTAGAGACAGCTATCGCTAAAGCCGTCAAGAAGCAGGGTAAGGTCCATAAGTTCCAGAACTTCAGTACCAAGGACAACACACAGTTGGCCCGTGAAATGATGGAGGAAGCTGGAGTATCCGACAAGGAGCGGGTCTACGACCCTGTAGAGGACAAGTGGATCGACAACGTGTTTGTCGGGCCGCAGTACATGCTCAAGCTGTTCAAGTCTACTGACACTAACTTCAGTGCACGTAGTATCGGAGGGTATGACCCCCACGAGCAGCCAGGACACGGTGGGGTAGAAGGCGCCAAGTCTCTGGGTGGTATGGAAGTCAACGCTATGTTGGCTCACAACGCTCGCGGCTTGCTTCAGGAAGCGAGTATCATCAAGTCGCAGAAGAATGCGGATTTCTGGAGAGCGGTCCAGTTGGGCCTACCCACTCCGCCGCCTCGTACTACATTCGCGTACAACAAGTTCTTGGCTATGCTCAAGGGCGCAGGTGTTCGTGTAGACCGGCAGGGTGACAAGATGGTCATGTCGCCGCTGACGGATGACGACGTGACACGCATGTCTGCGGGGAAGATTCTCAACCCACGTATGGTCAGAGCGAAGGACCTTTACCCTGAGAGAGGCGGTTTATTTGATGAGGTCATCACAGGAGGGTCCCGCGGCACACGGTGGTCGCACATCGACCTGGCCGAGCCGATGGTCAACCCTATGTTTGAGGAGCCGGCCCGTAGGCTGTTGGGCCTTAAGCAGAAGGAGTTCCGGGAGGAGGTCCTGAGAGGCGGAGAACAGCTTAAGAAGCAGTTGAACGCACTAGACCTGAAGAAGGAAGAGAAGGAGCTTAGGGAGCGCCTACGGACCGCTAAGGGCGCTATACGAAATGACGTAGTCAAGAGGCTAAAGTACATAGCTTCCTTGAAGAAGGTTGGGCTGAAAGCAGGGGACGCGTATGTGCTCAGTAAGATACCAGTTCTTCCTCCTGTGATGCGTCCTATTACGCCGTCGAAGTCGGGCGATCTCATGATAGATGATCCTAACTACTTGTACAGAGACCTGATGTTGGCCAGCGACAGTATACGTGAGGCCAAGGATGCCATGCTTCCTGAGGTAGACGTGCGCGCTGCGCGGTCACATACATATGAGTCTCTCAAGGCGTCTGTTGGGTTGGCTGACCCAGTGTCTCCTCAGCTAGCTGCTAAGAACGTACGAGGATTTGTCAAGAACATCGCGGGACGTAACCCCAAGCAGGGCTACTTCCAGAGCAAGCTTATCAGTAAGCCCCAGGACTTGACTGGTCGTGGTACTGCCGCGCCGGATCCTAGCCTTGGGTTGGACGAGATAGGCCTGCCTGAGGACATAGCCTGGAAGCAGTACGCCAACTTCACTATACGCCGCTTGGTTAGGTCAGGGTACACCGCTGCACGAGCTCGGGAGCTGTTGGAAGACAAGGCGTACCCTGCACGACAGGCTTTGGAGGCTGAGGTCAAAGAACGTCCGATCATATATAACCGTGCTCCGTCTCTGTGGAGGTACAGTGTGGTGGCCGCGTATCCGAAGCTCGTGAAGGGCAAGACTATTAAGGTCAACCCTCTCGTAGAGAACGGGATGAACCTTGATTACGACGGCGACGCGCTGCAGCTACATCTCCCCGCTACGGATAAGGGAGTAGCTGACGCTAAAAAGATGACGCTGTCCAACCTGCTGTTCAGTGATAAGAAGAAGAACGACCTACTGGTGTTCCCTCAGCACGAGGCGATCATAGGTATCTTCCAGGCTACGGCAGCCAAGACCACAGGCAAGAAGCGCACGTTCAAATCTAAAAAAGAGGCTTGGGCAGCGTACAAGGCAGGTGAGCTGGACCTTGGAGATGAGGTGATGGTAGGGTAGAGTATACAGCCCCAGGCCAACTCTACCCCCCACCCTTTACTTCGGCATGCTATCTGCTTTCGCCAGATTGCACGTAGTGCACATCGCTTGTCCGTTCTTACGGACGTGCTTGCCGCCTTTGCTTCTCGGCACGATGTGGTCAAGCGTCATAAGCACAGGCTCTCCCGTTACCAGGGAGTAGAAGTTCACGTGGTGAGACCTCTTGGAGCCCGGCTGGTTGGGAGTTAGTGCTACGTGAGTAGCTACGTGTGGGCACGCGGGTGTTGCGCAGCGTCTCTCTTCTGTGATGACCCTTATGCGCAGCCCCCCGTACTTTACACTTATACCGTTGAGCGTAGCCTCTCCCTGGCTACGCCCTGGTTTTACGTCTGTTATTTTGAAGAGCTTAATAGCTCCAACCCTTCTAGCTCTACTTGAGCAGAGCCTTAGCGACCTTACTCAGCGCGGAGAAGTCATCCGCCGACCAATCCTCCAAGCTGCACCGATCCCCAACGTTATCCACGAGTACGATGCTGTGGTCGGTGTCGGCAGTCTTCAATAGCATGCCAGCTATAGAGATCTTAGCTAGCTGTTCCAAAGAGAATGTGGAATCTCCCATGTAGGCCTTCTTAGTACCGCGGCTGACCAACACCCCTTCCAGGTGTGGAAGGTACTCTAAAGCCATGTCGAACCAAGCCTCTTCGTTGTACTCGTAGTGCTCTACACCGGAGACTGCGTCCTGGGAGCTATTCCACGTTTCCAACCCGTAGTCTACGAGCGCGTGCTCTACAGACTTCTGGAAGGTCACGTCCTCCGTCACCATAACACAGAAAGCTTTGCCTACAGCGTCCTTGACATCGTCGTGAGCCTCTTCTGCGGACAAGTCGATATCCACGCAGTCTACGGCCACGACGATAATTCCCGCTCTACGAAGAATTTCCAAAGCGTGGGGATACCGCCCAAACTCTACGCCGTAGTGAAGATAGCTACTTACATCCGCCGTAGACTCCACAGACTTGGTTGCGGAGAATCCTTTTTCACACTTGACCGGAACTGCTATTCCGTTCCCTACTCCTGGCATGGGTGGGAGGTCGTCAGGTTTCACAACGCTGTGGGTAAGTCCACGTGCCTCGAGGTATTGCTCCTTCGAAATCTCACGGAACATGCGTGTCGGGTACTCACCTGCTAGTCCCTCTAGCTGTACGTGCTCAGGCGTCTCTCCGCATACCGCGAATGCGTTGGTGCGGTCGTTGTCAATGTGGTCGTACAGGTCACTGTCGATGGCTAACGCGAAAAGTGTCATCGTAAAGGTTACATACTTCATGATTGTTACTTGTCCTTCTTGTTGCGCTTGTTTTCGCGCTTCTGATTTTTGCCTTTGCGGCGAGCGCGTGGCTTGCGCTCCTTAGGAGTGTCCGGGGAGGGATCCGCCGCTACTACAGGCGCTACCCACCCTATACCTCCCTCCAAGGGGAAGTCGGATAGTATGCGCTCGTTGGACGTAGGCTTAGCCGACGACCTGGCTTCCTCCAGGGAATCTCCGGAGCCTAGTAGATACCTGCTCGGATTCTTCGTACGGGCAACACTGGCCCGCGTGCTGTGGTGTGCCAGGTCTCCAGCGAATCTGTTTGCGGGGCTATCTCTACGCAGCCCTCGCTCTTCTCTAACAAACAGTACGTCAACCATTGAGTATCCTTATAGCCCGTCGGTACAGCTCCGCTTGGTAGACTGCATCCGCGTGCGCGTTGTGGGGATTGGGATTGATCAGGCCCTCAGTTAGGCTGGCCGGTAGGTTATGTGTGCGCTGTTTTTGCCACGAACCCATTCCCAGTGCTGTCCATAACACTGTCTTTAGACATATACCGGAGAATGAAAACGGGTTACGGACTTCGTTCACTGCGAACAACTCAAGTATGGGAGCTATGTCGAATGACGCCGGCCCGGCCACCAGCACCGGCTGCGTTCCTCTGGGAGTTGTATCTCTAGTCCACTGACGTAGCAGTGTTGTTGCCACATCGGAGGGGAGCGCATGATCGTTGTGGCGTTCGTAGAACTGCTTACACCACGCCTCCGTGCGAGGATCTGCGGTGATGGGGTCTGATGACGCCCACGAGAATGCGGGGTAGCATACCTCTAGGGCGCCCAAGTTGTCTTCTGATCCCAAGTAGTCCGGGATCTTTGCTTGTATTTCTACGTAGAACTCACTGCTAGGATCGTCTACGTCCACTACTCCTACGCTGAGGACTTGAAGAAGTCCTACGACGCGATGATCCGACTCTATGTCCGCTGAAATTACGCGGCTTGGCGTGTCGGGGCCCATTGGTTCTCTGTTTTCTCTCCTCTGTCCTTATCTCACTAAGGACGTCCTCGATGGGACGTATGGCTGTTCCCGGAGGAAGTTTAGCACGAGAGACCTCGGAGAAGTCAGGAGTTTCGTGCGGCAGTAAAAAAGGTTCTTTATCCATAGATAAGCATCTCCTGCAAGTACACAGGTACGTGTACGAACAGCAGTATGAGCGTGTACCATGACACACAGACGGCGGATCCCGCAGCGGACCACCAGTTCCGGGCTCTGCGCCATATAACGGTGCAGAGTAGAGAGGTCACTCCCAGCTTGACGAGCAGGAAGTGCAGAGGACCCGCCTCCAGCTGCGCTGTCATCACGGGGTTTCCCTCCAGCGCCCATCCAGCGTAGTACCAGAGCATTGTGGACAGTGCGTCCACGACGGCTAGGATTACCAGGATGCTGACTGCCTTCTTAGTGAAGGCCTCTCTAGTGTCAGGGCACACAAGCTCAGTTGAGCGAGCCGCGGTGTACGACATATTTCTGTGCCTCTACAGTTTCAGTGAGGAGGATGCTCCCCACCACTTCAGACAACTCTTCCGTAGTTACAGGTGAGTCATCGTGTAGGTTTATCTCTTCAGCTACTAGCGCTGCTGTCTTCGACAACAACTCCTCCGGAACCTTATCTGGAAACCTAGTGGCCAGGTACTTGGCTTGCCTCGTAAGGACTCTGCCTATAAGGTCAAGGTGTCGCTGGTACGCGCCTAGGTCTAGCGGCGTATCCGTAGAGAACTTCTTAGAAGCCTCCAGCGCAGACAAGCTAGCTAGTAGGCGTGTGCCAGGATTATCGGGTTCACTCAGCTTCACTTTGGTGCCCTCGGTTAATGATTCTTGGAGGCAGGTTTATGACAGCCTCTCTACCGAATTTCCCTGCCGCTAGGCTGCCTTCCTTTACGCCTCTTCGGTTGAGAACCGTCAGAGTCTCTTCCACGATGTCCAGCACCGCTACTCCTGATTCATCGTAGAAGGACCTACCAGAAAGTATAGGTGCTCCGAAGACATAAGCGTTGGGTATCAGTTCTCCCAGAAGGTGCGTAGTGTGGTAATGGCCAAAGGCCCAAAGCCAGGGATGAGGATAGTCTACATTGTGCGCTATGACGTTGTAGAACGTGTTCAGCTCGTAGGACGACGGCACGCGGTCGGGTACTATCTTAGGGCCTTGGAGCTTCATGGGCCCTACGAACGACAACGGTGCGCAGTGCGTCAGGATCAGGTCAGCGCCGTTAGCATCGTACAGCTCCATGGCTGCAGTAACGTGCTCTTCCAGAATCTCCTCTTGATACCACCACGACTGGTTGGGAGGGCGTTTATTCCGTCCGTGCTTGTCTATGGAGTCTGCTCCTGGGATAGCCAGGACCGACAGTCCTGCTATATCCAGCAGCTCCGGGCGTTTCATCACGTAGAACTGGGACTTGTCTTCAGCCTCCTGGAGGCCTGCTACAGTGTTCCAGTTCTCGTGGTTGCCTGGCAGTACGTACAACGGAGTATGCCCCGTCCAGCCATGCGTGCCTCTGACCGTTTGGTCCCTACCGAAGGGCCCGAAACCGTAGTCCCCGAGCTGTATTACAGCATCGAATGGTCCATACGTTTTCATGACGCCTTCTACGACCGTGTCCATGAACGCCCACTCAGCGTGAACGTCACCGACGAGTAGGATTTTGCTCATTTGATTTCCTAGCTTTCTTGTGTTGTACTGTTGGGTAAAAGAAAATGGTGCGCCCACTAGGACTTGAACCTAGGACCTGCCGGTTCACGTTTGTGTACGTTTCCGTACTCCGCGGACTATATCTTCACCCTCAGCCGTACTGTTAGGGTGCAGGGCGCTCTTGCCGGTGATTAAGGACACTTTGCTTACGCAGTCCTCCGGTAGTCTCTGCACGTTCCACGGGTGTACCCGTGGCTTCGCTCAAGGTTAGCCTAGCAATCCGTACGTACGTGCCCACTTTTTGACTGCGTTATTAGAAACGCCATAAGCTCGACCTAGCGCTACATAACTTTGCGTCTGTAGCATTAGTTCCAACTCAGCCTTAGAGGGCCTGTCCTTTGCTTTTCGCCTAAGGACGTTGACACATTCTCGGCTACACGCACGCTTTTGTTTAGCCTGTAGGCAGTTCCCACAGACCTCACAGCGTGCGACAGACGTGACTGCCTTAGCTTTCCCTGAATTCACCCTGTCCACCCCGAATCTTTCGATACCGGGGGCACCGTTTCTAAGCCAATGGTGTAGTTTCGCGTGCTGGCCTCTACTAAGCACCAGCAAATTGTTAGCCCGGTTGTTGGATTTGTCACCGTCTAGATGGTGCACCTCCTCATACCGATCTAGCTCCCTGCCAATTGCATCTGAGGCTACCTTACGATGCTCGTATACCCACCCTTCGTGATCGCCACTCTTGTAGGCGTGCACATGATCAGGAGCGTATACCATGACGTAACCGCGATTCTTCCTTGGCTGCTTGTGTTCATTGCTCATGCAGGTATGGTAGTCTACTTGAACCTCAAACACAACCACAATGAGCCGGATGCTCTAACCATCTGAGCTATAGGCGCACATTTTCTTTTGTTACTACCTTATACCTCAAGGCACAGGTAGTTTGTCGCTTTGAGGCAGTCACGGCCACCTCTGGCCTCAAAGCTGGCCAATACCTTAGCGCTCAATGTGGCTCGACGCTAGTACTGGCTTGGGTTATTTGGTGGAAGCGCGGGGGCTCGAACCCCGAACCTGCTGCGTGCAAGGCAGCTGCTCTCCCAATTGAGCTACGCCCCCACATTGGTTCTGGAGCAAGCGATCGGGATCGAACCGACGACAGTCTGATTGGAAATCAGAGGCTCTACCAACTGAGCTACGCTTGCATGGACCCCTGCGCTGGTTTAGGCGTGTCTAGACAACTCCCACCATCCACGCATTCTGCTGCGAACAGCCTGGCTTTAGGGCACAGCCAGTTGTGGAAACACCAACCTGGATCCACAGCCCGTCATCCATCCTAGGACGAGCACCACCTCAGCCCAACTACACCGTCGTGTAATTGTCATCGGGACTGGCGTTTTGGCGCCAGGGTCTACAGGTTGAGGGCCTCCCGCTGCTTGATGAGATCCTCCAGTGGAGTCTCCTTGGCCGATCGCTCTGCGATGATCGCATCAAGAGTCGCCTTCTGGGACTTCGTTGCTGCCACTGCCGTCTTGGCAGCGTTCTCCGCCGTGATCACGCCGATGATATGGCGTACGATGGCGATCTGGAGGTCCTGCTTCACTCGCTCCGGACTCGGAGTGTCTACACCGAAGATGCTCTCGTCGCCCACGTCCTTGCGATCCTTGAGGATCGCGTTGCCGACGTTTTCGAGCGAGGCTTTGTTGCTACGCGTGGTGCGCAGCGGAAGATTCCAGAGGTCGGAGACGGTGAGGTTGCCGACGACGGAGGGGAAGGTGAGGCGCTTGCGGGAGGCCTGCTCGAAGATGTTAGTGCTCATGCTGCTGTTTCTCTCTTTCTCAGAACTGCACGTTGTACGTGCGAGTGGAGGTGCCGATGGTGACGGCGAAGGTTGCGGTGTCTTTCTTCGTGGACGAGAATCCCACGCCAGAGATCTGGTCGTCGGACAGCGGGCAGGTGGTCTTGGCACCCAGCACCTCGAACACCTTGCGATGCTCGGTCAGGTCTCCCCGGAGGTGCTCGTTGAAGAACCCACGAACGGTCATGGGGTTCTTGCATCCCCGCAGAACGAAGATGTGGTGCTTGTTGCCGGTGCCCTTCTCGCCCCAGTAGTTGGGAGAGAGCAGGACGGTGTCCACAGGCACGAGCGTGCCGGTAGAGACTCCCCACTTCTCCACGCTTGCCGAGCCCAGCGTCATGTTCTTGTCGAACGCGACACCCTCGACCTTTCCGTTCTTGACTTGGATGCCCATGACGGGCTGCTTGGCTCGAGCCTTGACTGCTCGCTCGAACTTGGCTCTGATCGTCTCCCCTCCGTGCTCGTACTCGATCTCGAAGCCGACGTCCGTGGCCTCTCGCTTGGTGTACTGGTGCACGAAGATCGCGTACTCACCGTCGCCGAACTTGCGGATCTTGGACTGGGTGAAGGCCAGGTTCTCCACCGCTTCCCGGGTGTGGGGGGAGACGTTCATGTCCACGTCGAGCACGCCCTGCTTGCTCCCGTAATAGATCTGCGCCCCGCGCGGGGTGATGCAGTGGATGTCCAGGTCGTCGTAGTTGTACCAACCGAGGGACACCCGAAGCCAGGCCTCGACGTTGCCGCCGGCGGTCTTGACTCGCTGCTTGATCCCGTCCGCGACATCCCCGTCGTAGGCCCAGGCGAAGTTGTTGTCCCACTTGAAGAGCGGGGCGACGTCTTCTTCGGCCGGAGCGGTGAGGCTCACGAAGTTGCCGAGGTGGGACTTGTCCAGCTGGATGCTGATGGAGTCCGCCAGGGGCAGAATGGTCGACATGAAGTCGTCCACCGGGATGCTGACCACACCCTTCTGCTCCTTGGGAGCCTTGGGCTTGACTGCGGTCAGCAGCACGTCCATCAGGTTGTCGCGCATCTCGGGACGAACATCCCGGTCCACGAACAGCACGTCGTTGACGGACACGTCCGACATCACCGCGAAGCGGCGGTTGATCGCGCTCTCCAGACCAAGCTCTCGGAGCTTGTCCACGGCCTTCTGCACCATGCCCGCAGTGATCGGAGCAGAGGTCCTCTTGTAGTTCTGCGGGGCCACCTTGGTTTCGAAGCGACCTACAGCCTTCTCGATTCCCATGCCATCGACCAGGTCCGTGACCAAAGTTCCGATGACTGTGTTGCGGAAGCGTGCTGCGGGATTACCTACGTTCATCCACGCGAAGTTGGTGCGGAGGTTGCCTGAGCAACCGTCGTACTTCTGCTTCAACGCCAAGAAGTTATTTACTGAGTGTGCGTGCTCTTCTCCTCGGTAGATGCTGTTGCTGGCGATGAGGTCAGCCACAGTTTCAAGCGCTGCCAGGGAATCTTCCTCTAGTCCACGACTCAGCACCTGGTGCATTGCGGACGTAGCGCCCATAGCCTCACCTACGCTAGTGGTCTTGCACTGCGTAGGCACGTTACCCTGGAAATGATTCCAGACGATGGTGTCACCGTTGTCGAGTTTCTCGACGTTGGAGACGTTGCCATAACTGGCCTCGCGTGAGTGGTAGGTGCCGGCTATGGGGTGAGTCCGGATGAACTCGGCCATAGCCTCAGCTACTACACCCAGGAACCCGAACTCTCCGGCGTTGTCCCAGACGGTCTGGTAATTGCCGTTGGCATCCAGGACCACGATTCGTCCCAGATTCTTGATGAAGGATCGGCAGCAGGCACAGTCGTGCTCGGTACGCTCACGGAAGATGGGGTTGGTGCCCTCTGGGAAAGACGTGAGGTACCAGTTCCAGAGATCGTCCTTGCTGGCGGTGGTCAGCAGGACCTGGGCTCCACTGGCGGTGATGTCGTTCAGACGAGTCCGCACATGGTGCGAGAATTTGGTGAAATCTGGTTTTGTCATGGTGCCTTTCAAGTTATAGGAGAGGAGAGCAAACGCATGACCGGCATCGAACCCGTCTGTAAAGCCGTGCCTTACTTCTACGAATGCCCTTTGTCGTACTGGGGGACTAGGCAGGGTCGACCTGCTAGAATGGGCACCGAGTGCGTCGTCGCGACCGTGAACGTCTCAGGAACCTCGTCCACAGGTAAAGACCTGTGCGCTTTACTCAGCCTCTAGTCCCTCTTGATGGTTTTGTCGTGGTGCCTTTCTGGGCTGATTAACGTTTTTTTTGGTTGAGGGACGGGATTTGAACCCGCAACCTCCGGTATCACAAACCGGTGTTCTACCAATTGAACTACCCCCAAAACAATGCTTTTACTTCTCCTTGAGAAGATGATATATGCTCAGCAAACTGAGACACAGGAGACCTGGGCCTAGTGCCAGGAACACCCAGCCCGCGTAAGAGCTCAGCATCTTTCCCAGGGTTATTCCACCCGGTCCCACCCCTGCAACCAGCAGTATGGTTGTGAGAGTAAAGCTGAGTGCGAACGGCAGTGTCCCAGCTAGCCCGGGGTCAGGAAGTTTGAACTTCACGTCTAACCTCTCTTGATGGTTCTGTTCACTGTTACCAGCCTATCAACACTGGCGTGAGGGTCGAATAGGCGTACACCTTCGACCATGAATGCTTCCATGAGCTCGTGCTTCAGGATCTGCTCGCACGCCATCCAGGCGGTTTTGAGAACTCCTGAGCGTGACGTGCCCAGTTCGATCGCCCACCACCGGCCCTTGCCGCGTGTGACTGCACCTGTGTGCGTGTCAGGGCGTTTGAAGGTTGTACGTACGTTGAACCCCCAGAGGTCTGGCGTGTCCAGGCAGGGAAGGTCGGCGTTGCCGTCCATGTCTGCTCGGTCTACGTACAGTGGGGTGATATCCCAGAGCCATTCCATGTCAACGCAGGACGGCGCAAAGGAAATCTCTCCCAGGAACCCCATGAGGTCTGCCTGTCTTTCTACGGTTTTCTCTGCCACCGTATGCTCCTCAGCAAATGGCCTTTAAATGTATAGTCAAAGTAAATATAATGTCCGCGCAGCCAGGAGTTGAACCTGACCAAGGCCGTCTTAGTGTAAGGTAAATTTTTGTGACTCTTACGCGGCGGGTTGGACACTTGGTGAGAAGCAATTCAGTGGCAGCAACAGCCTAGCTGTTCCGCGAAACTCGCACAGACCTCATGGCTACACCTATCAGAGTTTCCAGGTACTCCAGCGCTTCAGCGTTTGGAGGCTCCGCTTCTAGCAGATCTATTGTCTCTGACAAGGTGTGCGGGCCGTGCTTACCACACATGCAACGACCCATGAAGGGAGTGTCTGCGGGTAGGTACTCAGCCTGAGCCTTGAGGTTGTGCAGGACGACGTCACGGAAGGTGTCAGTCGCTAGGTTTGGATTTTTCATCAGTCTCCCAGAAGTCTTCGCCCGTCACCTTGCACTTCAGGTATTGCATGAAGCGTATGGGTACGAGATAGAACATCAGGAACGGCACGACGAGGAACGTCACGTAGACGTAACCTCGGAGGCCCTTGATGGGATCGTACTCTGAGAACAGCCACCACACAAGGGCAGTGAACAGGAAGTAGAGCACGAAAGGTGTCAGTAGAAGAAAGGCCATTGGCTCCCTCAGGAAATGGTCGGGGCGAGAGGATTCGAACCTCCGGCTTCCTGCTCCCAAAGCAGGTGCGCTACCAGGCTGCGCCACGCCCCGTTTATTTCTTTGATCCGTTGCTTAGCCCAAGCTTTATCCTCTTCTGTCAGCTCCGGCTGCGGGTCCGCTACGTAGAACTCTGCCATAGCAGCCTTCCACTCATCGGTCTTGTCCGCACCATGCTTACGAAGCAACCTGAGCTTCTCAGAGTCTTCCCTGAGCTCTTCGAAGTACTGTAGGGTGATGGTCTCTGTTGGGTCGTTGTAGGCCATGTCATCTCCTCAGGTGAGATTTCCGTAGTTGACCTCGGTCATGCCTAGGCTTATCAGATACGCCCGTAGTTTTTCAACGGTGCCTTTCATCTCAAATACACCTTCCATGATTTCATCCAGCTTCTCTGTGTCGAACTCTGGAAGAGTGTGCTTGATGATGTGGCCTACTGTCTGATCCCAGAAGTAGCCGTGCTTATCATAGTATGCCCTAAGCGATATCGCTACTAATGCGTGGCCTGGCTCTACGAATCCATCGAGGCTCTCGTGGAAGCAGAACACCCATGAGGAGAAAGGATTGTACTTAGCTATCGTCATCGTTTTCGCCTTCTCCGTCACGCAGCAGCGCCACCCGGTCAGTGCAAAGGCCGAACCCGTTCCACGTTTTGTGCCCGGACAGCTTCAGCTTGACACCGTCTACTATGAGGTATCCAGGGCCTTGGCGGCCGGTCCCTCTAGAGATTTTCTGTACCGTGCCAAAGCGTAGAGTACCCTGACCTGCGGTGAAGACAGCTCGGGCCCCTACGTTGATGACCTCTCCGAAGAGGTCTCTAAGTTCGGTGTTCGTTGTCATATGAAATTTTATTGGTGGGCCTGGCAGGAATCGAACCTACGACATCCGCCATGTAACGGCGGCGCTCTGGCCAACTGAGCTACAGGCCCTGGTGGAGGCACCGCCTATCCTTTGCGGCGCCCCCGATTTTAACGGCTTCCAGAAAGCCAACTTTGTCGAACCGTCAGTTTGATGACCCGCAGTTCTACCACTGAACTACCCCTTCATATGGAGAAGGGGACCGGATTTGAACCGGTGACTTGGGCTGTGTTGTGAACGACGTGTATCTTTCTATTGCCGCTTGTTTAAGCTTTTTAGGTGTAACTTGAGACTAAGTCTCAACGAGACAGGCTCTTACTGTGTGTCCTGGACTATATGGACGCCGGGCCGTACTAGGGTCCCGGTGTGTCTACCAATTCCACCACTCCGTTTCATAATAACGGAGGCAGGACTCGAACCTACAAATCCATCCAGAAACAGGGAACGTTGTCTTCCTCATCTTGAGTTTGAGTTTGCCTAAAAAGCCGCGCAAGTTTTCACCTGCGCTAGTGTTGTGTTTACTCTGCGAGCCACCAGTCCAGGATAGGCGCTGCCACGGACTGCGGCTTCACCATCGTGGCGTTAGCTTCCTCCCGAGCACGGCGCACTGCCTTGAGGAGGGTCTCTCCTCGCTCCACCAGCTCACGTCGTCGGATGGCGGACATGGACCCGGAGAGAAGTGTGGTGTTCCAGTTGCCTACGAGAGTCACGATCGCGCGCTTCTCGTACTGGGCGGGGAATGGGTGGCCGTCGATCACCTGCGCCGGAGAAATCACGGGGAAGTCCACGCTCTTCTCGTTACGCTGAGTGGTCAGGGTGTTGGATCGGAACAGGCCGGACACCTCGTTGAGGGCCCACTCCTGGTCATCTCGCAGCACCACCGCCTTTCGCAGGTACGCGATCACGTGCTCCAGCTGGTCCTCCAGGAACAGCAGCATGGTGACAGGCACGTTGCGAAGGATGACGTTGCCGTCTACGGCGATGTCTCCCTTGGCTTCCTGGTTGCCGAAGCAGAGTACGGCCTCCGCATCCCAGCGTGGGATGGCCTGCTCTCGGAAGTCCTGGAGGATCTCCGCCGCCGTGTCACGAACCATCTGGTTCTGTGGATCGAGCTGAGTACCCTCCTCGTCGATGGGAGCGTAGATCTTCTCGAACCCGCTCTGCTTGTCGCTGTCTTGCAGTCGACGAAGCGTCTCACTTCCCTGCTTGTTCCAGTTGGCCTGAAGTCGGGTTCTATTCCCGATGGCGGCGGACAGTCGAATATCTCGCCGGCGTCCTGTGGTGACTTCTACGTCTCCCATTGTTTTCAATCCTTTACACGAGTCTCTCAAAGTTTAAGTTGGACCCGACCAGCGACTCGCGTGCTAGGCCTAAAAGTCCTCGTTGGCGTTCCTTCAAAAGTTACGCCGCTGAGTCTACTCTCTTGTACCATAAGAGGCTCCGTGTTATTGATTGGTACTCCGTACGGGATTTGAACCCGTGTCGCCAGAGTGAAAGTCTGGCATCCTAGACCTGACTAGACGAACGGAGCACGTGCTACTGAGGAGGCACTTCCCAAAGCTGCGTCTCACAAGTCCAACCTTCGCCCAGTATTGGTAAGCTGCAGTCTCCTTGAGTGACGACGTAATAGGGTTGGCCTGTTTCGAAGTAGAATGTTTCTACTTTGAGGTCGTGGCATCTGAGGTACCCGTGGATCTCTCCTGTGGGTGGACGATAGCAGGACGATGTAGCATATGCGTCTTCCAGTAAGTATAGAGATATATCGTCGGATCGGCAGTCGTCTGCTGCGGCGGAGTCATCGTTGTCTGCCGTAGCAAAGTTGCTGAGGGTGGAAATGCCACACGAAGGTAGCAAAAACAAGGCGCCTATCACCAGGGCCAGTCTAATGTACATATCTTCAGTCTTCCTTGATTCGTTCTTTCTCTAGCTGCTCCCACCACGCCACGCATACCGCGGCTACCTGTATCAACTCTTCCTGTAACTTGGTTGGATCTTCCTCTGCGAGGACTTCGTAAACTTCTTCTTGAAGTATGTGTACCCACGTTCCTTCCTTATTGGCGAAGGCGTTGTCGCAAGCACGCTGTAACAGCTCGGCTGTGAGACCCCACGCGCCTTGTGACGTGCCGCTGGGGATAGACCTTTCGGTGCCCCACATAGAATCCTGTCTCCGGCGCTCCTCCTCCACTTCCCCCAGCGCTTTCAGTTGTACGAGGTCTTGCACTAAACAGCACTCCCTGCGTAGGCTTGGTTTCCGTGGTATACCAAGCCTATCTTGAGTTTGGTAGGGTCGGCTGCGTTTGCGTCGGATTTAGTGGTGTCGAAGTATCCGGCTTTCTCCATAGCGCCGTTGGACGTGAACACTTTGGAGTGTCTGTCCTTGTCGGTGTCTATCTGGTCGTCCCATTTGCCTCCATAACTGAGTATGAAGGTCATGTTTTCAGGCACTCCTCCCTCCGACTCGAGGCTCCTCACCAGGGGGATCACCTTCGTATACGCATAAAACTGCACTTCGGGCACGGCTCGAACTATGTCCATCCACTTGCGTAGATAGACCGAGTTGAAGAAGTCTCCGGAGTCGTGTATGCGGAACGCCTTGATCTTTTGCTTAGCTTTGATCTCTCTTGTAAGCTGCGCAGCCCATCTGTCTGAATCGCGTTTGTACGCTTGCAGGTTGCGGGTGTGTGCTACCATGGTTCCCTTGAACCCGTAGCCGCCCTGCTGAGCGTAACAGAACCCTGCACACTCTCCTGCACCTGGGCAGGTACTCACGACCTTAGTTCCAGTACCGTCCACTACAGACGCGGTAAGGGCAGGGATGGACCACTGGTGAAAATCAGTCAGGGCCAGCTTACTGTTCTGCCTGACCATCTTCTTAGGCCACTTGGATATCTCCGTCACCCAGTCCTTCTCGGACATGCCTTTGGCTACGGTTCTCTTCTTTACGGGGTCTACTGTCTTGCTGCTCTTCTTAGAGCGTGTTGCCTGGCGTAGGGTTCTATCAGGCAACTCCGTGCTTCTTATATACGGCGGCGGCTACAGCCATTAGTGCTCTATCCATTCTGGCCTGAAGAGTGCCTACTGTCGTGGGATAACAGGCGTCCTTCTTTTCAAACTTTTCCGACGTTACGGTAAGAAAGGGTACAGAGTACCCTTCACCAACTGTGCGCCGCACAGGTGTGGCCATTCCTAGGTATACAGGCACGTCTATCACTACTGGCTCGCGCGCATCTCGCACGGCCAGGAATTCATCTATCAGCTTTTCTTTGTTTAACATTTCTCCGTTAAATTGGTTGAGGCGGTAGGATTTGAACCTACAAAATCGCCTGGGTCAGAGCCAGGTGTTCTGCCATTTGAACTACGCCTCAGTGTTTGTGGTATTTGTTGTCTCTAGGTGTATGGAACGTTGGCTGAGGTACCCACCCAAGTTCTGTTAGGGTGTAGTAGACACGCGTGTCATTGGCCATGACAGCTGTGCCTACTATTTCGTCTTCAGGCAAGCTAAATACAGCAGCTTCATCGGCTACTGCGACGCGCCACACCTTTACCATCGGCACCTTGGTACCTTTAGGTGCTATAATCCGGGTACGTGGTATAAACGCCCTAAGAGTTTTCTCTGCTATTTCTTCGTCTGTCATAGTAGTATAAAGTGGAGGTTGAGGCTAAAACAAGAGAGGGGTCTCTGCCCACCACTCTTGCCCAGGACTTGCTTGTACACAACCCTGTTATCTCATGTGTTTCTTGTTCAGACGGATGCCGCCTCCTGCGCCCGTAGACGAGTCGATCGTAAACCCGTCTTCCCTGGCCTGAGCGATGTGCCTGAACGTAACTCTGGTACTGATGCCCAGGTCCTTCGCCAGGTCAGGCACCGTAGTAAAGCCTCTCCTCTTGAGCGCCTCCACTACGGTGGCCACTCGCTTCTGTCGTGGGTGCATGTCATGTCCTTTCATTCTACGTATACTTAACGTGCAGCCGAAGGGCGCTACTCCCTCACCTTGGCGGCGTACCCTATACGGTATTGGCTAGCCTCTCACGGCTTGCTAACCCGTAGCCGGTCTCGGATCTCTCTTCCGAGTCCATATGCGCTTAACACCTAATCTGCACGGAGATTTGCACGGACACGAATCCGTGACTAACTCGAGCTCCACCTTTCGACGGTCACGTTACAGGCCAACGTCGTCAAGCTACCTGCCATTTACGTGTGGGTCTACCTGTACCTGAACAACACCGACCATACGCCAACCCACCAAGACGGTATGCGACATATTGCTCAGATGCGCTAGTGCCCCAGAAGGAATCGCAGCCTAAGCTGGCCTCAAGGAGTTCTAGCGACTTTACTTAGTAACGCTGCGCATCTTTAACGCCCCCTTACCGTCGTTCACACATAGGCTTTGCGCGGCCTGTGCATGTGACTCACTGGCAGTGAGGGAGCCTGAGGTGCGTCATTTCGCAGCTGGCGCGCTTAGTAGGGGCTCGCCATCCTCTTGTTTACCTTGATATTGTCCCACGATCGTCTCCGTAGGGGGAGCCTATCCTTAGCGCTCGGTTACATACTGGCACAGACCAGTGACCTAGCGCAGCGCCACTCTCGCTACATGTATGGAAAGGTGACCTAGGCTCATCGTCACGACGGAGGCTACCAGTGTTCACTGCCTCTTGCAGGTTCAGGGGCGTAGTGCCGGTCGGGAAGAACCTGAAAGCCCTCCTGCCACACACTGCTAACGATCGCAGTCATCGGAGGTTTACGACGCCCTCAAACGTTACCGTAATAGAGCACAGTACGGTCTGTGCCAACGAAATCTGCGCCGTTGGTGGTGGCCGCACGGGTCTGCTAACTTCGCCCGTGACTAACTCCAAAGCCCCGTAGATACAACAGCGATTAGCTTTGGTTGTTCGCTGAGGGTGTTGGGCCAACTTCAGGCGGCACGTCCAGGACTTCACCAGCCCTAGTTCCCGCGTGCCCGGGAAGCCTACTATGGTGACCATATTCATGACGCACGATTACTCGTACGCTCCCGGGCGCGATCAAGCATGGCAGGACTTCTTTGAAAGGAGCGCCCGTGGAGCCGTCGGCGCGGCTCGTGAACTCCTCTCACCATCTATTGGAGATCCGATGGTGGTTGAAAGCGGGCGTTGCTTGCGCTTACGTCCTACCTTCAATCTCTTATACCCCGTCGTGGTCCTGGTTTGGGAACAACGCCTCGTAGAGTCTTATCGATCCGTAGGTGTACGCTGCTACTGCCAAGAGCACGAGGAGTAGTTTCACAGCGTCTGTTGCACGATGTACGACTCCCGCACGTCTGCAGGCAGCCCCAGGTCGCGGAGGAACTTATTTACCGGAGCAGGGTCATTGTTGGCAAACACTGTAAACCAATACACCCCTCCAGAGGCGTAAGGGGACTCGTTGACTACGAACACGTGGGTGCCGTTGCTGGTATCCTCGTATCTGCGAGCTAGAAGATCCCCGAACGGGTCCGCCACTGCTTCGCACACCCAGGTGCCCAAGCAACTTTGTAGGATGCAACCCCTTACAAAGGGCTCCGCCCCATTAGGGATGCTCCCTCGACCATCCCACTGGATAAAACCAGGCGAGGCAAAATCCGCGAGCCTTGTATAAACTCTTCTTCCCATTACTTCTCCCGTCTTTGCTTTCTCCTGGCCTTCCTGTTGGGCTTGTATCCAGGGCTGGCACGGAACGATGTCTTGTCGAAACCTTTCATTGCCATCCTGTCCTCGTCTGAGATCTCTAGCGGAGGAGGTGCGTTGTCGGCCAGTACGCTGCCGAGGAACATGTCCAATTCCTGGTAGGCTTGGTACGGGTCGACGTGCTTGGCGAAGCTGAAGTCCTTAAGGCATGGGTTGACGTAGATGCGCCTAGCATCCTCCCGCATTCGGCGAAACCTGATGCTGGGACTGCGTACTGACTCTGCTAGAATCACGGGAGCGTTGTGAGACACGAAAACCTTGTCCGGCACCGGCTCTGCCATCTTGGCTTCCCACTCCTCTGCTAGCTGACGAAGGCGCTTCTTGTACTCCCTCTCTCCTCGCACCGTCAGGCTGTGCAGATCCTTGCGTTGCTTACGGTACCTCAACTCCATAGCAGGCCAGTCTTTGGGCAGGTGGTGTTTTCCGTCTTCGTCCTCCGCCCACACATACAGCTTTCCGCAGAACCACACGCTCACCACCCGGTAAGGCCCGGCTAGGTTAGGCATGGGTGGCCTACCCTTAGCGAGATAAGACCCGTACTTGACTTCGTCCTCACCCGGCCCGTGCGCAGTGGCTAGCACTGAATGGCGCAGATACAACGGGCTCTGGTCCCCGGGGCTCACTCCGTCGTAGTAATCCCCGAACTTGCTTATGATCTTCATTTCTTCTTCCCATCCCTCAAGTGGTGATCCTTGCTCTTGGGCTTGTCCGAGTTCACATTCTTACGCCTACGGCGAAGGCCGTGGATCCTCAGGTCCTTCTTGGATGCGAGGAGACGGCTGACGAGCACGGGAACTCCCTCGGGGAGGTTGCCGTAGTAGTACTTACCATTGAGTACACCCGAGTCTCCTTCCCAGACGCGCTTCTCCACATCAGCCCAGACCCAGCTGTACCCGTAGAGAGCATTAGGATCCTCGACCTTCACTTGTCTGTTAACCGTGAACACTCGCAAGACAGGCTTCACCGCCGGCCGGAACGTCACTCGGTACCAGAACCCTCCGTGGTACTCGAAGCGAAGCCACTGGGACACCACCTTCTCGTTGCGCCACTTCTTTCGTGCCGCCTTGACTTCGCGCGCCTTCACCCACCCATAGCGCGGCACCGGACCGAACTCCCGCAGTATCCCTTCTTCGTCCACGTACCAAACCTCGTCTCGATGGTGCCGATAGAAGTCACGCACCGTGCCGTTGATGCCTACCGACTTGGTCCAAAGCTCCTCCACGCCTCGGCTGTCCTTACGGAACTCCCAATTGCCGTACAAGGACACGTACTGCATGAGGTGCGAGTAGATGTGGATGTGCGTAGCGCTGTCCGGCTTGAACCGCTGACGTAGCTCCGAAAACACGTCATCCCACTTGCGTCCCACGTTCTTGTGCAGAAGCCCGCGGAGCGGAGACAAGTGCTCCCCGAAGTCCTTCGCCAGCCAACGTTCCTTGTGAGGACGTCGCATGCCCTGCTTGACAGGGCCGTGATAGTGGCCGTCCTCGTCGAGATCGGCACGCCAGTTGAATCCCTGGCCCTTACGGCGCCGGACCAGCTGGTACTTTCGAGTAGACCCGAAGCGCTCACTCTCGCAGATCAGCTTGTCGAGATCATCTCGCATTGGTATCCCTTCGTGGTTAGTAACTGCAAGGTCTTATGTAGTCGCAGGACATGTTGATCAGCTCTTTGGCGCCGCAGTAGTACTCGACTACTAGGATCGTGATGCCCTCGAACGCTAGGGTTCGGCGTGCTATCTCATCCTCGCCGCACCACCTACAGTGTCTTCTCTCATTCACAGTTCTACCGCGTAAACACGGCCTCCAGTACCTCTGTTAGGTTGTTGATTTTATCAAGTAAATGGTGGAGGCGGTGGCATCGAAGCCACGTCCCGAGTTTGCTAGTAGCGTCAGCCTTTTACGTGAGGTAGCCCTTCAGCCGGAGGGCACGGTGTCGCTGACTTTGCCAGCAGTCAACCTCTGAAGTTTCGCAGTCACGAGGGAGGCACCTCGATTCAGCTATCTCTAGTACATTTGACCCTGCGCGCTACAAGAGCATCTTACGCGCAAAGCCCCGGAGTCCATCACGTTGGATCATCTCCGGAAAGGACTTCGTTCTGCCTAGGCAGCGACGGCGAGAGGCGCGAACGCTCCCTCGTCGACGTCGAACTCGCTGACGAGCTCGGCATCGAAGTCCTCGTAGTTCCCGTTGTTGGCAACTATTTGAACTGGGTGTTTATCGGTTCACCCATCCTACTCACGAAACTGGGGCATTCACACCCCGGTCGAGTCCTTTCGCCCCCGTAAGGGTATGTTCTGCTTTCTTATACCATTTTGCTTGACAATTGTAGGTTACTTGTTATAGTCTTTTGCATGGTAAACGAAACTCAGTGCTGCACTAGGTGTAAGCGTGACAAGCCCTTCGCTGCATTCTCCAAGAAGAGCTCAGCACCCAACGGACGACGAACGTACTGCAGAGCTTGCGCGGCAGCGTACGACGCGAAATACAGACGGTCCGAGCACGGTGCCAAAGTACGCCGAGATTACAAGTTGACTACAGTCGGGCGACTGCATCGTCGCGCTGAGCGACATCGCCGTAGAGCGCGCTCTAAGGACGCAGGTACACTGACTCGGTACACGTTGGAAATCGTCATGCTGCGTAACAGCGTTGCTTATGGTCGGCTGACCTGTGTATACTGCAAGGTAGATGTGCACGACCAGTCATGGCACCTAGAGCACTTCACTCCGCTGAGTCGTGGGGGGTCCAACGACGCAAGTAACCTGGGCATCGCCTGCAGCACATGCAATACGTCCAAAGGCGTTAAGCTGTACGAAGAGATGCCACGCTTGAACGAGGACTATCTCAAAGTAGAGCAGGTTACCTTCGTAGAGAACATACTGCACGAAGCTGCGGAGAAGTACGACCTTATGTCGTCTGTTGCTTAGAACTCCAGCATACCGCCCTTGTCGCGCAGGAACTGGAGTATCTTCTTGTTCTTGGCGCCTTTGACGCCGTACTCTACTACTTCTTGAAGACCAGGTACTTCTAGTTTTCGTCTATAGGCGGATACACCCATGCACATAAACACTTTAGGACATGTGCCTTTGTTAATGTTCTTGGCTGCACACGCACACTCCGCCAGCAGGAAATCTGCAGGCCACGCGCCCATCATGGAAGCTGTAGTTTTTATAGCGAGAGCGGTCCTGTCCCCGTAGACGCGTAACCCCACGTCAAACTTACTTTTGCCGGTATCTTTGCAAACGGTTAGCGGGCGCCGTACCTCTTCTATTGTGTGTGGCTTGCGGTTCAGCTTGTTGCCTTTGTTGGAGCTCTTTGGAAGCTTTGGGTTGGTCGGAGTAACAACCCAGTCGCAGGACAGTGATATCGTGTCTGCGTAGCGATGGTTGTAATAACCGTCTGCCTTACCGACAACGCGCAGTAGAGCTATTGCTGGCCTAGGTACAGGTGGTGAATAACTGTAGAGGCCTTTGAGCGCACGGATCCCCTCTATGTTCTTGGCTTTCTTTAGGGTGTGTAGCCCTCTGGTTTCGATCCTCAAATGCCAAGACCCGGGAGTTGCTACTACCTCCTCTTTGTAGGCGTCTCCCCGTAGGGGCATCTCGACACATTCTACCTTCCAATCCCTAAACAGCTTAGAGTGTTTACTAGGCGCCAGCGCCGCTAGGCTATAATATCCTGTAGGCATGTTTTATTCCTTTGCAGCTTGAGGCAAACTGTGGTTGATGTTCTAAAATTAATAGGAACGCCCTTCTTGAACGTAGCTAAGGAGACTGTGAAGCTGGCTGCAAGACGATCTCGTAACCGTACCCCCCACGCTTTCCAGAGAGCAGGCGAACGCGCGTCGGATGTGGATGAGGAGTACCTAAACCACTTAGACGACTATGTGAGGCAGCAGCAGCTACCCAACGCGCACTACTACGCCGCTATCACAGCAGGAGCTCCCGGCACCGTCCGGGGCTATGCAGCGTTTAAACCCACATCCTCAGGTCCTGTGCTGGCTACGGTGCTGTCTCCTGGGATGATACCGAAAGGCAAATCTCTGCATTTACAAGACAGAGGACGCTACGTACCTAGACTCAACGAGCTGGACAGATCCCTTAATAGTCGTATACAGGTGAATAAGGTGGCTGAGTTTGCCCCCGGCATCCCTGACAAAAAAGTCATCAAGCGCATACCGTTTGTAACGAACTCAGAGGAGTGGGACTACGTCATCCACGATCATCACGCCGAACGAGCAGGTAGACACTACGACTTGCGGCTATGTGACAAACAAGGCAACGCCCATTCATGGGCAATGCGTTACTGGCCATTGACTGGAGAACGTCGCTTAGCTGTGCAGCAGCCTACGCACACCAAGCAATACATGAACTTCTCTGGTGTCATAGAGGACGGTTACGGCAAGGGCAATGTCAACATATGGAAGAAGGGTAGGGCGGAGATAGTCAAGGCCAACAACCGTGAAGTGCTGTTCCACCTCGCGGAGGGCCGACTTATACACGAGTTCGCGCTCATACGTACCAAGGACAACCAATGGCTGCTCATCAACAAGACCGCCACTCGTGAGAGGTTCGATGTTCCGTCACATAAGCCATCGATGCGAGAAACGTCGTTGGACGATGCAGAGCTGGTGGACAACGATGATTACATAGCCTTGTCCAAACTAGATGGTGCACACGCTATAGTCAGCTTACACCCCCACCATGAGAAGCAAGTCAGAGTCTTCTCTTACAGGGAGCCCAAAACCAAAGGGCGCGATGTAATTGAGTACACGCACAAGATAGGCCCTAGCGTGTATGGGTCACAGGTACCCAACAAGTATAAAGACACTGTGTTGCGAGGTGAAGTGTGGGCTTCGTCTCCGGACGGTAGGCCGCTTCACTCGTCAGAGGTAGCAGGACTACTCAACGCCAACTTGTGGAAGTCTCGAGAGAACCAGGCGCAGAAGGGACAGCTGCGCACCACTGTATTCGATGTGATCAAACACCGTGGCAAAGATGTATCGGACTTACCCTACCCAAAGAAGCTGGACCTTCTAAGAGATATAGTCAATGAGGTTGATTACCTTGAGTTACCTACAGTTGCAGAAACTTCGTCACAAAAGCGCCTCCTCATTGAGGCGGTTAAAAACGATCCTTTCCACGAAAGTGCAGAGGGCATTATACTCCAACCCCGAGCGGGCGGTAAAGCTGTTAAAGCTAAAATACGCCCTGACTACGATGTCTATGTCAGACGCATTTTCCAAGCTATCAGCAAGTCTGGAGTTCCCCATAACAGAGCCGGAGGCTTTGAGTATAGCTGGAAGCCAGAGGGACCCATTGTTGGTAGAGTTGGTACGGGATTTACTCATGCAGAAGCTAGAGACATGTGGGCGAACCAAGACAAGTACGTCGGGAGAGTAGCCAAGGTTTTCGCTAGGACCAAGTACTCGTCAGGTGCCCTGGGCGAACCGTCGTTCAACGCTTGGCATATGGACAAGTAGCTAAAGAAGAAGGGAGAAACGAGCTCTCCTTCCTTCCCTAGGTACTACTGAACGCTCTGCATGATATGCAGAGCTACGAGCAAGATGATACACGATCCTGCAAGCACTACCGTACTTCGCATTACCAGCCGCATTTCGTCGACCGTTGTCTGCACAGCACTTAGCGCTTCCTTCAGCTTGAGTACCCGCTCTCGTAGCAGATCCTCGGTACTCACTTCTTGTCCTTTGGGGTCGTACATCAACACACTCCTACGCCGTGGCTGAGCAGCTCAGCTGCTTCCGCCTCAGCTGTCGCATCGTCCAGTGACGCTACCAACGCGTCGAGAGGGGTTTGCTGGCTAGCCTTGAGCTCCTCCAGCATTTCCCAGGCAGACTTCTCGGATTCGATGAGAGCGTCGAGGGCAGCCAGAGCCTTGGATCCTTTCCAACGAGGAAACGCCAGTACTGCCTGAAAGTACTCTCTCATCTCAGGCACGGTCATGTTATCGGAGGCCATCAGTTGTTCTCATGACACGTGGTGTCACTGAGCAATCCCCACCCGAAGATGCACTTGATGGTGATGGATCGGTCCACCGTAGCAGCGTTGCTCTCGTCAGGACAGCTCATGCGCACCTCAGTTTGGGAGATGCTGTCGAGGCGATGGTTCAACACCTGAAAGCTGTGACACTCCGGGTGCGCACGCTGAGCGTACTGCATAGGAGGGCCTTCACCTACGCACCCTGGAAGAGCGAGCATCGCGACGGCGAGGAGGAGCATCAGAAGACGGTTCATAGTCTGTTCCAGTTTCCTTCCCAATCGGTGTAGTATACCTTCTTGACACCGTAGGAATTTATCATGTTTTGGCATAGCTCACACGGTTTCGCCATGGTAACTGTGCCGTCGGCGAGGAAACGAACCACGTACAGTACGTCACTAGGACGTGCCTCTATGGCTCGCAACACGGCTATCTCAGCGTGTATATGTGCCCCTGTATCCCCGTTGGCGTATACGCGCCTTGAGTGTGGGGACGTCCGGTGGCTGTTGGTTTTGATGAAGTCTGTCTTTTTTCGGCGGAGTATCGCTGCTACGTGCTCGTTGTGCCCGTTTCGGAGGGCTATGTCTCTAGCCTTGCCCTAGTGACCTCACTTTCTTCTCCATTTGGTTTGACTGTTCGGAGGGCGTCGAACCCCCAGTAAAGGCGTGGAGCCTGTAGCCTGCGAGACTTGGTGCGTATGACACCGTCTGGTACTCGGCGGTCAGGCGTACGCTGTTCCTGTCGGTCTATGCATACGTCCAGCGGTGTATCCATGTATACGCCTAGGACGTGTCGTATGCCTGCTCCCCGCAGAAAGCTGATCGCGTGGGACCTCTCTATAGCGCTCAGCCACATTGCGTCGAGCACCAGCGTAGGCCCCGGTAGAACCCTGTTGGCTACTATCAAAGGAGACAGGCTGCGCAGATAGGTGCTTTTACCAGACCCAGGTATGCCTATGGGCATAACCAAGTTGACTACGTCTCCCGCAACAGCCAGCTTGGTGGCGGTCTGGCAAGCCCAGTCCCAGGCTTCGCCTGCCAGCGCTGGAGACCACCTGTACCTACCTTTGCCCTTCATTTCGATGTACGTGTCTGGGCTCACGAAAAACGTGCTGTGTGGCAACTCTCTGTCCATCAAACCACTCCCGGCTTCAGGTCGATGTAGAACCTATCCCACGCCTTCTTCGGCATGTTCCTGAAATCTACGGTAAGCTCGAACCTATCGTTGATCGCGTCCGGCACGAATTGCCAGGCGGCGGCGATGAATACTCCTACGGGTGACACCGCTGTTGAAGGTGCCTGCGCCGATTCTTTCTCTCTCTGAAGATACATCTCCAGATCGTCCCCGCTAAGGTACGACGCTACTACTCCATTCTTTCCCTTCATTGTTTTCTACCCTGGTGAGATGTGGTGCGGGAGGGGGGATTCGAACCCCCAAGCCCCTAAGGACGACGCATTTTGAGTGCGCTACGTAGACCGTTCCGTCACTCCCACATTTATCTACGTTATCTGCTTGTCCCAGTGGTCGTCCCCGAATCCAAGTATAGCCACAGTTGATGCGTCTATCTTGCGCTTTCGAGGGACTTTCCAGTGTACGTCACCGTACGCCATCTGGTCGTGGGTACGCGACCCAACACGTCCCTTGACCACAACAGGTCCAGAAGGAGCTGAGGTTGGTTTGGGCAGCATTGGTTTAGTGTCAACCAACGCCGCCAGCTTTGAGGTTCTTCTTTTCTTGGCCCACGTACGCATGTCAGGCAGTGTCCACCCGAGCAGGCTCAGTGGGAGTATCCACCTAAACATGTCTTTCCTAACACGAGCCAGCGTAGGGAGAGAAAGTCTATGACATCTCCCCCTACGCGATTTTATCAGTGCTCCACGTACGTACGCCCCTTAGATGGGCGTGGGCGCGGTACTACCGGAGTGCAGGCGTCGTGGTCTGCTCTCCTGACTAGTTTGTTGGCCTCGGCTACTACGCCGTTCAGCCTATCCAGCACGTTTTTCTCGTCTACAGTGCCCTCGCGTAGTTCCGCGATTATGTTCACTGCCCTTTCATGTAGCCTGCGAGCAGGTTGCAAGTGCTTGACGACGGGACGTCCGTCGAAGTACATGACCTCGACTTTTGACGTAACATCTCCAACTCTTTTCAGCCGCTTGAAGACTTTCTTTGGTACATACCACCGGGACATTCAGCCCTCTAGGATTGCGCCACTATTACCACCGACCGCCTAACCACCGTAACATTGCCCATCGCAAGTTGCAGTCTCTCTTCCGTAGACCGCTTAGCGAGGTTAGACGTCACTACTACCACTAGCGCACTACCATCGTTTGCTACTTCGTGAGGCTTGTAGGGCCAGTCGAGCGCGCCGATAGCCTTAGTAACCTTGTCAAGCAGCAAGCCGCGATAGTACTTGTTTTCAGCCCCTGGAGGATCCATCCGAGGAATCCCCCAAGCGATCGTCACCAGGTACGTCCCGGGAGAAGCCCCTGCGTAACTACTGGCGATCTTTCTCAGATACTCGAGGTTGTCGAGGTCCGTCATCGGAGTCCTCCGCCATCCACTGGTCAACCAGGGCTATCGCCTTAGCGTCGGCCGTAGCTTTCAACTTGGCGGCCAACGCTGCACGCTCCTGGTGCCTGGCGATTTCGCGACGAATCGCTCCGGGCAGCCACGTAATCAGCTTGGCGCTGAAGTAGAAGACTAGAACCCAGAACGCCAGGACACTCAGAGCGTACAGCATGGAGCTCTTCCTACTGGGAGCCGGACCCACCGACGCCGATGAAAGCGCTGGTGTTCCCTCCGAGGACCGTAGACGGCTGCTGACCGTCCCACCGCTCGATCTTCTTGTACTGTACGAGCGTGCCTGTCAGCGACCGGGCGATCATGGTGTTGGCGTCGGCTTCGGCCTGCGCTTCGGTCATGCGTGCCTTGGCCCGACCTTCCGCCGCGATGAGCGCCGCGTCGGCCACACCTCGCGCTTCTTCCCGGACCTTCTCCGCTTCCGCCGCCGTCTGCTCCAGCTCGTTCACCACGCGCTGGGCGTCCGTCGTCGCCTTCACCGAGGCCTCGATTGCGGCAGAGACGGTAGGAGGCCAGATGAACTCTCCGATCTGCCCGATCTGTCCGATGTTGACGCCGTACTGTTCGAAGTGGGCGTTGACGCTGTTCTGCACGCAGTCGAAGAGCACGACCCGGTAGGGGCTGAGGTCCTGGACTTCCAGCGCTCCGATGGCCTGGCCGTTGTTGTCGACGCCTTGCGGGTTGATGACACACTGATTGAAGGCGTCTCGAATCCGGTTGCGGAGATGGGTATCCACGAACGTCCGATCGTCCACGCGGAACGTGTCGAACATCGTCGCGACCTTGCTGGCGGCGTACTGGTAGTCGATGGCAAGGTTGACGCCGATCGCCTGGTCGTCCACCGTCGAGAAGCGGATCGACTCGTCGGTCGGGGAGCCTTCGGTCGGGTTCGCGGTCCAGGTGATGTTCTGAACGTGGATTGGGAACTCGAAGATGTCGGTGCATCCGGGGTTGAACGTGTTCCAGCCGACGCTGACGGTGTCATACTCGTCGACGGAATCCGAACAGGTTGGGACTTCGATGGCGACGTAGCCGGGTTCGACCTTCATGCAGGAAGGGGACAGGGCCAGAGCGGCCAAAGCAACGTAGACGCCGATGCGTCCGTACAGAGGGTGCTTCACGTAGTACTCCGTGTTGAAGCATAAAATTTCCCAGCAGAGTCGGAATGAGCTCTTCCAGGTGTTATCTATTACTTGTACCAGAATTGCTGCTAAGGTTGTCTTCTACGTACCCAAGGTGTACGCGCTGTTGATAGCCTTGAACGTAGTGCTCCAAGACCATTCATCGTGAATGTACCAGCTGATCTCCTCTCCTTCCAGATCCACGGTGCTGTCCACCTCATGCTCGAACATACGGATGGCCTTGGCGTATTCGTTGGAGTAATCCTCTGGACGCTGTGGCATGCGTACCCTCGTTGCGGAAAAGTCTACGTCTGCGAAGTCCTCTGTGCCCAGAAATGCGTCACAGGCTGCTGCACATCGACGCATTTCTTTGCCTACCGCTGTGTTCCACCCGAGCATGGCGTCTGCGTACTCTACCTCGTGCGCAGCCTTTCGCTCAGCTAGGCCTGCGATCAACTCTGTTCGGTTCACGGTGATGGTTCTGTTGCTTCCTCGCATTGCTCTATCTCTCATTGCTCTCTTCGTTTCCAGTGGTACACTACCAGCCCCGCCCTTCCCGGCAAAGTCTCGTAGCTGTGTGGCTCAAACTCTTCAGACAAGTAGAAAGGGAATACTGTGTCCGCTTTGTACTCTCCGGGTATGCCTGTAACCAGTATGTCTGTCGTTTCATCTTTGAAGAGCTGGTATATCTCAGCTCCTCCGATTACGCAGATCTCAGGGACATCCCCCGCTACCTTCAGCGCAGCTTTCTTTGTTTTAGCTAAAGTTAAAGGCGTGTCGTCGACAACACCGTCGTCCAAGTTAATCGTGTTATGAAAACGCGACAACTTCAGTAGACTGTGTGACCGAGATAATACTATGTTGTGTCGGCCCTTGAGGGCCGTGGGTAGAGAGTCATATGTCTTTCTACCCATGATGCATGGCTTGCCCATAGTGGTACGTTTGAAGAACTTCATGTCCGCTGGATACTCCCAGGGAATGCCTCCTTCAAAACCTATGCCTCTATTGCCATCCATGGCGACTAGTGTGGTTATTTTCAAGCTATCTCACTATAAGCTCAGTGTCTACGACGTTCGTGTCGTACTCCACCCAAACTCGTGCCCCGCACGACAAGGGGTCGTGGGGCCTGTACACTACGCGTAGCAGCTCTTTGCCGTCTTTACTTCGGACAACAGCTTCGTGTGCGTAGGAATTATCTTTGTACGTCTTTACCGTGAGCACAGGGTCGTCCGTACCATACTTGGTATTTGCTCGGATCTTGTGCTGGTTGACGTGGATTATTTTCTTCATTAAGTGGTGGC